>ERZ827101.2326-NODE-2326-length-17328-cov-2.652579_pt1 | contig 17328 bp, 11 predicted proteins | sample MGYA00519869_ERZ827101 | MGnify/ENA primary metagenome ERZ827101 (study PRJEB31778, sample SAMEA3449256) | human gut metagenome | biome: human gut; feature: human-associated habitat; material: faeces | place: United Kingdom | collected 2010/2012 ...
TTCCAGGCGGTGGGGTTGTCATTATGCTCGGCATGCGCTGGATGATAGCATTTGAGAGAGGGGGCCATGGCCAGCTGATCCAGGTAGATGCTGTCCGCCCCGATATCATGCGTCAGATATCGGACGGTGTGGGCCAATCTCTGACGCCATGCGGGCTCGTTGATGCACATGGAAGCGAAAGAGACATTTGCGGCGCCGTACTTCTCTATATAGAGGCTGCCGTTACGGTTCATGACGGCACTTTGACGGATCTGTTCCTGTTCATCGGCAAAAGCGGTGTTGCACAGGCGGGAATTGATGTAAAACGCCACATGGCCCCCCATGCCGCGAACCTGTTGTATAGCTTCTCTCAGCTCTTCTTCCGAGCCCAGAAGCGGATTGGGTGTATAATGCGGGAAACCATAATCGAACCCGTCCTTGTTCCAGCCCGACAGCAACAGATGATGCAGCCCTAGATCCCGTGCCTGCCGGTACAATTCGGGAATATCCCGAAAGGTATGGACGATTCCGCCGAGCTGATACTGAAAATCATAATGCGCCATCAAACCGGCGCTTTTTTCAAACCAGGAGGGGCTATGCCGGTTTGCAGCGGGACGCCCGAACCAGGCGCGGTAGTCGTCCGCCGCCCAGTGCCAGTCCCCTTCATGCAGGGCGACGACACAGTCTTCGCTTTTCCATTCCCCCCGTTTCAGACAGGGTTTATGGACGACGGCCATGCCGATGCCGGGATCCTGCTCGCCGAAGCTCAGCACACGCAGCCCTTTCATCGTTAGACTGGTGTTGCGGCAGGTCATGTAAATGCCGGTGTTTTCGGTGGGATCGTACAGATCCATCCACAGCATGGAGGCATCCCCGGCATATGAAAGCGCGGCCGTATACGCCCCTCTGTCATCCCGGATCCCGGACAGTTCGCCTAGTGCATAAGTATACAGGTATTCCTGCCATTTCCAATGGATCTCACAGGGAGGAGAGGCCAGCTTCAGCGTGGGGTTCACCGCTTTCCATCCGGCAAAGCGCGGCAGAACCAGGATGTCGTCCTGCCAGGATTCCCCCAGCCACATCCCGTTGAGCGAAGGGAAGGCCACCTCATATATTTCGTATTCCGTGCGGTTGTCCAGTGACAGGCGCCAGACGCTGCGGGCTTCTTCTTCGCCCAATTCAATGGTGATCCCGGCCGAAATAGCGAGTTTTCCCGTGTCGCACATCAGTGCCGGATAATGCAGAGAAACCGTGGCGCTGGTTTCTCGCTGCTCGACGCGGATAAGCGGCTTCAAGCTTTCGTCGGCGGCAATCTCCAGATAGCGGGGCACATGGAAGCGCAGGTCCGCCTCCTCCGTGTGCAAGATCCCCTCCAGGAGCGAATAGGCTTTCTGCACATGGTTTTTGGCCACGTTATCCCATGTACTCTCTCTGACAAGCTCCAGCACTTCACCGTTGAGAGCGTCCAGCGCCAAGGAGAGGATGCCGTTGGTGGCATGTATTCTGGATTGATACATAGAAAAACTCCGATCCCCGCCTCATGGCGGCGTCTATAGAGAACCCCTTACCGGCCGTCCTGAGTATGGCGGACCGCTTCACGGATATTCCAGCCGTTTTCTGTCAGCAACGTTTCCGCGTCGGAAGAGGAAACGCCGGTGAGATCGCATACGATACCGATCATACGATTTTTCAGCTTCCGGTTGCTGGGCTTCAAATGGACCATCAGATTTTCGTAAACATATCCCATTTGTATCATCACGGATGTGGAAATCATGTTTAGGATCATCTTGTGCGCGCTGCCTGCTTTCATGCGTGTCGAGCCAGTCACCACCTCGGCGCCCGTATCCGGATGGATGGCGATATCGGCCACATTCTCCAATGGACAGGCGGCGTTGCAGGTCAGAGAAACGGTCAGTGCTCCGCGCTCCTTCGCCAGACGGAGCGCGCCGAGGACATAGGCGGCACCGCCTGCGGCCGAGATGCCCACCACGCTGTCACACGGCCGGAGGTGATAAGCGTCCAAATCGGTACGCCCCTGCTGCTCGTCATCCTCGGCCCCCTCCACGGCATAGCGCAAAGCATGATCCCCGCCGGCAATAATGCCGATGACCAAATCGTCGGCGACACCGTAGGTGGGAGGGCATTCCGATGCGTCGAGAACGCCGATCCGGCCGGAAGTGCCGCATCCGACGTAAAAGAGACGGCCCCCTTCCTTCATCCGGCGGACGATCGCATCGACGGCGGCTGAAATGGCGGCCAATTCGGTGTCAATGGCCTGAACGGCATATTTGTTTTCATCCTGTATGACGCGCACGATCTGTTCGCTGCTCATCCGGTCGATATGCGTTGTTTTTGGATTCCGCATTTCGGTTTTTAGCACGGCTGGCCGTCCTCCTTTTTTAGGCCGGCCAGCAGCAGCGCTCCGTTGACGGCGGGTTCCCGATAGACGGAAAACCGATAACGCTCTTTTTCGGCCAGTTCTTTTTGAATGAGGGGCATCAGCAGCGTTTCATGGTTCGTCAAGCCGCCGACAAACACCACCTCGGCCTTCAGGGGCTGGTCCAGTTTCCTCCATCCGGCGTCGAGAAGACGGGCGATTTGCCGCATGTTCCGAACAAGGATATCCTGTGCGACCGTATCGCCGGCAGAAGCGGCCTGGATGGCCAGCGGCGCGTAGGCGGCAATGCCACGCTTCCCCAGCTCATAGAATTCCGGCAGGCAGGCAAGGGCGGAGGACTTTCCGGTTTGCTGAGCAAACAGCCCGGAGAGGGCGGTGGGATTCCCGCTTCCGTCTTCCGCAGCCATGACGGCGCGCAAGACATCACGCCCCAGGCTGTACCCGTTTCCTCCTTCGTCGAAGAGATAGCCAAGGCCCCCGATACGATGCAAGACACCGTCCTTTTGGACAAAAACCACCGAGCCTGTCCCCATAATGACCACCATACCGTCCCTGTCCTGTAGTCCCGCGGCAACGATTGGCTGCGCATCACTGCCGTTGTCGAATTTGGCGAAGTGAAAACCCGAGAAAAAGGCATGGAGCCTTTCACGGTTGTCACCGGAGGTTCCGCCGGAAATCCCGGCAAACATGGAGATCCGGCGCAAGGAAATGCCCCGGCAGACGTGCCGGATACCGGCTTCGAGCACCTCCATAGCGGCTTCGATACCGATGTCAACAGGGTTGCTGGAACCAAGTAGGGTGCGGCTGATGATGCGGCCTTCTCCGTCAGCCAACGCGAAGTCCGTTTTGGTGGCGCCCCCGTCGATCCCGAGAAAGAAGGAGGGATCTTCCTGAAAATCCATCAAATCGTCCAGTGATACCTGCAGGGCATCGGCGACCCGCAGCAGGGCGTAAGTGGGAGGAAGCACCCGCCCCGACTCCCACTTGCTGACAGCTTTTCAGAATACCCAATGGAATTGGCGAGGGTTTTCTGCGTATAGCCCAAAGCCATCCTCCGCCGGCGTAGTTTGACGGCGAAATTTTCTTCCAAACGACTCATTTGCTGGTCCGCCTTTATTCTGGAATATATCTCAAGAATATACCCCTTTTTGGGAGAGCGTCAACCTATAAATTGTGGATTATCCGCTCGGAACTCCACGAATTGTAGTGTTTTTAGAGCGTCAAAGCCGGAATGGCGAAAACGGCCGGCCGTATGGCCAATATACGCCCTTGAAAGGGAACTGTATTTATCAGGCCCTTTTCTTTTCGGCCATACCAGGGGGCCGTTTCCCGGCAGGACAGCGGGGCGTGAATTAAGACGGATCCCAATCCCCGTCCGGCTCGAACCGGAATCCCGCCTCGAGCAGGTCCCTTACGATCGCGTCGAGATCAGATTGCCCGCTGTTGACCTCCGGGACAAAAAGGCGGGGGAGACCGTCGTCCAGAAGGTCGTGGAGGCAGGCGAGAAAGGCCCGTTTGAGAGTGCTTTTCCCGCGAAAATAATCGTCCAGGCTGCCGCAGTGGGCGACACGCTTGCGCCGGCCGCTGTCTTTTTTCCCCCATAAATGAATACCGGCTGCGGCGTGTATGACCGGAGCGACGCTGTGCAGATCCGTTTCCATGGTTCGTGGTGAGGAGCCGAGCGCCGTGAAAAACTGCGGGATGTCCCAGGCAATCTGAAGATGCAGGCCGGAAGCGTCCAGCCGTTCAGCGAGTTCCAGGAAGTCCCGGGCTGAAGAGAACAGGAAGGGGGATCCCCGATAGGCGGTGCCGAAGCGGTTTTCGATCAGTATCCGCACCTGGGGATAGACGGACAGGATGCGTTCTTCAAACACCGCGTAGTGAGAAAGAAACGCGGCAAAATCGGTGTAGTCGGAAAACGGCGGATGAATCTCGATGACCGACGGCGTCTGTCCGGCACACAAAACCCGGATGAACTCCGCGAATTCGGCCGCCCACGCCTCGGAATACCAGAGCTGCGGAATCCCCTGCCGATGGCTGGAACACAAGGTAGGGAAGGAGGAGAGCAGCGGTGAACACAGTTCTCTGGCATAGCAGCTGTATTCCGTGTGCAGGGAAAAACGGGGAAGCAGAGGATGAATGGCCGTCTTGTCGAAATGGCCGGCGATTTCCTGAATCTTTGGACGGATCCCCTCCGGGTAAGAGCGGACTCCATATTGTACGGGGATGAGCTTGACCATGCCGATCACCCTTTCCTGGCACCAGTATATCGGAGAGGCACCAAAAAAGCAACCGGAACAGGAAAACCGCCCCCGCGGGATATCCCCCCGGGGGCGGCTCCGATAGAAGGCTATACGAGGGCTTTGGCGTTGTTCCAGTATTGGAATTGGGCTTCCATCCGTTCCTTTTGCACCGCGGTGACGCTGCCCATTTTGGCTTTTGCCGCGTTGACGGCGGCGTCGATGACCTTGACGCGGGAGGAGGTATAGACCTCATAGGGTTCGGGCGGCACCCAGCAGATCGTATTGGTGGAGCGGCAGAGCTCACTGCTGTCGGCGAGCGCCTTGTAATAGGCGAACATCTCATTGGCGGCGTTGCCGAAGAGCTTTTGACAGGCGTCCATGAGAATGTCCTCACCAGTCAGGCTGCCGTCCCACATGCCTTTGGAGGAGACGTACCAGAGCGGCCACCGCACGGCGAAGCTGGTGCGGTTTTCGCGGTAGGTGGAGCTGGGACCCTGGTCGTAATAGATGTAGGACGCCCCATTGTCTTTCCACAGCTTCTGGTTGCGGGTGGCTACGTTCCCCTGTACCCAGGGGATTTCCGCCCACGCGGCCTTATCCGCGGCAATGCAGTTCCATTCCCAGATGGAGACGGTCTTGACGCTGGCCTTTTGGATATAGCTTTTGAAGTTGTCCAGCCAGGACTGGGTATAGGTATTGTGGGTGATGGCATTGTATCCGGTCGGGAGCTTGAGATTCAGGTCGAGCGGCGCCATCATGCTCGTCTCGCGGCAGAACATGACGTCCACCATCGGATCCGCCTTGATATTGCTTTGAGGCGGGAAATAGATGGAATGGTAGCTCAGGATCGTCAGCTTTTTGTCCGGATACTTCTTTTTCAGCTCCGCTGCCACGTTGTTGGCGAAGGTCAGCAGCTCGTCGGTATCGTTGCCGAGCCGGGTGCAGTCGCTGCATTCACACCAGTTCTTTTCCCAGCCGTCGTTGGCGCCGATGGCGTAGTTGGTCAGGTTGGGACGCTGGTCAAAAATCTCGATGAGCTTTTTGGCCACCTCTTTGGCGAGCTCCTTGTTGGAGTAGCAGTACTGCCAATAGGTATCCGAGGCACTGTAGGGATCCCGCCGGCCGTTTACAAGGGCGAACCATTCCGAATGGCTCGGATAATAGGTTTCCCGGGGTACGAGCTTGGCGATGTTATGCCCCACGTCCTTCTCATCCCCGCCCATGTACCATCTCTCTGAAAACTTTTCGTAATTGAAGAACACATTGCTGATCCGGGCAGAGAACTGGGGGGTATGGTCGACGTTCAGTTGATCGATCGCGATGGTTTTCATTTCCGGAATGACCTGCCATAGGGCCTGGGGACCGTACCAGCCGCAGCCGAGCCGTTCGAGAAACATGTTCACGGCAAATTGGGTGCCTTTGTATTCCGCGTCGTCATTCCCGATGAGAACCAGGTTGTTGTCCTGACGCTTGAGGATCACCCGTTCTTTGGATGGGTAGCCGGTTGGCTGCGAAATGCCGAGCTGCCCTGTCTGGGCCGTGGGACCCACCAGGATCCGGTTCGGCTGGGGGATGGAGGCGTTGTCCGCCACGATTTCCAGCTTGGCGCCGGTGATTTGTTCCAGTACCGCCTGCAGATCCTCCGCCGCCGTTTTAACTTTTTTGGACGGGGAGGAGGGGATGACGATACAGGCTTTCGCGGCGCCGTCCTTGGTGATGACAAAATTGCTGTCGGTCGGCTCGACAACCACCGGTGAGGTGGTCGTGACGGGGGGACGGCTGGCGGTGGAGCCCGAACCGGAGGAGGAATCGGGGTTGGTGGGATCCGATCCGTCTGTACCAAGGGGATCGGTGGTGGAGTCGGTGCCCGGTCCAGTCTCGCCGGAGGGATCGGTGGAGCCGCTCTCGCTCAGGGAAGAGTCGGACACCGGATCTTCGGACGGCTTGCATCCGGCGACGGTCAGAATCATCAATGCCGCCAGCAGTCCCGCTCCGATCTGTTTGATTTTCATGGGCATATCCCTGCCTTTCCTGGTCGGTTACGAGTTGTCGCCTTGGATCACGCCGTTGGCTTCGTCGACCTTCTGCTGATAGATGGGGGTGTATTCCGCGATGGCCTGCGGAATGCTCTGCCCCGCGGCGATAGCCTGGCAGATTTCGAACGCACCGCCCACGGCCGAATCGTAACTGTTGATGGGATAGAGCTTTTTCCCGAGCTCTTCATAGGTTTTGATATGCTCGGCCGGGAAGTTGGCGTAATTTTTCGCGTTGTCTTCCGCTTCACCATTGATGAGCATATCGATCAGGATCCCGGAATGATAGGGAGTGTCGCAGCCGTTGCCCATGGCGTATCCGAAAGCCGTCATGGGGGTCAGGCCGTCCGGATTGTTGGGGCCGGTGGCCATGGGAACCATGCCGTATTCAAAATCACAAAGGCCGTATTCCTTGGCCTCCAGGATGTTCTGCTCCACCCATTTGAAATCCGCGAGCATGGCGGCGGAGCCGTTATAGAAGGCGTTCCAGGGGGTCCCTTCCCAGCCTTCCCACTGGTTGGTGTACCAGGCGTCCTGGATCACTTCCAGCGATTTCATCAGGTTGGGGTCAGTGATGTTCAGGGTGTATTTATAGTTTTGATCGAGCTTGACCATGGAGGTGGCATTCGCCCCGAAGAAGATATAAGGATTGCAGGCGAGGCCCCAGCGTTTGCCGCTGTTGTTGCTGTAGGTGAGCTGCTTGGCAATGCGGGCCAGGCTGTCGAAATTCCAGTCGCCGGCCTGATACAGCTCTTCCGGCGTTTCGAGGCCCTCGCTTTCAAAGATCTCTTTGTTATAGAACAGGACACAGGGATCCGGCTCGGTCACAGCGACGTAATAGTTGCCGTTGTAGCAGAAGACGGTGTCCATGGTTTCCTTGTGCAGATTCGGGTTGTTCATATCGATGTAGTCCTGCAGGGGCTGGTTGATGCCGCGCAGGGCGTACATGGGATTGTTGTTGGCGCTGTCCTGGAACACGTCGATGGCTTCTCCGCTGCTGGCGCTGGTGCGCAGCTTGACCATCCAGTTGTCGATGGACGCCGTGATGAGCTCCAGCTCGATATCGGGATACTGCTCTTTGAAGGCTTTGAGAACCTGATTTTCAAATTTGCTATCATCCTGATAATCGAATGCGGGCAGCATGAAGGTGAGCTTCTTGCCTTTTTCGGCCTCCAGCTGAGAAGCCTTGTCCTTTCCGCCCGGTTCCCCGCTGGAGGCGGGGCTGCCGTTGCAGGCGGCGACAGAGAGGGTCAGCAGGGCCGTAAGGGCGACGGCCGCTGACCGGATGAGGGACGTTTTCGTCATATTGTATCGATCCTTTCCTGCCATACTGGCAAAATCTGAAGGGAGCCGGTCAGCCGACAATGCCGCTGCGTTCCACGCCTTCGGTGAAATACCGCTGGAGGAGCACATACATCAGGATCAGGGGAAGAAGGGTCAGCAGGCAGCCGCAGGCGAGGACGGGCTCTTTCATCAGCCCCAGCTCCTGCCCTGTCATGCCGCCCATGCCCTGCAGCCCCTGGCTGTAGGTGCCCAGCAGCTTGCTCATGTTGGTCAGACTCACGGATAAGGGAAAATCCGCGCGGAAAAAGATGGCGGAGAGGTAATAGTCGTTGTAATACCAAACGATGGAAAACACCAGAACGGTGGCGATCAGCGGCAGGGTGTTCGGGATCATGACACGCAGGAAGGTACCGAAGGACCCGCAGCCGTCGATCATCGCCGCTTCTTCCAGCTCCACCGGCATATTGCGGAAGAACTGGCGGATGATGAAGATACACAGCCCTGACCGGATACCCATGCCGAAAAGGGCGAGGATATAGAATACCGCCGGGCTGTCGATGAGATTGCTCGTGACAGGCTCACCGGTGACAAGGCCGATCAGGGACCCGATGCCGAAATAGTCAAAGTTTTTCATATTGACGAACAGGGGGATGATATAGGACTGGACCGGCACGATGATGGTAAAGATCAGCACGCCGAAAAACAGGCTGCGTCCCGGAAAGCGGAACCGCGCAAAGCCGTAGCCTGCCAGCAGTACGGTCAAGAGCTGCAGCATCACGCTCGGCACCAGGATGGACGCCGTTTTCAGGAGAGCCTTGGGATACTCGAGGATCCGGATGGCGACATCCATTGCCTGCAGGCTGAACTGCTGCGGGACCCAAACCACCGACGGGTTATAGATATCCTCAATGGATTTGAATCCCGACGAGAGGATGAACAATATGGGGTAGATCATGACGAAGCAGAGCCCGATGAGCAGGACGGCTTTGCCGAATCCGCGGGTCAGGCGGCCGGCAAGGCGCACGGAGCGCACCCGGTTTGAAAAAACCGTTCCGAGAGGGCCGCGGTTCCGGAGGTTTGGCGAATTGACCATAACGTTCATCCCTTTGCAGTTTCATAATGGAAGCCCGCCGGGCGGGGGCCGCCGCTGCGGCGGTCCCCCGTCCGATGGGAGATTGGGGGGTCAGCGATGTTTTTTGCGGAAGGTCACGAGGGCGGCAGCCGCGGCAGCCGCGCCGACACCCAGGACGATCATCGGGAACCCGGCCCCGGTGGAAGGCGTCGAGGGAGTGGAGGCGACAGACCCGTCAGAGGAACCGCCGGCCGAGGGGGTGGATCCGGTCCCCGGCGTGGAGGGAACCGACGCATCGGAAGTAACGGGGGCGACATAGGGGGTATAGGTCTCGTCAAAGGTCCGGATTTTGTAGTCATCCGCGGTATGGGTGGTGAGGGTGTCCGCTACGTTGTAGCTGAAGCTGTACTTGGTATCAAAATGGGCGGCCCACAGGTACAGCCCGGCTTTGCCGCCGGTCGTGGTGGGAGTGATATGAGGAGCGTCATAGGTGGCTCCGTCCACGAGATCGGTGTCGGTCTCAAAGCTATAGACAACGTTGCCGTCCTTGTCCAGAACTTCAAAGTCGGCCAGTGAATATTGACCGGTACAGCCCCAGGAACCCCAGAATTGGGCAAGCCAGTTGCTGATATCGGCATATTTGAAGGTAAACGGGGTGCCGTCGCCCTTCAAGAAGGGAACCCAGCCGTTGGTGTCGGCCGTCAGGCCGTGGTACGTACCCAGGGGATTTCCCATCAGGAAGGCCGGATTTTTGGCTTGCTCGATAGCGTCGCCGTCCCGCTGAGAGGTGTTCTTAGCAAAGTTCTCCACCTTGACCATACCGCGTAGGGTATAGGGGCTGCCCTCCTCCGTGAATGCCGTGGTGCCGGGATCTTTGACGTTCAGATGTAGATAGGCGCAGTTCTCCGGGTAACTGGTTTCCCCTTCGACATTCTCCGGAATGTTCAGGGTGAGCACACGGTTGGGAACGTAGGTGTTTTCACCCGCGGTGTCAACCCGGATGGAGGCGTCGCCGCCGCTGATGACCGGAGCCCACATGAAGCCGGGTTCGCTGCTCTGCTTCCGGGAGAAATCGGTGATACCGGAGAAGCAGGGGTCGTTGGCCAGGGAATAGACGATCTCGTCGTCCTTGTCCGCGATCACCAGGTCGGCGACGGTGAAATCGCCTTTGGCGTTCTTCATGGTGAATTCCAGGATGAATTCACAGTACACGTCGTCTTCCTGAGAGGCGTCGATGGCATCGATGGCGAAATGGGGGCCGTCCTCGGTCACCATATCGACAAAGCCGTCGGTGTCGGCCGTCCAGGTGCGCAGATTGACGGTCTTGTAAACCATGTCGCTGCCGCCGGCGGGGAAATATCCGTATTTCACCGCGAGGCTGACCTCAGCGTCCGTGCCGGTGTTGATGGCTTCGAGGTTCTCGATGTTCATTCTGGCCCATACATGGTAGGGACCATTGGGCGCGTCCAAAGCGCCGATGTTGCGGGGGAGGACCGACATCCGAAGAGCGGCCGTGGAGGCCGAGACGTTGGAGATGGTGAGGCTCCGGTTCGGGGCGTAAGCGGCGTCTTCCGCGCCGGCACCGATGGCCGCGATGCCGCCGAGGACAAACACGCAGGCGAGGATGGCCACTGTCCGTTTGAGACGATGCAATTTCATTCCTGACACTCCTTTTTATAAATTCACAAACATTCCTGTTTGCGGGGTACAAGGAAACAGGTTCGCGGAGCGGATTATTCGTCTTTAGGCTCTTCCGGCTGGGTCTCTTCAGCGCCCTGCTTCATCCAGGGAAGCTTTTTGGTGGCGTAGAGGATGCCGAAGGCCGCGCCGGCCAGCACCACAATGGCTCCGGCGATGATACCGATGATGGCACCGACGCCAAGTCCGCCTTTGTCCTGGGTGCCCGGAGTGGACGAAGCGGGGTCTCCGCCGACCGGAACGTCGCTGCTGTCCGGAGAAGAATTAGGCGCGGCGGCCGAGGGATCCGTCGACGGCTCGGTGGTCGTGGCGGCGGGATCGACGGTCGTGGGGTCGCTGGATTCGGGAGGAGTCGTGGTGTTGCCGCCCGGGCCAGGGGTGTTGGTGACGCCGGAGGTGGGCGGGGTGGTGTTGTTTGCCGTCGTCGGAGCTTCGGTCGGCGGATCGGTCACGGCCGGGCCGTCGCCGCCGGCCTCGCTCTCGCTGATGATGTAGTCCGCGCTGCCGTCCCCGAAGGTTTCACCGTACAGGTTCCTGGTTTCCAGGTCCCGGACATCTTCCCCCACCTCGATGGAGGAGTCGTCATCCCAGGAATAGACGACGGAACCGGCCGCGTTGAGAATGCGGAAATTGCGGTAATGAATGACCGAATCGACATAGTAGGAGCCAAACTGCAGGAGGGCAAAGTCCTCCAGCGCGCCGCTGATCATGACCTTGTTGATGTTTTCAAAGGTGATATAAGCGCCGTTTTCGTCGGTCATTTCGATCCAGCCGTTGGTTTTCCTTTTCCAAGTGTTGAGCCAAACGTTCTGTTGTGCGGAATCCCGCCCGTCGGCGATATTGACGAAGATGTTGGCGTCGGATTTGTTCGGGGTATAGCTGTCGATCTTCATTTCACAGCGGACGGTAAAGGGACCGCCGGTTTTGAAGACGCTGGAATACAGGGCGACACGGAGAAATGGGTTGTCGTCGGTGTTGGTGGTGATGGTGATTTCTTTGGTTTTGTCCGCCGCGAAGGCCGAGAATCCTCCCAGCATCCCCGTCAGCATGGACAGGACGAGCAGAACGACCGCCAGTTTTCGAATGCGCATTTTTTTTGCCATGTTTCGACCCTTCCTTCTCAAAGTGATAGCATATGGAATCAAACCGTTTGCCCTAGAGCCGGTTTGGAACCGCCTATTCGACGACATATTGGATGCGGCGCCCGATGACGAGATTGACGAGGCCGACCAGCACCAAGACGATGAGGAAATACACGATGCCCAGCGTGGCGCTGTATTCGTATTGCCCGAGCTGGAAATAATCGCTGATCATCCGCATGATCCGGTTGCCGTAGTCGGTAAAGGAATCGACAATGGAGTAGATGAGCACGACGAGGATGGTAGGGGAGATCATAGGAAAGGTGATCTTCCACAGCTTTTCCCAGGCCGACGCCCCCTCGATATCGGCGGCCTCATAGGAGCTGGAGGGGATGTGATTGACGGCCGCGAGAAGAAGGATGATCTGCACCCCCGATTTCCAGATGATGTCGAAGAAGCCGTTTATGATCTTTTCGACCAGGTTCGTGATGCTTTCGGGGACCTGCATCTGCTCGATGAAATAGGAGAAGGAGGGGGCCGCGAACATGTAGGCCTCCTGTTCCCCCGAAGCGGCCGCGGTCATGAGCACCTGCTCCTTGAGGATCGTGATGACCACGCCCGAAGCGATGATGACCGGGAAAAAGAAGATCGCGCGCACGAGGGTGCGGCCCCGGAATTTGTCCCGCAGCAGCATGGCGCACAGAAGGCTGAACGTCATGATGACCGGAACCTGATAGATCACATTGAGCAGCGAGGAACTGAGGTTGGTGATAAAATTCGGATCTTGGGTGAACAGATAGAGGAAATTCTGGAAGCCGACCGGCGTGAAGCGGTCCACTCCGGAGACGAGATCGACCTTGGAAAACGCGTAGACGGCCGACTGCACCATCGGGACGATGAAGAAGAAGACCGCGCCGATCACCCAGGGGAGGATGAAAAGAAACCCATGGACCGCCCGGCGCCGCTGCATCCGGGTGCTGTAATGCGCGGTCCATTTCCATTTGTTTTTCATAGGACGCTGTACCCCCCCGCCGCGACGGTTCGTGTCCCGTCGGTATAGTCCTGATCCCCGTAATTGACGAGGATGCGCACACCGTTGTCGAACACCGTTTCGCGGACATCGTTTGTCAGCAGGGTGTGGGACACGACCCGCCGCCCCGCCACCTGCAAGAGAATATCCCGTACCTCGAGATAGGAGGCGGCCGCTTCCTCGGCCAGCGGCTGGAACAGGGAGCCGGACAGGCCGGCGATGCCGCTGTCGGTCAAAGGCTGCTCGGTTTCGCGGTATACGAACTGGAACTGGATGCCGATACCCGCTTCCAGCGCCTTGAGGATGCCGTCCCGGCTGTCGCTCATGAGGTTGAGGCTCGGGGTGCTCATGGAGACGAATTCATGCAGGGCGATCTGATAGAAGGGGACAGCGGCCGTCTGGATCGGGTAGCCGCTCGTATAGATCGGCGTCGACGTGACGACATCGGCATAGGGAAGGGCATAGCCACAGGCGGCGGAAAGAAGCTGCCTGCCCTTGGCCTCTTTCAGGGAAGCGAGCACGGCGGCCCATTCCCTGTCGGCCGTGTCCCGTTTGACCGTTTTGCCGCTGAAGTCGGAATAAAGCGTGTTGCCGAGCGTGACGGCCGCGATGCCGGTGAAATCGTAGGTCGCGGCCGCGGCGGCCGTTTTGGCGGCGGCCTTCTGGATTTTAGGCAGGCGCAGCAGCGTATAGGATTCGGTGGTCAGGGCCTTGAGGGTGTTGATCCCATAGGAAAACTGCAAAGCGAGATTCTGCCGTACCGAGGTGACCGAGTCGCTGCCCCGCTGATATCCCCAGCGGTTTTTGACAAGATCGGTGAAATTGAAATCCAGATAGAGGGCGGTATCCTCCTGCCGCAAGGCATCCAGCATGGAGCGGAATGCCCCTTTGCCGCCGAGACGTCCCTCGGGCTCGATGCCGGTGGGGATGGCGGCGCCGGTGCCGCCTTTATTCCAGTACCGGTAATGGACCGTCAGGTCTTCCGCCCCGAGCTCCCGCATCCGCGCGGTGATGGCTTCTACATCCCGATAGGAGGTCAGCGGCACTACACGCTCGATGGGAAACCCGAGGACACTCTGCTGCGCCATGACGCCGCCGGGCAGTTCCATATACAGCGGGGCGGCGGCGTCCGCCTTTTTGGAGGGGAAATCCCGCATGAGCCAGCTTCCGTATAGGTGGGCCATTCCGGTGTAGTTCGCCTCTTCCCCGGATAAGAAAGCGTAGCGTACGCCGTAGCGTTCCGCTGCCGCCGGCGTTTTTTCAAGAACCCGGACAGTCTGATTTTTCTGCTCGATTTTGACCATCTCGGAATCTCGGTAGATGAACTGGGCGTAGACATTGCTGTAGCTGCAACGCTTGCCCGAAACCGAGGCATTCACGATCGCCCGTCCCGCCCCCTGCGTGATGATCCCCACAAAAGCGGTTTCCCCTTTTTTCAGCCCGAATACCGGGAGATAGGCGGTTTCCTCCAGTTTATCGAGCTGCATTTTGGAGGTGGCGGGTTCCCGTCCATAGACATACTGGCTGTAATCGTCCAGGACACCGCCGGTTTTGTTCCACTCGATGAGGGCGCCGCTGCCGTCCGGGACGAACAGGTATCCATCCTCCTCGCTGCCGGCCGCCCCAAAATAGGGCAGGAGGGACAGCGAGGTCAGCCGGTAGGCGTCGTTGGTCTCCTGGATCTCTCCGGCCAGAATGGCGACATCCAGGGCGTCCTCGGTGAGAGTAAACTCGAGGGGGATGACAAATCCCTCTTTCGGAAAGGAAAAGGTGAGCACCGCGCCGCCGGTGGTTTTCCGGCAGGAGAGGCCGTCTTTGTTGACCGAGGCGGTTTTGCCGTTGACGCTGCTGATGTTACCGATTTTGTCGGCGTATTCGATCTGCAGGAGGGATTCCATGGCGAGTTTGGTACTCCCCTGCGCCAGGGGATCCTCCCGGTGGCCGTCCGGGACGCTCGTCCATGCGGTCCCGGTTTTATCCTCCAGGCGGACCGTACCTTCCGCCGTATCCACCGCCAGGACAAAACGGCTGTTTTCGGCCACGGTCTGGTATCCCTCTGCGGCGGGAAGCGGTTGTCCCGGATCAGAACCGGACACCGGTCCGGATTCCCCCAGCGTGAGCAGGCCGGAGGCGCCGCCGGTGAGGAGGAGGGCGGCGAAAAGGCCGGCTCCGCGTTTGAATAGGCTGGTTTTCAACTGCCGCACCTCCTTATCGCATTCGCAATTCGCTGATGACATTGCCGATGAATTCCACGAGCTGGGACAGGATCGTATAGCACAGGGCACAGACGATCAGGATGATGACCAGCCCGACCAGGGTGAGCAGGGCGGTCAGGATGGTCCGTCCCAGGGTATACATATGGACCTCTTTGAGAGCCATGAGCAGGCTGATGCCGGTCCAGGCATATACGACATACTGCGCCATGGTGACGAACGCCGCTTCCTCGGTCGTGAGCAGGTTGCTCATCAGGATCACGAGGGCGGTGCCGAGGATGTAGGGGACCAGCGCGTAGGCGCAGTAGTTCCAGATTTCGCGCAGCCGCCCCTTGCCTTCCAATATCGTCGTGATGGACCAGTTGCAGAGAACGAAAGCGGCGAAAAGCCCGATGGTGGAAAGCAGGGTAAAGAGCAGGTTGAACTGGTCGGTGCGGTTCTCATTGAACGCAAAGCCCGTGACCTGCCGCTGGAGGATCGAGACGACGAAAAATAGGATCAGCAGGATATTGGCGGCGAAAAGGGAATCCTTCCGCCGTTCCTTGAGATCGGTATATCCGATGAACGGGTGAAAGAGGCAGTAGAAGGGGTAATGGAACCGGCTGAGTTTCTGATCGTACACGCTTTTTTTATGTTTGCGGCGGTAGAGGAGGATGCCGATGGGGATCAGGACCACCAGGGCAATCCCGAGCATGAACAGGCCGAAATGCTCCTGCAGCAAGGCGTCGCGGGATTCCCGGAACGCCTCCGAATAGAGCTCCCGCTCATAGGCTTTTTTGAAATAGGCGGCGGCGGTGCCGAAATCTTCCAGTCCCTGATAGGCCTTCCCGAGTCCCCGGTTGGCCAGTTCGTAAGTGCTGTCCTTGCGCAGGACCGCCTGCCAGGGAGCCATTGCCTGTTGGTATTTGCCGTCCGCACAGAGCAGCGTGGCGCTGCGGATATCCTTCGCGAAGGCGGTCGGTGAAAAGAGAGTGATTTGCCCGGTCTGGTTGTCCAGCAGCAGGAGATTTTCCCCCAGGGCCTGGACGGCGGCCGGATTCTGTGCCAGCCCCGTCTGGTTCCCCTTGCCGCCGAAGGCGAACAGGAGGTTCGATTCCCCATCATATTGGAACAGCCGGCCGCTGCCGCTGTCGAGGATGGTGATAAAGCCGTCGGGATCCACCGTGATATCGGCGAGCTGGGCAGTGACGCCCCGGTCCCCGAAGACCTTTTCCGGCAGGATGTTGTCCCCGAGAGCGTTGAGCTTTTTGACCTGGGCGGTCTGCACGTCGTTGCCCTTGCGGACGGTGTAGATAAAGTCACCGTCCCCCACGCAGAAGCTGACGAATTCGGCCGGAACGCTGCGCTTCATATTGGCGGCCTGTGCCTCGGTCAGGATGCTTTTCCAGAACTGATTGAGGATGGTTTCGAGGCTCAGGGTCACCTTTTCGCTGCCGTAAAAGCCGAGGAAGCGGCCCTGTTCATCGTATTGCAGGGCCCCTTGATAACAGTTGGAGGAGATGACGTAGGTGATACCGGCCGAATCGACCAGGGCATTGACCGGGGCGAAGAGGAAATCGTCGGGCAGGATCGGGCTGTCGGGGGTGCCGAGGGTCCGGATGAGGCGCAGAGAGGTGTCGAACACCAGTACCCCCGCCTTTTTATCCGTGATGAGGATCTGGCCGAATTTTTCGCTGATGAAGAGGCTGCCCGGCTCCTGCAGGGCGAGAGGCGCGCCGGCTTCGTCGAGGGGAGTAAGCGTGGTTTCCAGCTGCAGGTCTTCGTCCAGTACCAGTACTCGGTTGTTTCCGCCGTCCAGGATATAAACATGACGGTCGGCGGTCACGGCAAGGTCGGTGGGGAGCTTCATGGCACCGCAGCCGAGGGATTCGCCCGAGATGACGGCTTCGGGCAGATAGCTCTGCGCCGTCTCGGCTGGAGAGCCCCAATGGTCGTACCGGTAGCTGTAGTAGGGAGCCTCCTCGGTCAGGGCAGAGGTGCCGAGGGACAGGCACCCGCTGAGCAGCAGGGCGGCACCCAGACACAGGCACCGTTTGTATTTCGATGTCGCCATAGGCGGATCCGATCCCTTCTCATTGAGTTTGTGGGACGTTTCGGAGGTGACCCCCGCTATCGCCCATTAAGGAAGAAGACCTTTTGATCTTATTTGAGCCCGGAGGTACTCATGGTTTCGATGACCCGGCTCTGTGAGGATATAAACAGGATGATGGGCGGGATCATCAGCAGCAGGGCCGATGCGGCCGTGACGCCGGTGCGCACCACCCCTCCTGCCGAGATGGAGGCCATGACGGCAGGCAGG
>ERZ827101.2334-NODE-2334-length-17228-cov-10.532522_pt1 | contig 17228 bp, 8 predicted proteins | sample MGYA00519869_ERZ827101 | MGnify/ENA primary metagenome ERZ827101 (study PRJEB31778, sample SAMEA3449256) | human gut metagenome | biome: human gut; feature: human-associated habitat; material: faeces | place: United Kingdom | collected 2010/2012 ...
GGATTCACCGAGGGGTGGAAACGCAGACCGCCCTTGTAGGGACCGATCGCGTTGTTGAACTGCATGCGGTAACCGGTATTGACCTGCACCTCGCCCTTGTCGTCTACCCAGACCACCTTGAAGGTAAAACTGCGGTCAGGCTCCACGATGCGCTCTGCGATACGGTTGGCCTCGAATTCCGGATGCTGGTTGTAGGTTTCCTCTACCGTCATGAGAACTTCGCGCACGGCCTGCAGGTATTCGCTTTCGCCGGGATGCTTGCGCTCAAGTTCCGCCATTAATTTGTTTACGTTCATATTGCCTGAAGTTTTAAAGGTTGTTTCTTTATTACAAATATAAAACTATTTCTTATAAATTGTAACTGCAACATGATTTTTTCCGAAAATTCGTTATTTATTTCTCCTTTTCTCCGGAAAATGTCGTATCGGTGCGCTGCGGGCTATTCCTCCCGCGCTTCGTCCGGCGTCTCTTTGACGATGCCTTTGTTCGAGCGGCCGTCGATGCAGACCCACAGCGGACGCTCGAAACGCACCTGCCGCAGGAAGCTGCCTTCGTAGATCGCGGCGCATTTGTCGAGCGTCTCTTCGCGGAATACGCCGTCGCCGCGGAAGGGGCTGATCGTCAGGTAACCCACGCCCAGCGAGGTGACGTTCTGGAAGAAGTGCGTGCCCTGCGACGGCTCGACGTCGAATTTCTCGATGCCGCATTCGACGATCACCTTGGCTTCGGAGATGTGGTTCCACTTGACGGGCACGCCGAGGAACGGGTCCGACGAACCCCAGCGGCCGGGACCGACGAGGATGTAGGAGCGTTTTTCGTCGCGCATGCGGCGGTTCAGCTCCAGCAGTTCGTCGGCGATCTTCTCGGTCGAAAGCGAACTGAACGTGCCGCTTTTGATGTAGATGACGTCCGAGATGTCGCTCATCATGCCGATGCCGAGGGCGTTCTCGCCGTAGACCAGCGCATCGGAGGTGTCCACTTCGCTCCAGTCGATCGGCCGGTTGTCCTGATTGTCGATGATCGGGCGGATCTGCAGCAGGTTGAAAATCTGCTGTTCCCCCGGCGCCACGTCCATATTGACGGCGAATTCGACCTCCACGGGGCAGCGCATCTCCTCGGCGCCCATGTGTAGGATGTCGGTGACGATCTCCGCCAGCGGGAAGGTGTTGTATTTCAGTATGTTGTTGAATGTTATGACTTTGCGGCCCCGGTCGAAGGGGCTGTCCGAGATGCGCTCGTTCTCGCGGTCCCACACCGAGCAGACGAAGCGCGAATTGCGCAGCTCGGCGATCTGGGCGATGTCGAGCCGCCGCAGGTTCACCGCGTCGTCGATCGACGTGCGGAACTCTTCGGGCTGCAGGCTCAGGGCCAGCACTTCGTTCTGCGTGTCGCGCAGCGCCAGTTCGGGCATCGAGGTCTGGAGCACCTTCTGCGGATAGCGGGGCGAGAAGCGCAGCGTGCGCCCTCCGTCCACGACCAGCTTGCCCAGTCCCATGGCGACGTTGCACACGCCGTCTTCGGGGGCTTCGTCGCCGATGGGGTAGTAGTTGATCGAACGCGCCACGCCCGAAAAGGTCGGGAAGAAAAGTCCGTTCTGCTCCGTGCCGCACACCTCCTGTATGATGACGGCCATTTTCTCCTCCGAGATCAGGTTCTGCGACGAAGAGAGATAGGCCCTCGACGATGCGAAGTAGACCGAGGCGTATACGCTCTTGACCGCCTTGAGCAGCAGACGCAGCATCTGGTCCTCGTTGTCCACATAGGGGATCATGTAGGTCGAGTAGATGCCGGCGAACGGCTGGTAATGCGAATCCTCCAGCTTCGACGACGACCGCACGGCCAGCGGCGTACTGACGGTCTTGATGTAGGCTTTCAGCTCGCGCTGCAGTTTGACGGGAATCGTCGAACTGACGAACTCCGAGAGAATCTCCTCGTCCGAAAACTCCTGCGAAATGATGTATTTGAGTCCGTTGTTGCGGATGAATTCGTCGAAATAGTCCGTTGCGATCACCACCGAGCGGGGAATCATGATGCGCAGGTTGTCGTGCTTGTCGTACTGGCGGTGCTTGAGCAGCATCGAGTTCATGAACGCCAGACCGCGGGCCTTGCCGCCGAGCGACCCTTCGCCGATGCGGGCGAAAGCCACCGCGTCGCTGTAGGTCTCGGTGTCGAAGCGCGCCACCACGCCCTGTCCGAGCAGGATGCGGTAGTCCTTGATGAGGTTCACGATGCGCTGGCGGTGCTCTTCGGTGGTGGCGAACTGGCTCTTGTTGCCCCGGCGGATGGCCGCGGCCAGCGGGAAGAGGCCCCGCGAGTAGAGCCATTTCGAGAGGTGGTTCTGCGAGGTGTGGTATTCGAACGCCTTGTCGGGAATCGTGGCGATCATCTCCTGCATCTGCGCCAGATCCTTGGCGCGGCCGATGACGGCTCCCGTATCGGGGTCCTTGAAGAGGAAGTCGCCGAATGCGAACTCCTTGGCGATATACTCGTGCAGCTGCGAGAGCAGCGTTTTCGAATTCTTGGCGATGAATCCGGCTCCCAGCCCGCGGGCCTGAGCCTCGAATTCGGTCTGCGACGACTGCAGCAGTACGGGCATCAGCGGGTTGTCCTCCTTGATGCGGCGGCAGAGGTCGATGCCGGCGTCGCGCTTCTCGCTTTCGGGCGGGTCGTTGCGGTGGAGTACGAACCCCACGTCGGAAATCACGCCCAGCATGTTCTTCTTGTAACGGTCGTAAAGCTCCACAGCCTCCTCGTAGTTGGTGGCGAGCAGGATCTTGGGGCGTGCGCGTTTGCGCAGGATCTGCTGCTGTTCGTTGAGGGCGTCCTTCAGGAATTCGGTGTTCTGCAGCAGGATCAGCTTGTAGAGTTCGGGCAGGTAGGTCGAGTAGAAGCGGATCGAGTCCTCGACCAGCAGAATGGCCTGCACGCCGCCCTCGACGATATCCTCCTCGGCGTTCATCTTGTCCTCGACCAGCTTGATGATCGCCATGATCAGGTCGGTGTTGCCGTGCCAGCCGAAGATGTAGTCGAGTCCCGAACGGTCCTGCTCCTCGATGCGGCGGTAGATGTCCTTCGAGAAGGAGGTGAGCAGCGCCACGGGAATCTGCGGATGGCGCTCCTTGACGATCTTGGCGAACGTGAAGACGTCCAGTTCCCCCACGTTGTACATCGTCAGGATGAAGTCGAACGAATCGTCGCGTCCGAGCAGGTCCAGCGCCTCGCGCGTCGAGCTGACGCGCGTGAACGACGGCGGGTTCGACATGTTCAGGTCGAGGTACTCCTGATTGATCTGCGACTCGATATGTCCGTCTTCTTCGAGAATATACCCGTCGTAGCTGCAGCAGACCAGCAGGATTTTGTGGATGCGGTATTTCATGAAGCGGTACTGGGGCCTGTTCCCGTCCGAAAGGGATTGTTCGAGATTCTTGTTCATCGTGTCGCCTGATTTGTTTTAACAAAAATAGAAAAAAATCCGCGAAATGAGAAACCGTGCGTTTTTACCTCCGTGCCGCCGCCCTGCCGTCTCCGTGCCGCCGCCCTGCCGTCTCCGTGCCGCCGCTCTGCCGTCTCCGTGCCGTACCCCGTGCTGCTTCCGTGCCGTACCCCGTACTGCTTCCGCACCATACCCTGTGCTGCCTCTGTGCCGTTTCCGTACCGTCTCCGCGCTGTTTCGGCGGCATCTGTTTCCATACGGCTCCGCCGGCCGGAACGGCGGCGGGGTTTTCACGGTTCCGCAGCCGGGTCGCAGGCCCGGACTTCCGCGGCCGCCGGCGTTTCGGCGCTGAACACCATGTGCCGCCACAGGTACGGGATGCGCCCCGCGCCGGTGAAGGCCATGTTGCGGAACCCGGCTTCCCGCAGCAGGATGGCGAGCGTCCTGCGGGACCAGAATTTGATATGGCCGCCCTCCCACAATGCGCTGTAGTGGCGGTCCGCTTTGCCGGCGAGGGCTATCGAGAGGTTTTTCAGGTACCCGTGGTAAGGCGTGGTGAGTATGAAACGTCCGCCGCCGTTGGCTTCGAGGATGCTGCGGACGAAGGCGGCGAATGTCCGCGGGCTGTAAAGGTGCTCGATGACCTCCATCGAGATCACGGTCCTGAAGGGGATTTTCCGCAGTTCGGGCGGCAGCTCGCCCGTCGTCACGTCGCAGACGAAGAAACGGCCGGGATTCCCCCCCCCGTCCGATTGGCGATGGCTATGCCCTGCCGCGATGCGTCGATGCCGTAAACGTCGTAGCCCTTGCCGGCCAGATAATTTGCAGTGAAGCCGTTGCCGCAGCCCACGTCCAGAATCGGGGAGCCGTCGGCCGGAAGCAGCCGCTCGATGTATTTGCAGAGAAGTTCGTGGTAGAATGCGGGCTGAGCATCGCTCCAGCCGAATTCGCTGTAGTCTGTTGTCATGGGGATCGGGGGATTGTGCGGACGCAGTTTCCACAAAGATAAACAATTTTTCCTTGCGGACAAGCGAACCGGCCGCCGCGTACGGGGCTGCGGCTTTGCGACTTTCCCGCCCGTTTCATTCCATTTTCGTTTTTTATTTCTATCTTTGTTCTGGTCTATAAAAAACATCCATGAATGAACAGTGACAAATACGTGCTTCAGGAGGTCGTCACGCCCGCGCTCGAACGTGAGTGGCTCGACCTCCCCAAGAAGATTTACAAGGGCAACCGCAACTGGGTCTGCCCGCTCGATACCGATATCCGCAAGGTTTTCGATCCGGCCCGCAACGAGCAGTTCGCCGACGGCGAAGCCGTCCGCTGGGTGGTGCGCAACCGTGCCGGCGAGGTCGTGGGGCGCATCGCGGCGTTCTACAACCGCGAGAAGGCCTCACTCGAAGAGCAGCCCACGGGCGGCTGCGGATTCTTCGAGTCGATCGACGACCAGCAGGTCGCCGACCTGATGTTCGACGCTTCGCGCATGTGGCTGGCCAGCCGCGGCATGGAGGCGATGGACGGCCCGATCAATTTCGGACAGCGCGACGCGTGGTGGGGCCTGCTGGTCGAGGGCTACGAGTTCCAGCCGCTGTACGAGAATCCCTACAACCCGCCTTATTACAAGGAGCTGTTCGAGAACTACGGATTCCGGAACTACTTCAACCAGAACACCTACATCTGGAAAATCTACGACGACGACGTGAACGCCATGGTCCACGACCGGGCCAAGCGTCTCTTCTCGACGCCGGGCTACGGTTTCCGCCAGATCGACATGTCGCGCATCGAGGAGGAGGCCGAGAACTTCCGCATCATATATAATAAGGCGTGGTCGCTCTTTTCGGGCGTGAAGCCCATGACGCAGGAGGAGGCGATGAAGATCATGGAGACGATGAAGCCGATCATCGACCCGGAGATCATCTTCTTCGCCTATTTCAACGACGAGCCGATCGGTTTCTTCATCATGGTTCCCGACCTGAACCGCATCATCGGCAAGTTCAACGGCAAATTCGGACTCATTCAGAAGCTGCGGATGCTCTGGGACCTGAAGGTCCGCAAGGCCAGCGACCGCATTTTCGGCATCATCTTCGGCATCGCGCCCGAATTCCACGGCAAGGGCGTCGAGTCGGGCATGATGCGCTTCATCCTCGAAAAATACATGCGCACGCCGCGCAACCACTACAAGACCATCGAGTTCGCATGGGTGGGCGACTTCAATCCGGTGATGAACCGCATGATCGAAAGCTACGTCTGCGCCACGCGCCACAAGATGCACACCACCTACCGTTACCTGTTCGACCGGACGAAGGAGTTCCACCGCTGTCCGCGTCTGGGTGTCAAACGCCGCGAATAAAACCTTAAAATCCTGATATGAAAACCACTGCATTCACCAAGTACCACATTGCCGCGGGGGCTAAAATGGCCGAATTCGCGGGATACAATATGCCCATCGAGTTCACGGGCATCAACGACGAGCACATGGCCGTCCGCGGCGGCGCCGGCGTCTTCGACGTGAGCCACATGGGCGAAATCTGGGTCAAGGGACCTAAGGCCCTCGGCCTGCTGCAGCGCATCACGACCAACGACGTGTCGAAACTCTACGACGGCAAGGTGCAGTATACCTGCATGCCCAACGGCCGGGGCGGTATCGTGGACGACATCCTCGTCTACCGGGTCGATGCCGAGACCTACATGCTCTGCGTCAATGCCGCCAACATCGAAAAGGACTGGAACCACATCTGCGAACAGGGCCGGGCGTTCGGCATGGAGGCAGGCCACGGCAAGGAGCTTTACAACGCTTCGGACGAAATCTGCCAGCTCGCCGTGCAGGGACCTCTGGCCATGAAGATCGTGCAGAAGATGTGCGACGAGCCGGTCGAGGAGATGGAGTACTATACCTTCAAAAAGATGAAGGTCGCAGGCTGCGACGCCATCCTTTCGATCACGGGCTATACGGGATCGGGCGGCTGCGAGATTTACGCGGCCAATGAAGACGGCGACAAACTCTGGAAAGCGCTCTGGGAGGCCGGCGAAGAGTTCGGACTCAAGAATATCGGTCTGGGCGCGCGCGATACGCTGCGTCTGGAGAAGGGCTTCTGCCTCTACGGCAACGACATCGACGACACCACCTCGCCGCTCGAAGGCGGACTGGGCTGGATCACCAAATTCGCCGAGGGCAAGGAGTTCATCGACCGCCCCCTGCTGGAGAAGCAGAAGGCCGAGGGCGTGACCCGCAGGCTGGTGGGATTCAAGATGATCGACCGCGGCATTCCGCGCCACGGCTACGAGATCGCCGCGCCCGACGGCACGCGGATCGGCCATGTCACTTCGGGTACGATGTCGCCCTGCATGAAGGTCGGTTTCGGACTGGGCTACGTGACGCCCGAATACGCCAAGGCGGGTACGGAAATCGCCGTCGTCGTGCGCGAGAAACCCCTCCGCGCCGAAGTGGTGAAGATTCCGTTCGTTTAATCCGCTGCGGCGGGGCTGTGCCGAACAGCCGCCTGAGCCGGGCCATTCCCGGCCGTGAAAGCGATTAGTAACTATAAAAAGCTCGTTTTATGAAAGCAAAATACCTCGGACTCGACCTTTCGAGTCCCGTCGTGGTCAGCAGTTCGCCCTATACGGCCACGGTGTCCAACATCGAACAGTGCGTGCGCAACGGTGCGGGCGCCGTGGTCCTCAAGTCGATCTTCGAGGAGCAGATCATCCGCCATGCCGCGGCCCTCGACTATGCGTCGCAGCAGGGCATGGGCGATTCGGGCGAGTACCTCGAACGTTATATCGGCGATGCCTACAAGGGTGAATTCCTCAAACTCGTCGCCGATGCGCGCACGACGGGCGTGCCCGTCATCGCCAGCATCAACTGCATCGCTTCGGCCGAAGCGTGGACCGACTATGCCGTCTCGATGGAGCAGGCCGGCGCCGCGGCGCTGGAGCTGAACATCTTCCTGCAGCCGACCGACCGTCACCGTTCGGCGCAGGAGCTGGAACAGGAGTACGCCGACGTCGTCCGCCGCGTGGCCGAGGCCGTGAAGATTCCCGTGTCGGTGAAGCTTCCCATGCGCCTGACCAACGTGCTGGCCGTGGCCGATTCGCTGCTGGCGCGCGGCGCCCGCGGCGTGGTGATGTTCAACCGCTTCTTCGAACCCGATATCGACGTGGAGCGCATGACCTTCGTGAACGGCGATCCGTTCAGCGAGCCGGCCGAACTGCGCAACGTACTGCGCAGCGTGGCGCTCTGCACGACGGCCGTGCCGCAGCTCGACGTCTCCGTATCGACGGGCGTGCACGACGGCGAAGCGGCCGTGAAGGCGCTGTTGTGCGGCGCGAACGCCGTGCAGATCTGCTCGGCGATCCACGAGAAGGGCTACGGCGTGATCGTGGACATCAACCGCTTCATCGACCTGTGGGCCGAACGCCACGGCTTCGAGTCGCTGGCCGAGTTCCGCGGGAAGATGAATTACGGCAATGCCGAAAGCGACGTCTACCAGCGCGTTCAATACATGAAATATTTCCCGCACGACGCCGAATAGCGGCGCGCGGAACCGATCTGAGGAGGTGCGTCCCGGAGACCGTTGCGGTCTCCGGGACGTCTCTTTTCGGGCCGTTCCCGCCGCCGGGGCATGCGGAGCGGATTTTTTCATTCGTCAGGCAAAAACATCTTTTGCGGGTTACGTATTCGGAGCCGGATATGTGTTCTTAATATAGGCGTCGTTACGGCGGCGCCTCTGAACCGACCGAAACTCAACAAACCTTAAAATTAAAACGAATGAAAAGAATCTTGACTCTGATGTTCGCCGCTGCGACCGTTTTCGCTTACGGATGCAGCGACAACTTCGACGATTCGGCCCTGTGGAAGGACATCGACGGGATGTACAAGAGCCTCAACGAACTCAAGGCTCAGGTCACGACGATGCAGCAGCAGCTCGACGCGCTGGCCGCAGTCGTCAGCGGCGGTGCCGTCACCTCGATCACGCAGGATGCCGACGGGCACTATGTCCTCAGCTACAAGGATGCCGACAACGTGGAGCACACGATCGACATCGCGACCATGGACGACGCCAATACCCAGCCGATCATCGGCATGAAGGCCGACGGCGAAATCTACTATTGGACCGTCACCACGGGCGGCAAGACCTCGTGGCTGCTCGATACCGACGGCGCCAAAATTCCCGTTACGGGCCGTACGCCCGAAATCGGCGTAGACGATCAGGGCTACTGGACGCTCTTCGGCAAGCGGATAACCGATGCGTCGGGCAATCCGGTGAAGGCCGAGGGCAAGAGCGCTTCGGTGATCACCAAGGTCGAAATGAAGGACGACGGCACGGTGGTCTTCACGCTGGGCGACGGCGTGCAGGTCACGGCGCAGGTGCAGAACGGCTTCAACGTGCTGCTGAGCGTCGAACCCCGGACCGTAGTGCCCGACGTCGCGCAGCCGCTCGTGATCACCTATACGCTCGTGGGCGAGACCGAAACTTCGGTGCTGACCGTCGAGAAGGCCGAAGGACTCGCGGCCAAACTCGATGAGCAGGCCAAAACCATTACCGTGACCTTCCCCGACGGCTTCGAGGAGGGCCGTTTGGTCGTGATGTTCTACGACGGCGCGGACAACGTGATTATCAAGCCGCTGATTTTTACGACGATGGAAGGCGCGCCGACGGGCATCCGCAACGCCGACGATCTCAAGGCTTTCGCCTCGGCGGTCAATGCCGGCAAGAGTCTGGCCAAATATACGATCGACGGCGAAGTCTGCCTGATGAACGACATCGACATGGCAGGCACGGACTGGAGCGATTATGTGATCGGCGGAGTCGTAACTCCCAGCACCGCCGATGCGAACAAGGCAGTCACCTATGCAATGGGTGAAAATGTCTTCGATAAAGCGTTCAACGGCAAGAATTTCGCGCTGAAGAACGTCGATTGGACCTTCGACCTTGCGGACGGCAACGTCGCCCACGGCCTCTTCTCGGCCCTCGGCGCCGAAGGCGAAATCAAGAACCTCACCATCGAAGGCGTCATCCGTCTGACTGGCGCGGCTCCGCAGGGTGCGGCGATCGGCGCTTTCGCCGGCTATGCCGAAGGCAAAATCACCTCCTGCACCAATAAGGCCGCGATCGCATTCGCGGGCAGCGACGCCGCCAACATCTCGGTATGTCTGGGCGGCATCGCCGGATATCTCCAGAACGCGACGCTGACGCAGTGCGTCAACGACGGCGCGCTGACCTGCGGCACGATCGCCAACACGGGCAACGGCTCCAATTCGGGATTCCATCAGGGCGGTATCGTCGGTTACATGAAGACTTCGTCGCTGACCGAATGCACCAATAACGGCGCTCTGAGCGCTCCGTCGGGACGCAGCGGCGGCATCGTGGCCGTGGCTACCAGCGGTCAAGTGACCGCATGCGTCAACAACGGGAAGGTGCAGGACGACGTGAACGGTATTTTCGGCGCCAATCCGGGCTATAAGCGCATGGGCGGACTCGCCGGCGGCGCTTCGGCCGACGCCGCGTTCACTTCGTGCGTCAACAACGGCGACGTCTTCTCGCAGCTGGGCTGCCGCACGGGCGGCTTCGTCGGCCATAACGAGGCCAAGATCACCAAGTGCGAGAACAAGGGCGTCATCCTTTCGGACCACACGCTGTCGGGGACCAATTACCACGGTTCGGGTTGGGCGGCAGGCTACAACAAGAGCGCCGACCTGATTACCGAATGTGTGGTCGGCGGCCGCGTGGGCGACTATACCGCATACAAGGACAATCCGCAGTCGGCTCCCGAAGCGACCTATGCCATGGCGATCGTACACGGAAAATTCGATCCGACGCTCAACGGCCTGAGCGACCAGTACGAGGAGTTCTACGACTGGGAGGTGAAGGCGGAGACGCAGCTGGCCGAGGGTGTGAAGTTCTACCACTACGCGATGAAGAATTTCGCCCAGAACGTCTACGTCGTCGAGGCCGACCTGACCAATCCCAACGTGGTGCTCGAAACGGTCATGGCCGACGAACTCTGTCTCAACCCCAATGCCAACAACAACTCGAACAACGGCAAGAAACTGCGCGAAACGCTCTCCGAGACCTGTACGCGCCGCCGCGCCGAGGGCCGCAACATCGTTGCCGGCATCAACACGGGCTTCTTCAATTCGCACGACGGTTTCCCGCGCGGATTCCACATCGAATACGGCGAACCGGTCTTCATCAACAACCCGACCGTGCGCCAGTCGCTTTCGAACCACCGTCCCGGCTTCACCTTCTTCGAGGACCGTACCGTCAGCTTCGACAACCGCAGCTTCACGGGCTATCTCAAGGTGAACGATACGGACTACGAATACTACTCGGTGAACGATACGATCGTCCGGCTCAACAACACCGACGGTTACGACGCCAATCTCTATACTTCGCGCTTCCGAAAGGAGCCGCATCCGGGCATCTACAATCCGGTGGGCAGCGATGCGCTCTTTGTCGTGGGCCGCTGCTCGCAGCAGATGACCGTCAACGACGGCTGGTTCGATGCGACGGTCACGGCGATCGTGGACGGTCGCAACGGAGCCTCGGTCGAGGTGCCGTTCGTGAGCGAAAAGACCGACTGGGTGCTTCAGGTGACGGGCGAAAAGGCTGCGGCGCTGGCTGCGGCGCTCAAGGTGGGCGACGCTGTCCGGATCAACGCCAACGTGTCTATCGGCAGCGTCTCCAAACAGATTATCATGCACAACTCCAGCATGTACCGCTTCCTGAACGGCGGCAACTGGAATGCGGTGAACGACGCGACGCTCATGCCGGCCACCTGCATCGGAGCCGATCAGGCCGGCACGACCGTCAAGCTGGTCTGCGTGGACGGCCGCACGAGCATCGACACCGGCATGAACTACTGGCAGCTTTACATGACCATGAAGAAACTGGGGCTTCACAATGCGATCCGTTTCGACGGCGGCGGCTCCACGACGTTGTGGAAATGGGAGAACGGCGCCGGTGCGATCGCCAACAGGCCCTGCGACTCGAAGGGCGAGCGCAGCTGCATGAACTACATGCATGTCAGGATCAAGTAGCAAGGAACCCATAAACGACTAAATGAACAGAACGATGAAAAAGATATTGAATACGATCTTCCTCGCTACATTCCTGTTTGCAGCGGCATGCAGCGACGGATACGACGATACCCGTATCAAGAAGGACCTCGACGACGTGGGACAGATTCTCGATGAACTGGAACGGGCCGTGGACGGGCTCCGTACGCAGATGGACGCGCTCACGCAGCTGATAAACAGCTCGTTCGTGTCGCTCATCTCGACCGATGCCGAAGGCAACTACGTCATCACCTACATCGACCGCGGCGGGGAGAGCCGCACGCTCACCCTCGCCACCCAGAAAGAGGTCGTCACCCTGCCGATCGTCGGCATCGCCAAGGACGAGGACGGCGTGTGGTACTGGCGCCAGACCTCCGACAACGGCGAGACCTACGAATGGATACTCGTGGATGGCGAGAAGGTTCCCGCAGGCGGTGAGAAACCCGAAGTGGGCATTGACGCCGAGGGCTTCTGGACGGTGAACGGCAAGCCGATCACCGACGCCAAGGGCAACAAGGTGCTGGCCGACGACGTCAGCAACATCCTCTTCAAAGAGGCTTACGTGGACGAAAAGACCGGCGAAGCCGTCTTCATTCTCGCCGACGGCACCGAACTGCGCCTGCAGATGTTCGAGGCGCTGTCCGTTTCGTTCGACTCGCCGACCTACACGGCCGTTCCGGACTATGCCTCGAAAGTGAAGATCAGATACACCGTCGGCGGTTCGCAGGCGGAAGGCGCGCTGGTGGATATCTTCACCGCCTATAACGTCGACGCCGAGATCGACGAATCCATATCGACGATCACCGTCTCGCTCAAGGAGGGCGCCCAAGAGGGCAATATCCTCGTCATGGCGCACGCCGGGGGCAATACGATTCTCAAACCGCTTTTCTTCACCTACGGCACGGCCGAGATTCAGGATCCGGTTTACAACGGTTCGACGGCCGACATCGTGCTCGAAGGCGACATGACGCAGTTCGAAGTCAAGGTTTCGGCCAGCATCGACTATGAAGTGACGGTCGAGGAGTCGGCCTCCAAGTGGCTCATATACAACTCGACCCGCGCGATGACGACCCTCACGCACGTCTTCACGGCCGATTACTACGAGGATGCGAGCGGCGCGCTCCGCACGGGCGAAATCCGCTTCTCGAATGCGCTTTACGACATCTCGGCGGCAATCGTCGTCAAGCAGTCGCCCAAGATTCCCGAAGGCGGCGGAGGCGGCATCTCGACCGCGGCCGACCTCATGGGCTTCGCCGCGGCGGTCAATGCCGGAGCCAGCACCGCACGCTGGGAGAACGAGGCGGGCGAAGTCGTGCTGCTGAACGATATCGACATGGCGGCCGTCGAGTCGTGGACGCCGATCGGCGGCGTGGATGCCAGCGAGTACAATACGACGACTCCCTACAAGACGGTCAATCCCTTCAAGGGCACCTTCGACGGTCAGGGCTTCGCCGTCAAGAACCTGAACTATACGGCCGACATGTCCACCGGCAAGTGGGGCTACGCGTTCTTCGGCTCGCTCGACGGGGCTACGGTCCGCAACCTGACGCTGGGCGATCCCGACACCGACATCACGTGGACCTTCACGGGCGACGCCCCGAAGGCGACGAGCGTCGCGTCGCTGGCCGTCTATGCGGTCAACTCGACGATCGAATCGTGCACCAACTACTACAACATCGACTTCGCCGGAGACAGCGGTTCCGAAGTGCTCTGCGTGGCTTCGGGTCTGGTCGGCGTGATGAAGAACTCGACCATCGGCGGCCGCGCCAAGTCGCTGGGCTGCGCGAATTACGGGTTCGTACGCACGGGCAAGATCACCAACAACGGCAACGGCGGCAACGGCATGCAGACGGCCGGTATCTGCGGCTTCATGGCCAAGGACGAAGGCAACCTGATTCAGTTCTGCGTCAATTACGGACACATCAGCTGCCCGACGGGCCGCACGGGCGGTCTGGTCGCTACGCTGATGAACGGCAACGTGAAGAATTCGGACAACCGCGGTACGGTCGAGGACGACATCGTCGGCAAGTTCGAGGGAGCGGCTGCGCAGAATTCCTACAACAGCAAGCGTATGGGCGGCCTGATCGGCGGTACGGACGACCTGAAGAAGGTGCTGACGGCGACCGTGGAGAGCTGTACCAACTACGGTAACGTGTTCACCCATATCGGCTGCCGCACGGGCGGATTCATCGGCCACTCCAACATCCGGATCATCGGCTGCGCGAATCAGGGCGCCATTCTGGGCGACGTCTACAATTCCGACCACGGTCCGGCATGGGCCTGCGGATATTCGGGCCAGTCGAGCGGCGAGTGGGTCAACGTCAGCAGCTGTACGATGGGCGGATACGTGGGCAGCTACACCACCTACAAGGACAATCCGACTTCGGCGCCTGCCGCGACCGTTCACAATGCGTTCTCGTACAAGAACGACGAGTACTACGATCCGACGATAAACAACTAAAAGGCTGTAATCCAGAAAAACGGAACGACAATGAAAAAGATACTGAATATCATCATACTATTTGCGGCCGTGGTCTTCTGCGGTTGCAGCGACTTCGACGATTCGGAGCTGCGCGGCCGGATCGACGGCTACAAAAACCGGATCGAAGCCCTGAAAGCCAAGGCCGAGACGCTCGGCAAGCAGCTCGCGGACCTGAGCTATCTGACCAACGGCAACGTCATCACCACCGTGTCGCAGGACGCCGACGGGAAATACGTCGTCACCTACAAGGACAACAAGGACGTCGAACATACGGTCGTGCTGGCGACGATGGACGACATCGTCGACGTGCCGATCATCGGCGTGAAGCTCGACGAGAACGGCGTCTATTACTGGACCAAGTGCATCGACGGCGAAATCACGTGGCTGACCGACGACGACGGGGAGAAGTTCCCCGTGAGCGGTTACACGCCGACGATTTCGGTCGATGCCGACGGCTGCTGGACCGTGGACGGCGTGCAGATACTCGACGCTTCGGGCAACCCGATCAAGGCCACGACCGACGCCACGTCGGTATTCCGCTCGGCGGAGCTGGACGGCGACGGCAATTTCAGCCTGACGCTCGGCGACGGAAGCACGATCACCCTGCGGGTTTTCAACTCGCTCAACCTCAAGCTGGACGCGATGCCGGTTACCACCGTCGCAGACCCTTCGAAGAGCATTACGGTATCCTACGAGCTTTCGGGCGAGGCTAAGGAGACGGCCATCGTGGCCGTCGCCAAGGCCGAGGGGCTCGACGCCGTGATCGACCGCGACGCGAAGACGGTGACGGTTTCGTTCGACGCTTCGTTCTCGCGCGGTACGGTTATCGTCATGGCCTACGATCTGGCCGACAACGTGATCGTGAAGCCGCTCTTCTACAAGGCCGCGACGCTCGGTACGGTCGCCATTTCGACGCCCGACCAGCTGGTCGCTTTCGCCGCGGCGGTCAATGCCGGCGGCGAGGAGGCGGCCGCCAAAGCCGTGCTGACGCAGGATATCGACATGAAGGACGTGGCGTGGACCCCGATCGGAAACGGCGCCTATACGACGGCCAACGCGATGACGGGACCGGCGTTTCAGGGCACCTTCGACGGACAGGGCCATACGGTCAGGAATCTGAAGATCGTCGTTCCGGCCGACGCTGCGGCGGGTTCGGCTTGGGGACTCTTCGGCGTGCTGAAGGGCGCCACGGTCAGGAACCTTGCCATCGGCGAAGGCTCGTCGGTCGTTTCGACCGCGGCTGCGATGACGGCCGTGGGAGCCGTGGCCGGATATGCCTATGAAGCCACGATCGAGAATTGCGAGAACCGTGCGGCGATCGACATTCAGGGCGGCGGGGACAATGTACGCGAATCGGCTGGCGGCATCGTCGGCGCGATCTGCGCCAACGAAAATGACAGTCATATCCTCTCCTGCACCAATTACGGCAAGATCACGTCGAAGAACAGCGTGAACACCAAGAACGGAGCCACGGGCTTCTCGATCGGCGGCATCGTCGGTTTCGCCGACGCTTCGACGACCACCGAACGCTACAACAACGTCGTGGGGTGTGTCAACGAAGGAGCGATAGATGCGCAGGCGACCCGTACGGCGGGTGTCGTCGCCACGATGAACAAATACACGAAGCTCGAAAACTGCGCGAACAATGCGGCGGTGACCTGCAGCGACGTGACGGCTTCGAACAGCCGCGTGGCAGGCATCGTGTCGGCCATGGGCGGCCACACCTACCTCACATCGTGCGTCAATAACGGCACGGTCGCTTTCGCCGTTGCGGGCGATACGACGCACGGCTATGCCGCGGGCATCGCCGGCCAGACCAACGACAACAATACGGCCATCGACGGCTGCGAGAACTACGGCGCCGTACTCTCCGACATCATCAATGCCGCGGCGAACAAGTACATCGGCATCGTCTGCGCCAACACCAACAAGAAGACCATCGCGATCCGCAACTGCAAGATCGGGGGCCGGATAGGTCCCTTCTCGGACGGCCAACAGGGCGCGACGGAGATTACGGAGCAGAATTTCGAACAGTATATCTACTTCACGCTCACGGGCGGCGGCGTGCCGACGCTGGAGAACAACAGCTTTTCGGGCGGTCCCGCCAAGCCGGGCATTGCGACGGTCGAGGACCTGACGGCTTTCCGCGACGCGGTCAATGCGGGCGAAAGTACGGCGCAGTGGGAGGATGCCGGCGGCGTGGTGTCGCTGCTCGGCGATATCGACATGAAGGATGTCGCCGGCTGGACGCCGATCGGCAACGCCTCCTATAAATGGGAAAAGAACCTGCTGACTATCGAGGGCAACGCCTTCAAGGGCACCTTCGACGGGCAGGGATATGCGCTGAAAAACCTGCAACTCGCCTACGGGGGCAGTGCGGCCAATACGGCTTACGGACTGTTCGGCGTGCTGGACGGCGCGACGGTGCGCAACCTGACGGTCGGCGCGGCCTTGGGCGATGCGAGCGCATTGAAAGTCACCGCTTCGGGCGGCACGGCCGAGGTGGGCGTGATCGCCGGCGTATGCCGCGATGCGAACGTCTCCGACTGCGTCAATTATGCGAAGATCGAATACGACGGCACCAGCGCCGCGCGTGTTTCGGCGGCGATGGTGGGCTTCATCTTCAGCGAAACGGAGGGCACGAAGCTCGAACGCCTGCAGAATTACGGCGCGGTGGAGGCCGATACCCACGGCAATTCGACCAACGGAGGCAATACGGCGATCCACATGGCGGGCATCTGCGGCTTTGCGACGGGCAACGCGACCAACAAGATCTGCAACGACATCGCTTACTGCGACAATTACGGCAATATCACCTCTAACTCGGCGCGCTCTTCGGGCATTGTCGCCGCGGCGAATACCTTCACGCGGATCAACTCCTGCGTGAACCACGGCAACCAGCTCAATTCGTGCGGTACGACGGGCCGTCTGGGCAACATTACCTGCATCACGGGTACGGGATGCTCGATGACCGACTGCATCAACAACGGCAATCTCGTCTCGACGGGCGGCGCCCGCTGCGGCGGTCTGCTCAGTCTGGCCAACCATGCGACCAACTCGTTCAGCGGCTGCGCCAATTACGGCGAGATCGTCACCGACGACGCCAACCGCGGCGTGTTCTTTGGCTACAGCGCCTATGCGACCAACTGGATCAACTGCATCGCGGGCGGCAAGGTCGGGGTTTACAACGGCGGAACCACGGTTTACGATTCGTACGGCGAGAACGAGCAGGTGCGTTATCTGGGCGTGCAGAA
>ERZ827101.2360-NODE-2360-length-17020-cov-4.189449_pt1 | contig 17020 bp, 18 predicted proteins | sample MGYA00519869_ERZ827101 | MGnify/ENA primary metagenome ERZ827101 (study PRJEB31778, sample SAMEA3449256) | human gut metagenome | biome: human gut; feature: human-associated habitat; material: faeces | place: United Kingdom | collected 2010/2012 ...
TTGCGTCTTTGACAACGGCAGAACGCTCGGCGTGATCCCAGGCGTGGACGATTTCCATATCGTAAGTGAAGATAGTGAGCCAACAGAAGATGAAGAAATGAATATATCAATGTGACGGTCAAGTTTTGAAAAAAAGCTTGACTGTTTTTTATTGGAAAAATCGGGAAGGAGATGATTCGTACTGATAAAATCTTTTAATATCTTTGCAGGAATAGGCGGATTCCGTTCGGAACTTGAAAAAGCGGGCGGCTTTGAGTGCGTCGGATACTGCGAGATAGATCGACGGCAAGGAATACGAACTCGATATCAGCTTCAAGAAATACAAGCAGGTAGAGAGTATTTCGGACGAGATTGAAAAACAGAATATTGATGTTGATATTTCCGATTTCAAGGATTCTTCCGACTTTTATTTGTATTTAAGCAAGTTTGACGATCAGTCTTCTGAAGAAATATCGGTTAATGTTACCGGCAAGATGATCGTTCAGAAGATTATATCAAAAATTCCCTTGAAATTGCCGTATATTTGTGGTACAATTAAAGAACAAGTTAAAAATATTTACGACTCCAAGATTGTCGACACCGATCTGCTCAAAATCGGTATTAATAACGGTTATCAGCAGGTGATATCGGGACCCAAGGCATACATTTCGACTATAACGGTCGGATATGTTCCCAACAAAGAGTTTTACAGCATTTTCGGAGACGGAACTCCAAGCAGTATCTATAATCTGAAAAATGACTATTGGGCACAATACGCCGATACTATTTCGCCTGCTCTTTACATTGACAACAAGATTATTTACGAGTGGAACGGTGCTTTAACGTCGATCGGCAAAACGCAGTATCTCAACATTGCTTCTGTTTCATCAAACGAAACATTCGAGGATACCAAGGAAATTCTTGTAGGTTCCGTAAACTGTATATCTACGGATAATCAAAATATTTCTGCGCAGTCGCTCTTGACGGCGTATGGAAAAATGCCGCTCACCGACGAAGAGCAGGCAAAGGTAAACGAAAGCAACGTCTACAACGATAAGTATATAGGCAACTTCCTCAGCCTTATCGGAACGACGTATTTCACGCATCTTGACATCGAGAATAAGGTACTGGCAGGGGCTAACCGTATCTATGCCGAAAGATATCTGAGCTACGGCGTATTCAGCTACGAGCCTTGCGTTACTGTTTCCGCATTTTCTAAGGATATCGAGAAAAAAGGTTCGTTCAGCGCTGATATTCTGGGGAACTATGCCTCCACGGTAAGCTACAGGAATAACGCCGACGACGAATACGCTTATCGCTTTGCTTCGGGATATGTTTCTTCTTATCTGGAGAGTCTGGTGTTGGATGAATTAGTTGGTATTGGAAGTTTATCAACAGCAAAGATTTTTTCCTTTGCTTCAAGTCAAGGTATAGAAATAAAATATATTTCTGCTGCAAACAAAGATGAAATTGATAGCTTGGACATATATGAAAGTGATAAATCAGAAGTACTTTCAGCTGTGAACAACGGACAAACCGTTATTGTTCCAGAAAAAAATATTACTTTTGGAAATTGGACAGGAACCGGATATATAATAATAGACGATTCTGAAAACAGTTTCGCATTTAAACTTACAAACGGTCTGAACGGTGCGGTAAACACAGATTATGTCACCGCTGATATGATAGGTGCAAATTTGTGTGAAATACTTGAATTCTTTTTTGCATTTCAAGCACTTTCAGCAGGAGCGGCAATGCTTGCAACAGGAAATATTGTCGGCTCTGTAGTTATGTTTGTCTTAACAGCTTCACTTGCGATTTCTGCGGTAACATACTGGAATGACAGTCTTAAGTTATATAATAAAGCAATGAACGGTGATGCATTAGCTGCTGCAGAACTGGCGGCAAGAACAAAAAGCAGATGTATAGAAGATTTTATTTTTGTTGCCCTGGGGGAATTAGCTGAACCTATTGCAAAAGTATTCATGAAAATCCCCTTTGTTCAAAGACTGATTGGAAGTATTTCAGGAGCAGTATGGGAGTTAAATAATAAGGTTATTGCGTCAAGCGAACTTTATCAGAGATATCTCTTAAAGCAATACGCTAAAGAAGAGGTTGCAAAGGTATGCGGATATGAGGTTTCCAAAAAGATATCTCCTGAGTTGCTTGACTCAATATTCAAATCTGGTCAAGCTTCTGATATTGTTGCTATTCTTTCTAAGTATGATGATGAAGCAATTGTTGCGATAAATAAGATTTTGGATAAAGACGCTGTTGCAACTTTGATAAGAGACTATGGTGATGATGGCGTTAAAGTTGCTGTTAAGGGCGGGAATAATCTCGTCGGGGCTTTGGCGAAGCTTGATGATGCGGCATTAGAAAGGTTTATGGGGATTGCTTCTAAGCAAGACAGAGAGTTCTTCAAGTTATTTGAAAATTGTGATAGATTTACAGATGATTTGATTAGTCTTGTCAATAAAAAAGGTGGAATAAATTTTAACGAGGTTGAAATTCATGGCATTATTAATACAGAAATTGATGAGATAGATTTTGCTACGAAAGTGATATACGAAGATAAAAATGCGAGAGGATTATATATAGAAAATCCAGATGTTCCACAAACTGAAACTCAATGGGCAAATAAGCAAATCTTAAAAAAAGGTGAGAATAGAATAAAGGCACTTTCTCAGAATGAATTTAGCGTTTATATTGATGGTGAAGAATATAGTTTTTTATCTAGTGAGTTAAAAGATGTCAGGAGTTACGTATTTAGAATTAATGCAGATACACCTGAATTGAGAATAGCCGTTGAGGATTGTCTGGAACAACTTAGAATTCTTTATCCAGATTATAATTTTTCAGCTGTCTATGGAGGTTGATAGTAGTGTCTGTTGGTTTATATCGATATAGTGGAGATATTAATGATAAAAACACTGAACTTATTTTCAGTGAAAATATATCATCTGAGGTTTTCTATCAACGTTATTGGGTTAAGGCAATATGTGAATCCAAAGTTAAACTGTTTAAAGATGGATGCGATTTTGATGTGGGCGATTTAAATATTATTATGTCAGAATTAAATGCATTAGGGGCTTGGGCTACTGAGAATTTATCGGGAATAGATCTTAAATATATGAGTGAAAGAATAGAAAATTTAAAATCAGTTTTACCTCAAGCTTGTAAATGTAAAGGCGGAAAATTTTATATTTTTTAAATACAATAGAAAAATCTTATTCGGATGACGATAACACCTAAATACTTATCGCTTTGCTTCGGGGTATGTTTCTTCTTAACTTGAAAGCTTGGTGCTGGAACAGTTACTTGGGCTAAAGTTTCTTCACTGGAGCTATAAATATATTTACTGAACTTGAACCTTGCTCAAGCTGCCGAAGCGTTATTAAACAATTCAATAGAGCATACCCCGGAATAGTTGTTAATGTGTATTGGAAATAATAGAAAGGATAGCACTTATGAATGATTATTTAGAGCCATATGAAGATATGTCTGCTTATTCTTTTGCAGTTGCGGAGAAATTTGTTGAACCGATAACGAATGCACTTTGTAAAACCATGGGTTTTGTTTTTGACAGAAAAGAAAAACGCAAGTCTTTTCCAAATCATTATTTTAAAGGTGATGAGAAATTTATTTTTTACAAAAGCAAAAATGATGAGCGTGCGTTTATGATTGCTTGTGAGGGTTGTCAGGGTTTTTGGGGAATTTCGGTCAAATGTAAAACCGAGGATAAAAAGCTTTTTTATGACACAATTAAATCTGATCTGTTTGAAAATAGTGATTATACCGGTATTCCTTTTTTTGAGATAGATGATTTTCAAGATCAATTAAGGGGGGATTTTACTAAAAGACAGGTGAACCTTATTTATAATGATTTAAAATACACCTGACTAATATGATCATTTTGTAGATCAGGACATACATAGCAAAACAAACCATACTGGCGGTCGCAACATTTGGGGCGGCGATGATCTTGTAAGGGCGGTTAAGAATCTTGACGATTATGCAGCTGAATCGTTCATAAAAACTGCTTCAAAGCAGAGTGATGAATTTTTTGTTTTGATGTCAAAATATGATGATATTCCTTCTTGGGCATGCTCTGATGTAATTGATTTTAATTCAGCTGAAAACGTAAATGAAATTTTAAAACAAAATGGATATACAAATCCCTCTTATAAGCCGGGAACTAATGTAACAACTATCGAATTAACTGAAGATACCACGTTTGTTAGAGTGTATACTGAAAACATAACAAGTGCAAAGGGCCAGTGGGTAATGAACTATGAAGAGATTCAAGGATTGTCTTCAAAGCAAATTAAAGATAAGTTTGCATTACCATATGAGCCAACACATATTTGTGATGTAGAACTACCGGCTGGTACAGAGGTACGTTTTGGTATAGCAAATGAAGTTCCAGAATGGGGTTTGGGAGGGGGATTACAATTTGATTTAATGGGTCAATATTTTAATTCATTTGGCAATTTCAGACCACTATAAAAGGAGAAGATTTTATGTTACCGATAGTTGAAACGAATGGAAAAACTCTTTACATTAATTCTAATAAAGTAACTTTTCCGTACAAAATTGAACAAGTTTTAATTTTAAAATCTCAAATATTGATCTTACTGGATAGTTGCATAAAAAATGAATGTGATAACGTCTATTCGGTAAACTTTGACGGAACAATAGGTTGGCGTGTTCAAAGCAGAAAATACTTATCAAGGGAATATGAAAATAAAAAATTAACCTCATATGTTGGTATGTATGTCAGGAAAGAAACTAATCTGCTTCAGTTAAATGATTGGTGGGGCGGAAGATACATTTTTGATCTTAATGACGGGCATATAGTGGGAAGAGATGAAAGTGGGCGAGATTGGTAATAGTTCCAATAAGAATAGAGGAATTTTATAATTAAAGATCGCTATCATGATGAGGAATATAGTATGGTATTAAGAATGATAATATCTGAAAAATGGATTCATATAAATAGTTATGATGTTTGCTTTGATTATAATGTTAAGTCTGTAATAATTTTAAAACAAAAGATAATTGTACAGCTAGAAATCGGAGATTTATATGCTGTTGATATGGCGGGTAACATTATTGAAAAAAATAATAAGCCTTTTCAAAGATCAGACTTAGATAAAGATTTTATAGTAGAAATTAATCAGAATAATCTATATTTTAATAACTCTGCCATTTATTTTGAACATAACATTTATTCTTTTGTTTTATTTGATGATAGGATAATTGTACAATTAAATGAACTGGATGCGTCTGTAAAATCTGATGAAATCGACAACGTATATGCTGTTGATATGGAAGGAAATATTATCTGGCGAATTCAGAATAAAGAAAGGGTATGTCCGGAATATAAGTTTATTTCGCCGTATGTAATGATTAATTATATTGATGGTGAATTAATTGTAAATGATTTCAACGGATTCAGATTTGTGTTTTCACCTGACGACGGAACTTTTGTTAAACGAATTCAAAGTTTAAGACCTTGGTAATCAATTTGTAATTCAGATCTTTAGGGCGACACCGCACAACTACCGCCTAACGGCTTTGTGTACGTCTAACTTGCCAATTTTCCGTTATCTTGCACAGAAACTCCTTGAAGGACGCAAGTATTCCTGCGTCGTTTCTATACAATTGGTAATTTCAGACCAATGAATCTGGAGCAAATTCTTTTTGAATTCCCGGTGGTGTTTCTGAAGCAATTTCGGATACCGTTAAATTGTCTGAAGTGAAAGTCACGCGTTTAAATTGAGAGGAGAATATCAGTATATGGCTTATAAGGATACTATAACTAAATACGATATAAACTAAAAAATATACATGAGTTAATGAAACTGTTAAAAGGCGAATACCCTGTTCATGCGTTTGTTAGTCCTATGGATGTAGGAGAACTTCTTCTGCCTTTGTACGAGTTGTATTTACGGCTTTTACAGGTAAATGATGTAACCTGAAAGCCTAACTTTTGAATTATTATTTGAAAATGAAAAAAAATATCCCCTCCAAAGCATTTGCCTTGGAGGGGATTAACTATATGCGTTTTACTGTGGCTTCTTAACATCTGTCATGACTTCTTTAAGTCCTGTTGCAAGACCTGCAATACCCTGTATCTCACTTGGTATAATGATCTTTGTAGCCTTGCCGTCTGCTGCTTTAGCAAATGCTTCAAGACTCTTGAGCTGGATGACCTGCTCATTAGGGTTAGCAGCATTCAGCTTAACGATACTCTCGGCGATAGCTTTCTGTACCATGTCGATAGCCTGCGCTTCACCTTCTGCCTCAAGTATCTTCTGCTCCTTGACAGCGTCTGCACGAAGTATCATAGACTGCTTCTCAGCTTCGGCTGCAAGTATCTGTGACTCCTTGTCTGCCTGTGCTCTGAGTATCTTAGATTCTTTCTCACCCTCTGCAACAAGCACCTGAGATTTCTTCTCAGCCTCTGCCTGAATGACCTTTTCACGTCTTTCACGGTCAGCTTTCATCTGCTTTTCCATTGCGTCCTGAATTTCTCTTGGCGGAAGAATATTCTTAAGCTCAACTCTCTGTACCTTGATGCCCCACCTATCTGTGGCTTCATCAAGATGTGATAACTGACTGCGGCTTGAAGTCAACTACCTGCTCTTTGATAGATACTCTCTTTGCAACTCGGTCGATAAAAGGTACTTTTACGTGAAGTCCCGTTCCCCATGCCGCATGAAAAGCTCCAAGTCTTTCAACTACAAATACATATGCCTGCGGTACTATCTTGATGTTGCTGATAACAATGATTATAAGCAATACGATGATAGCTAGTACGATATAAATTCCAGGTTCCATTATATGCCTCCTAAAAAAATAAGTTTATGTAAGCTGTTACTTTTCTTCTGAAACTATCAGCTTTGCACCGTCAATACGCACGACCTTCACTGGTGTGCCTTCTGAGATCTTTGAGCCGTCCTCAGTTCTTGCTGCCCAATCTGTGCCCTCAAGAGTGACCCTGCCTTTGTTCACAGAGTTATCTATAGGCTCAATAACTATTGCAGTTTTTCCCACATCAAGCTCGTAATTTGTTGCAACTGTCTTGTTCTGGAGCTTCTTGACCACAGGTCTTGTAAGCAAAAGAAGTATGATCGAGCTTACGACGAATACGATGCACTGTGTAAGGAAAGAAAGCTTAGCTATGGCACAAAACATCGCAATAAGCGCTGCTATAGCAAGCCATATAGACACAAGTGCCGTTCCTGTTGCGACCTCGCATACAACAAAGAACACGAAAGCTAAAGCCCAGAAAACTATTTTGAGTGTAGCAATTGTCATATGATACCCCCTGTTCCTCTCATTTATTTAAGATTTATTATAACATATTATTTTAAAATTTACAATAGCTAAGACACAATATTTTTGCTTTTTTACCTTTAATCTTTAATGATTTTACATTGACCGTACCATATTTTATTAGCTGTACACTAATATATATATGTTGACGCTGCTACATAAAGAAAAAAAGTACTTCTAAAAGATAGTTATATAAAAAATTTACAGTAAAAGCGGTAACCCGCTGGAGGAAACCGCTTTTACTATTTGTGTAATTATACGTTGTCGCTGAAATAAACATCATACCAAACAAGGAATGAGAACACTGTCCAGATCTTTCTTGAATAGTCATATTTGCCTGCACGGTGATCGTCAAGAAGCTGTACAAGCTTATCTGTGTGGAAGAACTGTGCCGACTGAGGAGAAGTGAACTTATCCTTTACTATATTATAATACTTATCTTCTTTGAGCCATACCCTGATAGGAACAGGGAAGCCGAGCTTCTTTTTCTTAGCTGTCTGTGGAGGGCAAGCCTGAAGTGCAGCAAGACGCATTGCATACTTCGTTTCAGTTTCAGTAACTCTGTCCTTTACAGGTATCTGCTCTGCAAGCTCCATTACCTTTCTGTCAAGGAACGGTACACGAAGCTCTAGGGAGTGAGCCATGCTCATTTTATCCGCCTTAAGAAGAATATCACCTGTCATCCAAAGATGCAGGTCAATGTACTGCATCTGCGTTACCTGATCCTGATCTCTTACCTTATCGTAGAAAGGCTTTGTGATAGCCATAGCGTCGGGAGCGTTTGTTTTTATGCTCAGAATGTCCTTACGCTCTTTCTCAGAGAAGATGTATGCGTTACCAATAAATCTCTCATCAAGATCCTTAGAGCCTCTTATAAGATAGTTTATGCCGTGCTTATGAGGCAGTTTATCAGCAACTGCACCAACAGCCTTTCTGATAGGTCTTGGTATCTTAAAGTAGCTTGCCATATCAGCAGGGTTGTGATAGATGTTGTATCCGCCGAATATCTCGTCTGCACCCTCGCCTGAAAGCACTGCCTTGACCTTTTCTGATGCAATCTGACATACGAAGAACAGAGCCACAGCCGCAGGGTCTGCAAGAGGTTCGTCCATGTGATATTGTATTTTTGAAAGGCTGTTCCAGTATTCCTCAGGAGAAATGACCTTGGAGAAGTTCTCCTTATTGATATACTTTGAAAACTCCTTAGCATAACCTATCTCGTTGTACTTTTCGTCCTCGCCAAAGCCTACAGTAAAGGTCTTGTCAACGTTGGCAACAGCGGCAACATAACTTGAGTCAACACCGCTTGAAAGGAAAGAACCTACCTCAACGTCAGCAAACTTGTGTACCTCAACAGAGTTCTTGAAAGTGTCGGATATCCTATTCACCCAATCCTCTAAAGAAGGACCATTGTCCGCATGGAATTTAACTTCCCAATATCTTCTTACGTTCATCTCGCCGTTCTTGTATGTAAAGCAGTGAGCGGCAGGGAGCTTGTAAACATTTTTGAAGAAAGTTTCTGTTGTAGGAGAATACTGGAATGTGAGATAAGTTTCAAGAACGTCTGTGTTAAGCTCCTTCTTAAAATGAGGGTGGTCAAGAAAACTCTTTATCTCAGAACCCCACATAAGAGTTTCGCCCATTTTTGCGTAATAAAGAGGCTTGATACCGAAGAAATCTCTTGCACCGAAAACCTCATTTGTATTCTTGTTGAAGATAACGAATGCAAACATACCTCTCAGCTTGTCGAGCATATCCTCGCCCCACTGCTCATAACCGTGGATAAGCACCTCTGAGTCGGTCTGTGTATAGAACTTGTGACCAGACGCTACAAGCTCCTCACGGAGATCCTTGTAGTTGTATATCTCACCGTTGAATGTAAGTACCAACGACTTATCTTCATTGAAGATAGGCTGGCTACCTTGATCTGAAAGGTCGATGATCGAAAGTCGGCGGAAACCCATTGCGATCTGCTCGTCAACATATTTTCCGTCAGAGTCAGGACCTCTATGTTTTATTCTATCCATCATTTTTCCAAGAACTATGGAAGCGTCATTGATTTTATTTGTAAATCCAACAAAACCGCACATATAAAAGCCTCATTTCTGTTAAATCAAATTGCCTGTATCTTAGTTAATACAAGCGCTTGTCGCCTAGTGAACGTCAAGCAATATAATATTTATTATACACTATATGCGGCTTTTTTGCAAGGGGTAAAAACAAAAATTAAACAATAAAAGAAATTGTCTTTTGTGCATCTATCACATGGCAGTGTGTATGGTATAAAAATATCTGCGATTTTGTCATTTTGGCTTGAAAAAGGCAGATGGATATAGTATAATGGTATTAAAATCATATTTTGGAGAAGATCTTATGAACGATAACAAAAAGAAGAAAAATGGTTATAGATTGGATATTGTGTTGATAGTGAGTTTTTTTGTAATGCTGATATCTTTCTGTGCCTACATGATGAATACTACTCTCGAAGAGGTACTTGAAAATGAAACAGGCAGCTCTGTAGTTACTCACGATTACACTTACGAGAGTGCTGAGAGCAGTTCAGCGGCATAGTGCAAAATTTAAAAATTCGACAAGTTAAAGTGCTTTACGTACTTGCTGAATTCGCCTATTTACGACATTTAAGAGGCATGGAACAACATTCGAAGACGCATGAGATGACAAGTTAGCTCACTTTACAGCATCAAGAACTAAACTATTTTGTATTATACATCGTAAAGTTCGACTACATTACAGCTAAAAGCATTTTACTTGACGCCTAAAATCAATATCTGACGAAAATGTGGCTTTGTGCATTTAATACAAATAACAAAGTCACATTTTGTTGTATAACGCCTTGACTTTGCGTCACTTATACTATATACTTGTATTAAGCGCTGCTTTTTATACAATATGTTGTGATTTGCGGTGCGAGTTGTGAGAATATAAAAAATATAAGGATAAATCGGGAAAATCGGAGGCGGTATTGTGATAATCAAGATAAAAAAGCGTGACGGACGTACTGTAACTTTCAATATTGAGAAAATAGCTGGCGCTATATACAAGGCGGCTCAGTCTGTGGGCAAGGATAACTATGAGGAAGCTTTGGAGCTTTCGGGTAAAGTTGTTGATAAGCTTATGGAAAAACACCTTGATATGCCTACTGTTGAAGAGATTCAGGATTGCGTTGAGCGTGTTCTTATTGAGGAGGGCATGGCTGATACTGCAAAAAGTTATATACTCTACCGCTCAAACAGAACTCGTGCAAGAGAAATGAATACCCGTCTTATGAAAGTTTATGAGGATCTTACTTTCCAATCAGCGAAAGATAACGATTTGAAGCGTGAGAATGCTAATATAGACGGCGATACCGCAATGGGTACAATGCTTAAATACGGCTCTGTGGGAGCAAAGGAGTTCAATGAGATGTATGTTCTTGCTCCTGAGCATTCAAAGGCTCATCAGGAGGGGGATATCCACATTCATGATCTTGATTTTTATACACTGACTACCACTTGCACTCAGATAGACCTTACAAAGCTTTTTGATAAGGGTTTTTCTACAGGTCATGGCTTTTTGCGTACACCAAATGATATACAAAGCTATGCGGCGCTTGCCTGCATTGCGATACAATCCAATCAGAACGATCAGCATGGTGGTCAATCTCTTCCGAAGTTCGATTATGATATGGCTGAGGGCGTAAGAAAGACATTCAGACACCGCTATCGTGACAATATCGGCAGGGGTCTTGCTCTCCTTGGTGAAGTTTCTGATGCTCAGAGCATTGCAAAGAAAATAACTGAAATGCTTGATGAGCAGGGTTTAAAGATCACTCTCGCCAATGATAACGGCTATCAAGAGGCTGAAGCACAGTTTCTTGTGAATTTTGTTGACGCACCCATAGTGAAGAAGATACAGAGTTTTGCATATAAAAACTCTTTGAAAGAAACTGACAGAGCCACATATCAGGCAATGGAAGCGCTTATCCATAATCTTAATACCATGAACTCCCGTGCAGGCGCTCAAACGCCTTTCAGCTCCATAAATTATGGTACTGATACTTCTATCGAGGGCAGACTTGTTATAAAGAATATTCTTCTTGCAGAGGAAGCAGGACTTGGCAATGGTGAAACGCCTATTTTCCCTATACATATTTTCAAGATAAAAGAGGGCGTGAACTTTGATCCTGATGACCCGAACTATGACCTTTTCAAGCTCGCCTGCCGTGTATCAGCGAAGCGTCTTTTCCCGAATTTTTCATTTATCGACGCTCCTTTCAATCTACAATATTACAAGGAAGGCAATCCTGACACTGAGATAGCTTACATGGGTTGCCGCACAAGAGTTATCGGTAACGCATATGACCCTACTCGTGAGATAGTAACAGGAAGAGGAAACCTCTCTTTTACTACCATTAATCTCCCTAGACTTGGCATAAAAGCACATCGTAATATCGGTGCTTTCTTTGACAGCCTTGATGAGCTTATGGATCTTTGTATCGACCAGCTTATGCACAGATTTAAGATACAGTGTTCAAAGCGTGTGAGAAATTATCCGTTCCTCATGGGTCAGGGCATATGGCTCGATTCAGAGAAGCTTACGGCTGACGATACACTTGAAGAAGTGCTAAAGCATGGCACGCTTTCAGTGGGCTTTATCGGTCTTGCTGAGTGTCTTAAAGTGCTTACTGGCAAGCACCATGGTGAAAGTGAAGAAGCAAGAGAGCTTGGCTTGGAGATAATCTCACGTATGAGAGCAAGAATGGACGAGGAAACAAAGCGTACTGGTCTTAACTTCTCGTTGCTTGCAACGCCTGCTGAGGGACTTTCTGGCAGATTTGTTAAAATGGATAGAGAACGTTATGGCGAGATAGCAGGAGTTACTGACAGGGAATATTATACCAATTCTTTCCATGTACCTGTTTACTATCCGATAACAGCGTTTGAGAAACTTAAAATAGAAGCTCCTTACCATGCTCTTACAAATGCAGGCCATATAAGCTATATCGAGCTTGACGGCGATCCGCTGAACAATCTTTCTGCATTCGAGAAAGTCGTAAGATATATGAAAGAGGTTGGCATAGGCTACGGCTCAATAAACCACCCTGTTGACCGTGATCCTGTTTGCGGATATACTGGAATAATAGGTGACAAATGCCCGAAGTGTGGACGTTCTGAGGCTGAACACAGCAAGGTGATACATGAGAGGATACCTCGTGCAAAAGTCTGCTGTGAGGGTGACAATTAGCCATGGAACTTAGGATAGCAGGCACTGTCGGTGAATCTATCGTAGACGGACCGGGTTTTAGGTTCACTATTTTTACGCAGGGCTGTCCACACGGCTGTGAGGGTTGTCATAATCCGCAGACACATGATTTTAACGGTGGCATTGTCGTTGACACAGACCAGCTTTACAATGAGATAATAAAAGACCCGCTTCTTGACGGTGTGACGTTCAGTGGCGGTGAGCCTTTCTGTCAGTGCAAACCGTTAGCAGAACTTGCAGGAAGGATAAAAGCCTTTAATAGATTTCCGCTGAATGTCATATCTTTCACTGGATATACTTATGAATATCTAATTGCAAACGCTAACGCTGAAAACGGCTATATGGAGCTTCTTAGTCAGCTTGATTATCTTGTTGACGGACCATTTATTCTGTCACAGCGAAGCCTTGAGTTGAAATTTATGGGCAGCAAAAATCAGCGTTTTATTGATGTACAAAGGTCCTTGAAAGAGGGCAGAGCAGTAGTCGTTGAACCATATTGAACATAAAAAGCGAGTTTCATGATGTTGAAACTCGCTTTTATTTATACCAAAAGACCTCCGCAATCGTTAAACTACGGAGGTCAAATTAATTATTTCTCAGGCTCTATTACCTCAACATCTTTTGGGTCGAGAGTTCCTGCATTATCAGCCTCGGCTGCTCTCTTTACTGCTTCTTCCTGTGACTTTTTCAAAGCTTCCTGTATGTCCTCGCCAAGAAAATCAGGGAGTGACATTCCTGCTTGCTTGAACAGATCGTTCAGTGGAGGAACTGACTGCATAAGTCCGCTTAGAAAGTTTGCTGTCGAGCCTTTTCCGTCTGCACCTGCACCTGTATCCCACACGGTTATCTTGTCTATCTTAATGTTCTTGATAGCTTCTACCTGAATAGAGATAAGCTCTTCAAGCTTATCAGCAACTATGAGTTTGACGGCTGCATTAGCATCTCCGCCTGCTGCTTCAACAAGCTTTCTCATACCTTCTGCCTGCTTTGTGAGTATTTCCTGATTGCCCTTTGCTTCAGCTTCCATTTTTGCAAAGATAGCATCGGCCTCACCCTTTGCTTTACGTCTTACTACCTCAGCCTGTGCTTCAGCTTCGATCTCGGCCTGCTGCTTTGAGATCTGAGCCTTTACGATAACATCGGCGGTCTGTGTAGCCTTTTCAAGTTCGGCTCTCGTCTGCTCGGCGGATTGCTGAGCTATGTAAGCTTCCTGCTTTGCCTTTGCTGCCTGAACAGCTTCAGCGGCTGTAGCCTGTCTGAGAGCTTCCGCTTCACGCTCACGTCTGAGGGCTTCTGACTGTGCAACCTCTATCTTGGCTTGGTTCTCACCGTCAATAGCAGAAGCGTTTGCAGCAGCAACTTGGATACGCTGGTCTTTCTGAGCGTTTGCCTGACCGATCTCACCGTCTCTGTGTTTTTCGGCAACTGACTTCTTAGCGTCATTGATAGCCTTTGCAGCAGCTTCTTTACCGAGAGCTTCCAGATATCCAGACTCATCTGTAATATCCGTTACGTTTACGTTGATAAGCTTAAGACCTATCTTTTTAAGCTCTATCTCAACATTGTTTGATACCGCAAGCAGAAATTTATCTCTGTCCGAGTTTATTTCCTCAATATCCATTGTTGCGATAATAAGTCTCAACTGACCGAATATGATATCCTTTGCAAGCTCCTGAATTTCCATGAGCTTCAAGCCGAGAAGACGCTCAGCAGCGTTTTGCATAACGCCTGGTTCTGTTGAGATACCAACAGTAAATCTTGATGGAACATCAATTCTGATGTTCTGCCTTGAAAGAGCGTTTTTTAGATCCACATTTATGGATATAGGAGTAAGATCCATATACTCATAAGATTGGATTATTGGCACGATAAATGCCGCACCGCCGTGGATACATCTTGCGCTTCTTGCTTGACCATTCTTGTCTGTTCCTACTTTACCATAGATAACAAGCACCTTATCAGACGGACATTTTCTGTAGCGTGACAGTATTGCCATAATTGCCGCAAAAAGCACAACGACTATCACGCAGATGATGATTACTGGTTCCATAATTTTTCCTCCCACACAAATAATATTATAATAACCTCAAGACGGGTCATTTCACAGAATCGTTATATTTAGCACCCCTTTGTTCTATCAATTCTTTTATTTTTCTATTACGACAGTATCTCCTTGCAAATCGATAATACGAACCTGAGTTCCTGTCTTTATAAGCTCATCACCATTGTTTATTGCAGTGACTTCTCTTAACTGTCCGTTTATCATAACATTCACTTTACCAAGCCCATGGTCTTTAGGTGGGCAGGGGATATAAACAGTAGCAGTTTCTCCTATAGCATTTTTATAATCAGCCGTACCGTTTTCAGCAAGTCTTGCAGAAAGTTGAACTATCTTTGCCACAAGAAGCATGGTCGCCAGACCCAGAACAAAGCCGATAACTGTAGACAGTGCTGGATAAACACCTGAGCTTACAAGAACGATAGATGACCAGCTAAACACAGTGAAAAAAGCAACTATGGTCTGAAGCGTGAACATTCTCATAGAAGCAAAATCCGCAGGGTTTCCGCCGTCTACGTTGTGGTCGCAGCCGATATCATGTGTACAGTGACCAATATCCACATCTCCGTGAGCGCTGATGTTGGCATCAACATCAAGATCAAGACCTGACGTGTCGCTGAAATCGTGACCGCTTCCACCATCATGAAAACCGAACATAGAAAGCAAAGTCTGCACAAGCAGTATAAGCGTTGACGGAAACGCTATACAATACAGCACTTTAAGTAAAAGCGACAAACCGTCCCACCATTCATTCATATAGCTTACACCTCCAATGTAAATATTATTTACGCTTATTATATACTCATTTATCTTATTTGTCAATAGATTTTCGATAATAATTAAAATTATTTTTTGGATATGGCTTAGCACAAAAAAAATTGTAAATTTTTCGTTAAACACTTGAAATCTGTTTTACTATCTGCTATCATATAAGTAAATGAAATTTACAGTAAATATAGTGAGGCGATATAATGGAGAAAAATACTCTCGGCAAGAGGATAAAAGAGGCAAGGCTTGCAAAGAAAATGACTCAAAGCGAGGTAGTGGGTGATTTTATAACCCGCAATATGCTTAGTCAGATAGAGAGCGGCTCAGCAACGCCGTCGGTAAAGACCCTTGAATACCTCTGCAAGGTGTTGGAGATAGAGCCTAATGCCCTTCTGCCTGATGAAAACGACTCCAAAAACGCCCCTGACGCAGAGGGCTATATCAGTATACGGAAAGAATTTATAAACAAGAACTATAAGGCTGTTATAGAGTATGACGCTGATGACGAATTTTCAGATGAGATATGTGCGCTTAAGGCGAAAGCTTGCCTTATGGAGGCTAGGGAGTGTTCAGGCTCTGACAGTGCCACGGATCTTCAAAAGGCGATAGACCTTGCCAAGCAGGCTTCTGAACTTTCAAAGCGTGGTGTTTTTGCAGATGAAAGCATTAAAAACAAGGCTGACGAGCTTTTGAAAGCTAACGCTAAGCGTCTTAGCGACTATTACAGAAGTCTTTTGTAGGGTACAGTCATGGAATTTGTTATCATAGCCACGGTTGTTCTTGTGCTTGCCATGTGTCTTGGCGCAGACTTAGTTATAGTTCCTATAATGTTCATTGTTTTTCTTGTCGTCCTGCTACTGGTTATTTTTAGTTTCTTTGTATACTCTGCTGTAAAACTTACTGGAACGAAAAGCGTGAAAGGAAAGTTTGTACGTTTCGGCAGGGCAGAGGGCAAGAAATTTGATACAGCGTTTTACAAGGTTAATGATAGTGAGTATCCAAACGTATTCCCATATGAGGTAGTAATGCGCTCAAAGATATACATACCCGATAAGGTCTGTAGGCTCAGATATGACGGCAAAAGAAATGAAGTTTTTGACCTGAATGCAGTTTGCTGTGTGATATTTGGACTTGTTCTTAGCAGCGTATCGGCGGTGATGATGATACTTTTTCTACTAACAGTGATAGGCGTGAATTGAATGATTTTAGGCAGTAGGTTAGCTTGCTGCCTTTTTTTGCATTTAAAATGGCAATAGTGCATGATTTAAAAGGCTATTTCAACTTCCGTGTTGATAAATGTAAACTTTTTCAGAAAACATGTTGTAATATATGACAATTTGGAATAAGGCTGTAGACAAATGGGGTGTTTGGCAAGCTGCACAGCATATAGCTAAGAAATATGATGATGACGGATATCTTTGCAAGAAGGAATAGCACAAACAAAAATAAGCTGCTACAGAAAAATCTGTGGCAGCTTATCCTATTTAGAATAGTCCTAATTTTAACCTATCAATATCGGCTCCTGATATCTGTTTGTACGAATCCATACTTATTCAGTCTATGTCACCTTACTCCCTCAATGACTCCCTTATCCATTTCATGCACAGT
>ERZ827101.2361-NODE-2361-length-17020-cov-2.692661_pt1 | contig 17020 bp, 13 predicted proteins | sample MGYA00519869_ERZ827101 | MGnify/ENA primary metagenome ERZ827101 (study PRJEB31778, sample SAMEA3449256) | human gut metagenome | biome: human gut; feature: human-associated habitat; material: faeces | place: United Kingdom | collected 2010/2012 ...
CAGCCGGTCCAGCGCCACCTTCAGATCCTCCAGAGAGTAGGCGTAGGAGATCCGCAGAAATCCCTCGCCGCAGTCCCCGAATGCCGTGCCCGGTACTACAGCGACCCGTTTTTCCCGCAGCAGGGACTCGCAGAAGGTATCCGAATCCATCCCCGTTTTTTTCACCGATGGGAAGACGTAAAACGCCCCCTCGGGTTCAAAGCAGGTGAGCCCCATCTTGTTGAGCTCGTCCACGATAAAGCGGCGGCGCACGTCGTAATCCGCCCGCATCCGTTCGACATCCTCGTCCCCGTTCTCCATCGCCTCGACCGCCGCATACTGCGCGGTGGTGGGTGCGCACATCAGCGCGAACTGATGGAGCTTGACCATCGGCTTCATCACCGGGGCCGGGGCGCAGGCATATCCCAGCCGCCAGCCCGTCATCGCAAAGGACTTCGAAAAACCGTCCACCAGCACGGTGCGCTCCCGCATCCCCGGCAGGGACGCGATGCTCACATGGGGGGCGGAGCCATAGGTCAGCCCCCCGTAAATTTCATCCGACAGCACCATCACGTCGGTATCCCGCAGCACGGCGGCAATCGCCTCGAGATGCTCCTTCCGCATCACACCGCCGGTCGGGTTGTTGGGATAGGGCAGGATGAGCAGCTTGGTCTTGGGGGTCAGGGCCGCCCGCAGAGCCTCGGCCGTCAGGCGGAATCCGTCCTCCGCTTTGGTCACGATCGGGACAGCCGTGCCGCCCGCCATCACGGTCAGGGGCTCGTAGCAGACGAAGCTCGGCTGGGGGATGAGCACCTCGTCCCCGGGGCAGACCAGGGCGCGCAGGCACAAATCGATGGCTTCGCTGCCCCCGACGGTGACGAGCACCTCGGTTTTGGGCTCATACGCCACCCCGATATGCCGCATCGTGTAACCCGCGATCGCCTCCCGCAGCCGGAGCAGCCCTGCATTGGCCGTATACCAGGTCTTCCCCTTTTCCAGTGAGCGGATCCCCTCCTGGCGGATATGCCAGGGGGTGGAGAAGTCCGGTTCCCCGATGGAGAGGGTGATAACGTCCTCCATTTCATTCGCGATATCAAAAAACTTCCGAATCCCCGACGGCCTCAGCCCCCGCAGGGTCGGATTGATGAGCGTCTCGTAATTCATGGGTTCACAGGGCTCCTCTCTCGTCCTTTTCGTCTCCCAGAAACATGACGCCGTTGTCCTTGTACCGGCGCAGGACGAAATGGGTGGCGGTGGACAGCACCGAATCCAGCGTAGACAGCCGTTTGGCGACGAACATAGCCACGTCCCGGAAGGTCCGGCCGTTGACGAAGACGGACAGATCGTAACCACCCGACATCAGATAGACGCTCTCCACCTCTTCGAAGCGCATAATGGTTTCCGCCACGGCTTCGAACCCGAGGTCGCGTTTAGGGGTCACCTTGAGCTCGATGATGGCGGTGACATACTCCCGCTCGGTCCGGTCCCAGTCGATGAGGGCCTTATACGCACGGATAACGCCGCTTCGTTCGAGGGCGGCGATCTGGGCCGCTACCTCGGCCTCCGGCCGGTCCAGCATCACCGCGAGCTGGGCGTTGGTCAGCCGGGCGTTGGTGTCCAGCAGTTTGAGCAGCTTATCCATGGTGTTTCCTCCTTTAAAATCGTGGGAATTGTTGTATTATACACGAAAGGCCGGCAAAACACAAGGGCAGAGCGGCACGGGCCGGCTTCCGGCTCAGCCGATCCGGATATGGACCGGTTTTCCCTCCCGGAACTGGCAGATGTCCCGGAACCCCGCTTCAAGCGCGAGCGCCGCCGCGGTTTCCAGGCCGGCGCCCACGTCCTCGGGGCGGTGGGCGTCGGAACCAATGGTGATGTTTTCCCCGCCCAGCTCCCGGAAGCGCCGCACCAGGGGCAGATCGGGATGGGCGCTGTTGAGCCGGGGATTGCCCGATGGCCTGACGCAGGCCGGAGGTATTGATTTCCAGCGCGATACCCTGTTCGGCCATCCGGCGGAATAGGGTATCGATCACATCCTGCCAGCGGCGTGTGTCCGCCGGACGCTTGTATTCGGGCATGTACCGCATGGGGTAGGTCAGATGGGCCAGAGACTGGAACCCCCCCATCTCCACCAGTTCCAGCTCCGCGCGGAAATAGATATCCAGGACCGCGCCGATATCCGCCGATGCGTAATCGTAATGAAAATAATCCACCCCGTCTTCGAGGTTGTGGAGGGACCCGAGCACGAAATCGTAGGGATGCCCCCTCAGCAGGCGGGCGGACCGTTCCCGGTCAAACATCGGCTCACCCAGCTCCACGCCGGTGAGGATCTCCAGCCGTCCGGCGTAGCGCTCCCGCATCTCGAGGGTCTGGCGGTAGGAACGCTCGCTGCTCTTGTCGTACCCGTCCGCCAGAAAACTGGTCATTTCCACATGGTCGGTGACGGCCAGGGCGGGTAGACCCAGACGCAGGGCCGCCTCGCACATAGAGACGATCGGTGCTTTCGAATCGGGCGAGGAGTCGGTGTGGGTGTGCATATCCGCGAGAGGGGCAAACGGCATACGGGGTCCTTCCTTCCTGTAAGATCGCGAAAACGGCTGTGTCTAGTATACCACAGATTTTCCCGGCCGCAACGGCGGATACCCATTTTCTTTTTATCGGGAATATGATATGATGGATAAAACCCCGTTTTTCATCCGCCATGGAAGGAGGCGCCCTATGCGGACGACCGGCCCCGTAACACCGCTGCGCAGAGCGGCCGCCATATGGGCGGTCCTGGTTCTCATGCTCTTTTCCCTGACCGGGTGTGACGGGCCGGGAGAACCGGCGGGGGAATCCGCCGCCTCAGACACGGACGGGAGCGGCATTCCGGCCCCCGGTTCCTCCACCCATTCCGGATGGAGCCAGATCGTCCTGCCGGAGCCCACGACGGCCCCTACCACCGCCGCTGCCACAACGGTACCGGTACAGGTGGCGGATCCGGACGACGTATCCGAAGCTCCTCCTGCGCTCCCGCCGGAGGAGGACGAGCCCCTCTGCGCGGGTCTGACCCCGATACGGAAAACCGCGTATTATGGGTTGCAGGTCCTCCAATCGATGCCCCGGTCGGACAATCTCGTCGCGGCGTATCACCGGCTGGTCGCGGGGGTGGAGGCGTGTGAAACCACCATTTCTTTAAAGGATTCCCAGTATCCGCTCACGCCGGACGAGCTGACGGCGGTGCTGACCTATTACCGGTTCGACTATCCGCAGCACTTCTGGCTGGACCAGACCACCGGCAAATTCTCCTATACCTACGCCGGAAACACCGTGCTGACCATCACCCTGAGCTACAGCCTGACAGGGAGCGCCCTCACCGAGGCCAAGGCCGCCTTCGAAACCGCCGCCGCCGGGATGCTGGAGGGGATCGACGGCGGCATGCCCGAAGCGGAACGGGAACGGCTCCTGCACGACCGGCTGGTCCAAGCGGTCTCTTACGATACCGGGCTGGATAAACCCAATATCTATAATGCGTACGGTGCGATCGTGGACCGTGTCGCGGTCTGCGAGGGCTACGCCCGGGCCATGCAGTACTTGCTGTATCAGGCGGGGATCCAATGCCTGATGGCCACCGGATCGAGCAAAGGGGAAACCCACGCCTGGAACGTGGTGCGCATCGACGGCGCCTATTATCATCTCGATCCCACCTGGGACGATCCGGTAGGCCAGACCGGCTTTGACTTCATTTCGTACGCCTATTTCAACCTCACCGACGAGGAGATCCGGCGGGACCACGAGATCGACGCCGAGGGCGGCTATCCCCTGCCCGCCTGCGCGGGCACGGCCGCGCACTATTACCGCTCCAGGGGCCTCGTCTACACCTCCTACTCCGCGGCCGATGTCGCCGCCCTGATCCGGGAAACCCGGGAGCAGGACCGGACGCTCGTGCGCCTCTGGGTGGACGGGGACGCCGATGCCTTTTCCCGTTCCATCCTGGACGACTGGGATGCCATCTGCCGTCAGGCGGGGTACCAGGGCGGGATCCGGCTGATCCCTCCGAACACGTCGGAAATCCTGTTTTCCCTTTCCTGAAAAGGATAGGGCGTTGCAGCGCAGAGGGGACAGGGGGCCCGGTGCTCCCTGGGCTGGGTGCGGGGCTGAAAAATGCAGTGGCCCCACCCACGGGGCTGCCGCCCTTTTTTGTATGAATGTTGGTTCAGGGGACGCCGTACCCGCCTGTTTTGATGAAGAGAAAATTGACAAATTTACTGAAGCAAAGCCTCCGGCGTCTCTTTGCTCCGTTCGGAACGTCCGGTCCCGAACGAGTTCTCCACGCGGAGAAAGGGCGTGGCCGCGCATTCGATATCCCCTTTAGCCGGATTCCGCGCGGTATGTGCGGACAGATTGAAAAGAGTTCTTTCCCCGCTTATGCCGCGGGGCATCCCCTTTCTTGATGTCAAGAAAGGAGGGAAAGAAATGCCAAGGGGTTCCCCCTTGGAACCCCAGGTGATTCTGTCGATTTTCTCTCTATGAAAATCGACTCGGACGCCGGCACCCGACCCGGACTTTATACGGAAAGGGGCTGCCGCCCCGTTTTTTTGGGGTTGCTGTATTTATTCAGCCCCGCACCCGCTCCAACCCCGGGGGCCTCGGGCCCCCTTGCTGGACGGGCGTTTCTTCCAGGAAAACACGTGATTGCCGGTTTTCTTTATAGGAAAACCGGCCGATCACCTGGGAGACCTTTTGCCCACTTTTAAGACTGCGAGCTGAAGCTTGGCCAAAAGTGGGTGGCCGCTCATGGGACAGTTTTTTCTGGGATCGCGGTCTTTGTGCGCGGACATACCGAAAGACCGTTTAATCTGCCGCCCAGGGGATTGCATTGGTCACAAATCTGTACCTCATGAGGCCGACTGTACAATAAAGGGGGATAGTTTGAAAAAAGGCGGACGCCTTTCTTTCAGACGGGTTTTGTGCCTTTCCGGCTTTGCCGGAACCGGCACTCGAAAGGGGTGTGTGATTATTATGGAAAACCGGACAAATCGAAGACTGCTTCTGCTTTTTGCCGCAACCCTGTTTTTCTATCTCGTGTTGGCCATCTGTGGCTCTATGCCATCCTGGATGATGCTGGGCTTTCCCATTATCCCGGCCTTCTGTCTCCAGTTGCTGCTATGCCGTGTGCTGCGGCGAAAATGGTTGGCCGTCCTCCCGCTGGTTGTGATAGGGGGAGCGCTCCTGGTTTTTGTGTGGGGCCTTACCCGCTCGGTTGGATGGGACGGTTTCTTTTGGGCTGGCTTGCTGCTCTTTACCTTAGGCCCGGCAACAGGCTGCCTCGCCGCCTGGATCGGCTATGCCGTCCATACCCGCGACCGGAGGATCCGGCGCCCATCCCCTCCCCATGGCAAGGATGAACGGACAGACACTCCAGAAATCTCCGGCATGTAATATCCGAAAAGGCGGCTCCGTACAACGGGAGCCGCCTTGTTTGTCCGGCCTAGCCGATGATGGGGTATGGCCGGCAGGCTCCGGAGACTTCGGGCTGTCTTCTTTGTAACAATGGATTGAGTGCCCACGTTCCGGATGATGTCCTGAAGCAAACGCCGGACCGGTCACCGACGCATATTCCGACCGGCTTGCTCACCGCCGTTTCTTCATATTCGAGGAATTCAAACGCTGCCGGCCGATTGGTATATCTTTATATATATTACTATTTGTATTAAAAATATAAAAATATACAACAAAACAGAACTAGTTTTAGCCAGATTCGGCCTGCTTCCGTCGCTATTAGAGCCGTTTTATGGTATAATTCTGTCAGAATCGTCCTGTTTCCGCCTGTCCGGCAAAGCGGTCTGGGTGTACCCGGCCCCACCGGCCGCCGGGCTGAAGAACAGGCATGTTCCGGTGGGGCATCTTCACATGGAACGGAGGCAGAACCGGGGGAGAGCCGGATCAAGGGGCCGCTGTCCCCGATACTGTTCCGGCCCATATCGGCCGGGATTCCGCTGCGCGGTTCTGACCGGCGTTCCCCTGTTTGCCGGATGGACGCACAAACAGCGGCTCCGCCCTAACGCTAACCCGCCTGTAACGGGCTGAAAGAGGGCGCCATCCCGTTTCGAAGCAGCCATAAGGAGGTATTGGTATGTATTATAAAACCACGTATTCCTCCCCCATCGGCAGCTTGACGCTCGCCTGCCACGGGGATCATCTCGTCGGCCTATGGCTGGAGGGCCAGGCGTACTTTGGTGCTTCCGTTCCAGACCCCCTCACCACCGCGGACGAAATTCCGGTTTTCCATGCCACGAAAAACTGGCTCGATCGTTATTTTTCTGGCTTGAGGCCCGCGGCTTCGGAGCTGCCGCTGCAGCCGGCCGGCAGCGATTTCCGGCAGGCTGTATGGAGCCTCCTGATGCGGATCCCCTACGGGGAAGTCGTCACCTATGGAGATATCGCCCGGGAAATGGCCGCGAGGATGGGGTGGAAAAGCCTGTCCGGCCAGGCGGTGGGCGGGGCGGTCGGACACAACCCCATCTCCATCATCATCCCCTGCCATCGGGTGGTCGGTTCCAACGGGAGCCTGACCGGTTACGCCGGGGGAATCGAGACCAAACGGTGGCTGCTGGAACGGGAGGGTGTCGATCTGTCCCGGCTGTTTATTCCCAAGCCATAACAGCCGGGGTTATCCCCCTCTTGCATTTCCTCCTCCGCAAACGGGCCGGCATGTCCCTACCGGCAGCGTCCGTGGCAGAGGATTTGCCATACCTGCCCCACGCCAAAGCGTATGGCGGCGGGAGCGCGGACATGCCGCAACGGAAATACGGCCCGCCGGCCTCTTCTTATCACCAAGAAAGGGCTGGTCTGAACGCGGACAAAGCCGGTTGCGCCCCGATCCCCACGTTGTTATAAAAGGAAAGGGGAGAGACGTGCCGGGGGGGAGGAAGGAGGATCCCCGAACCCCCGGGCTACCGGCCGGTTTTCTCTTGATAAAAATCGGCATTGACGCCGATACAAGCGCCGTCTCCGGAGGCCCGAGGTCCCCGGGGATTGTGCTGGTTACTGTATCCTTCGAAAAAACACCAGCCGTTCCCGGCATTGCCGGGAACGGCTGGTGTTTTTAATCCCTTACAATTGCTCGTAGGCATCCCGCAGAGTGCGCACCCCCACCACTTGGATGCCCGAGACCGAAGACAGCCCTTTGAGGTTGTGCTCCGGTACCAGAATCCGGGTAAATCCCAAGCGAGACGCCTCCATCACGCGGGCCTCGGCGTTGGCCACCGCCCGGATTTCCCCGGCCAGCCCCACCTCACCGAACGCCACCACCCCTTCGTCGACCGGCTTGTCCTTGAGGCTGGACACCAGTGCCAAAGCCACCGGCAGGTCGGCGGCGGGTTCGTCCAGCCGCAGCCCGCCCACGACGTTGAGATAGGCGTCGAGATTGGAAAAGAAATAGCCCGCCCGTTTTTCGAGCACTGCCAAAAGCAGGGACAGGCGGTTGCTGTCGAACCCGGTGGACATCCGGCGGGGATTCCCGAACGCCGTTGGAGATACCAGCCCCTGCACCTCCGCCAGCAACGGGCGGGAGCCCTCCATCGCGCAGGCCACACAGGTGCCGCTGACATTGACCGGGCGGCCGGAGAGCAGCATCATGGAGGGGTTTTCCACCTCGGCGAGCCCCCGGTCCCGCATTTCGAACACGCCGATTTCATTCGTGGCGCCGTAGCGGTTTTTCACACAGCGGAGCATCCGGTAGCTGGTATGGGGATCCCCCTCGAAATAGAGGACGCAGTCCACGATATGCTCCATCACCTTGGGCCCGGCGATCGCCCCGTCCTTGTTGACATGCCCGACGATGAAAACCGGGATATCGGCCGCCTTGGCGGCCCGCATCACCGCCGCGGTGCATTCCCGTACCTGGGTGACGCTGCCGGGGGAGGAGGAAATGTCCGCGAGACACATCGTCTGAATCGAATCGAGGATGAGCAGGTCGGGCCGATGCCCCTGCATGGCGCCGATGACGGTTTCCATGTCGGTTTCGCACAGGACGGAAAGGCTGTCGCTCTGCACCCCCAGCCGGTCGGCCCGCAGCTTGATCTGCCTCTGAGATTCCTCCCCCGAGACATACAGGATCGACATCTCCCGCCCCACGTGCTCGCAGATCTGGAGCAGCAGGGTGGATTTGCCGATCCCCGGATCGCCGCCGATGAGCATCAGCGCGCCCCGGACGATACCGCCCCCCAGTACCCGGTCGAGCTCGGACAGCCCGGTGCGGGTGCGCTGTTCCCCTTCGGGATGGATATCCCGAAGGGAGCGGACATCCGCCGCCCGGCCGGCGGCAGAGCCGGATGCGGCCGCCCTCTGGGGGGCGCGTACCTCCTCGGACAGGGTATTCCACTCCCCGCAGGAAGGGCATTTCCCGCCCCAGCGGGGGGATTCGAAGCCGCAGCTCGAGCAGACATATACGGTTTTCGCTTTCGGTGCCATGCCTCGTTGTCCTTTCGTTTTTACATCCGCGCCGTCACGGCCCGTACCGCAGGATTCCCCCCGCGACGGCAAACGCCATCTGGCGCTGGTAATCCGGATCCTTGAGGCGGCGGAGTTCGGCGTCGTTCGAGAGGAAGCCGCATTCCACCAGCACGGCCGGCCGTGTGGCTTTATATAACAGATAAATGTTGGAATCCCCTTTTTTCAGTTCCCGTGTATTGTCCGGCTGGAGGAGGCCGGTCACGCTTTCCCGGATGGCCGAGGCGAGAAGGCGGCTCTCTTCGTGATTACCGGAATAAAACACCTGGGTGCCGTCATATTGGGACTGGGTAAACTTGTTCTGATGGATGCTCACCGTAATGGCGGCCTGTTCCGCCTGGGCCAAGCGGTTTTTGGTGTCGTTGACCTTCCGCTCCCGCATGGTGCTGCCTACCCCGCCCACCATGTCGTCGGTGGTACGGGTCAGGGAGACCTGGTAGCCCATGACACGCAACATGTCCGCCAGCGGCAGGGAAATAGCGAGATTGATCTCCTTTTCCTGCGTCCCGTCGGGCGCGACGGCCCCGCCGTCCGCCCCGCCGTGGCCCGGGTCGATCAGGATGAGCGGCTCCGCGGGCGTCACCGATACCGGTTTTGCCCGGTCGACGATCCCGACCGCCGCCGTCAGGACAACGGCACAGAATATGGTCACGATGAGGATATCCAGCCACGGGTTCGAACCGCTTTTGTCACGCTCCCCGGTTATGAGCGCCTGTCGGTTTTTCAATGCAACCACCCCGTTCATACCTATTGCACGGGAGGTGCAAATATGCCATCTGTTTCAGCGGCGGCGCTTTTTCTTTTTGTTTTTGTAGATGAGGTGCTCACTGATGGAATACTGGCGGTATCCCAGGGCATAGGATCCCCAGCAGACCAGCGGCAGGACCACGACCGTGAAGGCTAACAGCAGGATCCAGCCCCAGCCCACATCCGCGGTCACGAGGATGGCGTGCCCCTGCGCCCCCATGACGGCGTTGACCGCCGGGGCAAAGGAGGCGTTTAGGATTTGGAAAAGCTGGATGTATTTATCCCAGAACAGACCGAGCCGGCTGAGCAGCAGGAAGAGATAGACGGCCACGGAGGGAATGGCGGCGAGCAGGCCCACCTTGAGCCCACGCCGTTTGTCTTCCTGCATATGGCCGAACTGCACGCTGTTCCGGTCCCGGTCGCCCTGACCCCACAAAATGCCGTAAGGGAACGCCGCCAGGATCAGCAGCATCAGCACCTGGGACAGTACGTCCCGGAAAACCGCCGCGCCGGCAGGAACTTCCGAGCGGACGGTTTCGCGATACAGCCTCTTTGTTGCCTCGGTGGCGGCTGTCCCACTGCTCTCGGACGCTGGGGTCTCGCTCGAGGACTCCTCCGGGGATTCCTCTTCCAGCGATCCCTCCGCAACCAGCACCGGCTGGTTGTTTTCATCGTACTCGTAAATCCGGTATCCCACCGCATGGGTGGTCACACCGTTGACAATGGCTGTAATGGAGAAATACAGGAAAAAACTCAGGATCGCGGCGAGAACCGTCCGCAGGAAAATTTGCACGGCCAGCTTGACATTTTGGCGGCTGACCTCTTTGGGTTCGATCTTGCCCGTCTGCGCCATGCGGCGACCACCCTTTCGTTCGCTTAGTTGATCCTAGTATAGCATGTCCGTCTCTTGGGGGCAACCTCTTCCTTCTACGGGGATTAGGGATTGCGGACATGGGTTGACACGGCTCGATGTTTCGGGTCCCTTTTTTATATGGCGCGGGCATCGGCATCCGGGAGATGAAAAAAGGAGCCAAACGGGGATTTGCCGGTTTGCAGAAAATGGCACTGCGAAAATTTTCCGCAGTGCCATTTCTTCTAAACTGTTTTGAAATCCGCCGTATCGTATGCCGCCCCGGTCATTCCAGGCGGACGACCGTAAGCGGCGACTCGTCGCCGCTGCAGGCGACCGTCACCTCGTCACCCGGGCGGAGGAAGGGCAGGCGGCTGGAGAGGGACAGATCCGCGATATAGACCGTGTCGGCGCCTTCCAGGCGGAAATAATACCGCGTGTTGCCGTCCACCACCACCGGCAGGATCTCCTGCAGGATCCCCGTAACCGGCTCACCGACGGGGGCCTCCTCCGATCCGCCCAGGACGCTTTCAAAATTGGCCATGGCCGCGTTGACCGTATCCCCGATCCCCACGATCTGGTATTGCTGCACATCCACGAAGGCGTACATCTTCACCAGTCCGGCGGCGTCCTTCAGGGAGAGGAAATAGGTGGGACGGTCCCGGATATTGAGCAGGATGGGGAAGGTGGCGTTATAGTTGAGGTGCTGTACCTTGCCCTTGGCGGAGGACATGGCGGAGTTTTCTTCCGCCCCCGGCACCGAATAGAATTTGGTATCCTTAGTGCGCATGTTGACCAGGACGAAGCCCACATTGGACTGGTCCCCCGTCACCGACGTCATGCCGGTGTAGAGGTAGACGTCGTCGTTGTTGGCAATGTAGTTGTAGCCGTCGGTGGTGCGCAGCACCCCCTTTTGGCCGAAATACGAGTTCCAGAAGCCCGATTGGAACCGGCCGTTATAACCCAATTGCTCGAGGATCAGATCGGCCCGGTAGAGCACGTCCACCCAGGTCGGGACGTCTTCCACCTTATAATACCGGGATTCCCCTGTTACGGCGTTGGTGAGGATGGCCCCCTCGACATCGAGCCCCGACCAGATCCCGATGCGGTAGGTCATGGTGGGGGTGATCCAGTAGGGCATGCCCTCGTCGTCGATTTCAAAGGAGGAGGAATCGAAAATCTTGGTGGGGAACTGGAAACGGATATGCCGCTCCAGATCCCGCAGGAGGTATTCGGACGGGGAATACCGGATCCCCTGCTCCAGCCGGACCAGCTCCGCCTCCTGGGACACCATATCCACCTGGATGTAGCCGGGGATCCCGTTTTTTTGGTTGGCGAACCATTTGAAGAGATCTGCGTAAACCAGGGGCGTCACCCGCACGGGGCCCCCGCCGAAATTGATCTGGGTATAGTCGGGGGCGATCTCGAACTGGGAGACGAGGTCAGCCATCTGGCCAAGCGTCCGTTTGCCGAGCTGGGTGGCCGAAGCCCGGTCCACCACCGGGATGCGGTTCATATCGGTTTGTTTGGGGATGTCCTCGGTGAAGCTGCCCTCGGTCCGGACGATCAGATCCTTATACCGGCCGGCGTTGAAGAGGGTGGCGCCGATCACGGAGGCGAGGATCATCAGCGCCACGATCCCGCCGCCGCACCAGAGAAGGCCCTTGGCCCATTTTTTCATGCCGGGCAGGTTGGGCATGGAAGGCAGGTGGACCTTGGTGCCTCCGAAATCCACAACGGTATCCTCTTTCTTGCCCGCGCCCTTCCGCTTGGCCCCGGTCAGGCCGGCCAGCGAGAACACCACCAGGACAATCACGAGGCAGGCGAGAATGAAGGTCCAGAAGTCGGGGCAGCGCGGATGGATGGGGGGAAGCCAAAACCAGTACAGCAGCGCCGCGAGCACCACGCTCACGAGGCTGGCGATGACAGCGCGCCTAGCAGTATGTTTCATACGAGCGATTCCTGTCCTTTCCGGGCCTTGCGGCCTCCATGCGGCGGAGCCGTGCCACCGGCCCGTCTGGCCGGCCGGCTCCTGTCTCTGTCGGTTCTATTATACTACCATAAGAAAAGAAAACGGGCAAGTTAAGGATGTATAAAGATTCGCCGGATCGCAAACGGGGAAACTGTGTTATACTGTTAAAAAGCCGTTATATCGCCTCTGTTCCATGAGAAAGGGAGGACGCCGCCATGCAGGGAGTAGAACGATACAAGGTCCGGCTGGTGCCGCACGACGAGCGTTGGCACGACGAATTTTTGACAGTCAGGGCGTGGATTCAGGCGCTCTGGAACGAAGCGGTGGTGGATATTCAGCATTTCGGCAGTACCTCCATCCACGGCATCTGGGCAAAGCCGATCCTGGACATAGCCGTTGTCGTAAAATCCTTTGACGCCATGGATGCCGGCGCTATGAAGCGCGCGGGATACGACGACTGTGGGTTGCAAGATCCGGACCGCAGCCGGTATTTGTTTGTGCTTCGCGGGGAGGGGGGACTCTCCCTGCACCATATCCACTGCTATTTACCGGACGATGCGGACTTCAAACGATGTGTCGGGTTCCGTGACTATCTGAACAGCCATCCGGAAGCGGCGCAGGCATACTCCGAGCTGAAACGGAAACTCGCCGAGACATACCCGGACGATCGGTTTGCCTACACCGATGCCAAATGGGAATTATATCTATCTAATGGTTCTTTTTCACTATAATACAAATAATTTTTGAACACAATACATTTTCCGTAAAAAAATCCATATTTTATTCCTTTTCTAAGAATAAAATTAAAAGCTTGTTCAATAGAGTTAATTATGGGCTCATCTTTATCATTAAGTGAAGTATTACATAAAATAGGGATTCCTGTTTGCTTATAAAAGTCAATCATATAGTTATACAGTCTTTCATTTCGTATGTATTAAACTATTTGCCATGAGGAACATCCTTTGCTTAAGCATTAAAAAAAGCCCGATGCCAAGCATCGGGCTGGAGCTTGCCGATTCTGTCGGCAAGCTGCTGGACGGGGACGCCGTATTTATCCTGTCACTTGTTGTGAAACCGGGCCACGTCCTGCGACGCCGCTATCCGGACCGTGAGCCCCCGCCGCGCCAGCTCGCCGGCCGGAAAGCAATCAGCCAGGGGCTGGACGCGATGGCCGAGATAGACACGGCAGGCGGAGTCGCCGATGGCCATCACCATCATGAAGACACCGACCAATTTCGGGCTGAGCAGGGGATAGTCCACCATGCTGTTCATCACAAAGCCGGCGGCGAACGCCAGAAAAACACCGCCGAGAAGATGCGTTTCGGGAGACCGTGTCATCAGATCCATCCCCCGCCGCACGATCTTCCAGCCCATCAGGACCATCAGCGCGAGCGCGATGAGACCGCCTTCCATCAGAAGCTGGAGCACCAGATTATGCGCATGGGGAGCGTTGACCCCCGATTCCAGCAGCACACCCCAGAAATTCTCCACACCCGGCCCAAGGCCGAATATCGGGCTCTTGCCAAAGGTTTTGAGCGCTACCTCCCAGATCGAAAACCGCTCCGCAATGCTGAAATCCACACCGCCGATCGACAGGAAACGGGAGAGGACCGACTGCGGGACCAGGATCAAAAGGGAAATCAGGGAGAGCAGGAAGGGCACGATGCGCTTGGCGTTGGTGATGCAGAGGATCAGGACAATGACCAGCAGCCCCAGGTAGCTGCCCCGGGAGAAGGAAAACGCGATGCCGCACACGGCAAACAGCAGACAGAACCGGCACAATAGCCGCACGCCCGTGCGTTTTCCGCCAAAGGCATAATATACGACGAAGGGGACCACCATTACCAGGTATTCACCCACGATGTTGGGATTGGTGAACGTCGAGCTGAAGCGCATCTCCCGGATCTGGATGTTGATGTCCATGGGAATCCATTCCAGGACGATGTTGTCGATCCAGCCCCAAAACTGGTTGGGCACACGGATGCCGGCCAGGCAGTTGAGGGCATACTGAAACAGGCCGACAAGCCCCACTATCCCAGCGATGACCGATATGCAGAACAGCGCCGTGTCGAACCGGTGCCGGTTGGTCAAAACGGTGGTCATCGACAGATAGGCGAGGAACATCACCATCCACATCAGGAAGGTCGCGAAGCTGTTGAAGGGATGCTTGGAATATAGCACGCCGAAAGCGGTATACAGCATAAAAATCAGCAGGAGCTTGCCGATCGGGCCCACGGACAGGACGCGGCCCCTCCGTTTGGCGTCCGCATTGGCGGCCACGACAGCGCCAATGGCCAGCAGAGGCGCGATATATTCCGGGAACAGAGGAATGACCGCCACCATCAGCAAAGACAACAGCCAGGGCTGGCTGAGCGTCTTTTTCCAGTCTTCAAGCCGTGCTTTCATTCTCGTCCCCCTTTCTCTCAATTTCACAAAAAGCTTTCCCGTTCTTTGGTACTATACCACATCCGGCGCCCGGATTCAATGTTTATTACAAAGCTGTTATCTTTTTTGGACGTTCCCATAGGAAGTCCATCCGGCGGACATGCTCTTTGTATACGCTTATGAAAGATTTGGCGTTTTCCGGATATAATTCCAATATATAGAAAATATTTGACTTTTTTGCGGCCGGTTCGTATACTGGTGGACGAGCCCGGCATCTGACAGGAGGGAGCCTTTATGACCACAAACAAACGGATCGTGTGTCTGCCCGTTTTCGGCCTCTGCCTGGCCCTTCTTTGCGCGTCGGGCTGCCGCCGGGCGGCCCTGCCCGCCGGCCGCAACGGGTTTGCCCTGGACACCGCCGTTTCGATTACCCTCTACGCCCTCGCGGAAGGGGCGCCTGCTCCGGATGCCTTACTCGACGGCTGTTTCGCGGAGCTTGACCGATATGAGCGGCTGTTCAGCGCCGAACGGGAAGGCAGCGACATCGACCTTCTCAACCGGGCGGAAGGCCGGGCGGCCCCTCTGTCGGCTGAAACCATCGAGGTTTTGCAGGCCGGCCTTCGCTACGGGGAGCTGACCGGCGGGGCGCTCGACATCACGATCCGCCCGGCCAGCCGTCTCTGGGATTTTCACGGGAGCCCTTCCCTTCCCGATCCGGCGGCGCTGTCGGCCGCCGTCTCCCTGGTGGACTACCGCGGCCTGACGGTGGAAGGGGATACCGCCCGGCTGAGCCATCCGGATGCCGCCGTGGATCTCGGCGGCATTGCGAAAGGGTATATCGCCGACCGCCTCGTCTCTTATCTGACCGAAAACGGCGTGGAGAGCGCCCTGATCGATCTGGGGGGCAACATTTCCGCTGTCGGAAGCAATGACGGCGCGGATTGGCGGATCGGGATCCGCGATCCGGCCGATGAAACGGCGCTGGCCGCCGTCATCCCTGTCCGGAATGCCTCGGTGGTCACGTCGGGAACCTATGAGCGCGGTTTCGTCCTCGACGGCGTGCGCTATCACCATCTGCTGGATCCGAAAACCGGATGGCCGGTGCAAAACGGCCTTGCCTCTGTGACGATCGTCTCTTCTCTGTCGGTGGACGGGGACGCGCTGTCCACTGCCTGTTTCGTTTTGGGCGAGGAAAAAGCCATGGACCTGATCGAGTCCCTTCCCGGCATCGAGGCGCTTTTTATCCGGGACAGCGGTGCCCTGTCCGCCACATCCGGCCTTCATTATACCCTGCCCGCGGCATAGGGCTCTCATTCCCTCCAATCTTTCCCTCGGCGTCTGCGTAAATGAAAAATGGTACATTTTCCAGAGAGATTGGGCCTTGTAAAGGGACGGATATTCCGTATAATGTTAAATAGAGAGGATCCATACGAGAGGTGGGACACCGGATGGACAAAATCTATGGTGTGGTATTAATTGGCTGCGGCCATATCGGGGAAGAACATATCGCGCAGATCTATTATCGGGACAACATCCGCATCGTCGCGGTTGTGGACGCGGACGAGCAGAAGGCCCGGCTTTTCGCCATGAAATACGGCGCCGACCGGTACGGCATCGATTATCACGAATTTATCACGCGGGACGATGTGGATATCGTCATCATCGCCACCTACGTCAGCACTCACCTGTCCATTCTGCGCGACTGTGTCGTCGCGGGAAAGCATGTGCTGTGCGAAAAGCCCATCGCCGCCAACGCGCGGGATGGGCAGGAGTTTTACCGTTTGGCCAAAAACGGGCGCTCACAGGTTCTGGTGGCGCATATCCTGCGCCGCAACGCCTCCTATATAAAAATCCGGGACTTGATCCGATCCGGGGCGATTGGCCGGCTCAAAACCGTCCGCATGACGCAGAATCACCACGCGCTCGATTGGGAGCGGTACCGCCGCCTGCTGGAGGATTGTTCCCCTATCCTGGACTGCGGCGTGCATTATTTCGACGTGCTCCAATGGTTTACCGGCTCCGCCATCACCGAGGTGATGGGGATGGGTGCGGTGGTGGACGCGGACCTGGAGCCCGGCCGGTATAACTACGGGATCGTGACCATGCGGCTGGAAGACGGGACCGTCGGGTATTACGAAGCCGGCTGGGGCCGCACCTTTGCCTCCGGCAACGTCAAACAGTTCATCGGGGACCAGGGGCACATCACCCTGACCATGCAGGCGGGACGCGGCCGGCATGTGGAGATGGGGGATCTCATCGAGGTCTACCACGCGGTGTCCGATACATATGAACAGATCAATGTCCCGGCGGTCTATAAGGATATGTGGGGCCAGCTCTGCTCCCTGATCGACCGCATCGAGGGCCGTCCGACCGACGCACCGACGATCGAAGAGGCGTACAGCGCGTTCCGTGTCGCCCTGGCGGCCGACCAGGCGGTCCGTACCGGCTCGATCGTCCGGGTGGAGGACATGCCGGAAACCGCCGGCTTACATGAAACCCGGGTTGTCCCTATCGACGCCTGACACGTCCCGCCGGTGCCTGCCGGCGGGGCGTTTTGCTCCTTGACGTGTCGGGATCCGGCACCGCCGCCCCTC
>ERZ827101.2370-NODE-2370-length-16953-cov-12.875666_pt1 | contig 16953 bp, 7 predicted proteins | sample MGYA00519869_ERZ827101 | MGnify/ENA primary metagenome ERZ827101 (study PRJEB31778, sample SAMEA3449256) | human gut metagenome | biome: human gut; feature: human-associated habitat; material: faeces | place: United Kingdom | collected 2010/2012 ...
TGCGCCGCTCACGCCGAAGGATGTGACCTACGGAAGCCATCAAAAGGTATGGTGGTACTGCGCCGGCGGGCATCACTGGCAGGCAAAGATCTATTCTCGCTCCGCCGGCAACGGATGTCCATACTGCTCAGGGCGTTTGGCAGAGCCAAAGAAGGCCCTGCGAATGTGCTATCCAGAGCTTGAGCCGGAATGGGATGCAGAGAAGAATGGCCCGCTGCAATTCTCTGAGCTGACGGTTGGCAGCCGAAGGCTTGTATGGTGGCGATGCGCTAAAGGGCATTCTTACCGCTCTGCAGTTAAAGGCCGCACGCAAGGGACGGGCTGTCCCATCTGCGCTGGCCGCATCGTTCTGCCGGAGGAAAACTCTCTGGCGGCAAAATTCCCTGATCTGCTTTCGGACTGGGACACAGAAAAGAATTCCCCGTTGCTGCCGACGCAGGTCATGCCGGGAGCACACCGGAAGGTCTGGTGGAGGTGCCCGAAAGGACATAGCTGGCAGGCGAGCGTTGCCAGCCGCGTCACATCAAATGCAGGCTGTCCGTTCTGCGCGGGACAAAAGGTCCTGTCCGGATTTAATGATCTCGCTTCGCTGCATCCGCGGCTTGCGGTCCAGTGGGACCGGAAAAAGAACGGCGCGCTGACGCCGGAGGCGGTGAGCGCATATTCCAATCGCCGCGTGTGGTGGCTCTGTGACAAGGGCCATTCCTTCTGTGCGGTCATCGCCCACCGTGTGAATAAGGGGAGCGATTGCCCGTACTGCACCAACCGCAAGGTCCTGCCGGGATTTAATAATCTGGAGACCAAGGAGCCGGTGATCGCGTCGCAATGGCATCCAACCCTTAACGGCAGCTTCACGCCGCAGCAGGTGACGCCCGGCAGCAGCCGGAAGGCCTGGTGGCTGTGTGAAAACGGCCATGCGTGGAAATCGGTCATCAGCAGCCGTACAGGAAAACAGCGCTGCGGCTGCCCTGTTTGCGCAGGCAGGCCGCTGAGCCAATGTACGGCGATCTTAGCCGGGCAGCCGGAGAAACCGACACACTAATATAATAGGTACCCACCTGCAGGGAACTGCAGAATATATAAATCTCTCACAGGAGGATCAAAATGAAACGAAAAGCATTATCTCTCATTCTTGCGTTTGCCATGGCAGTCAGTCTGTTCACGGTAGGCGCAAGCGCGGCGGAGCCTACCTACGGCGACACCGCGGGCCACTGGGCCGAGGCCTCCATCGAACGCTGGAGCGGCTACGGCATTATCCAGGGCAGCAACGGCAAGTTTGACCCGGACGGTCAGCTTACCTGTGCACAGCTCGCCACCATTCTGGCAAGACTCCTGAAGCTGCCCGCCGCAAAGGACGCAGGCTTCATCGATAACCCGGCGGACGCCTGGTATTATGACGCTATCAACCGCTGCGCCGCCGCAGGCATTCTGAAAGGAAACGGCGATGGCACCGTGACGCCGAATGCGTCCATTACCCGTGAACGGGCCATGGTCATGCTGGCCAGAGCGCTTGGGATCGAGCCGCTGAGCCGCCCTGACCTCTCCAGGTATGCCGACGCCGCGCACGTCTCCCCCTAAGCGCAGGGCTATCTTGCCGCACTCATTGAGGCCGGTATCGTTGGCGGCGTGACCGCCGACCGTCTTGCGCCGCAGGACAACATCACCCGTGCCGCTACCGTTACCATTCTTGACCGTGCCATCCAGACCTATGCGGACAAGGCCGGTGCGGCAGTCAGCGCCAGCGGCGGACTGGTTCTTGTGGTAGCCGATGACGTGACCGTCAGCGGAACCATCGGCCGCCTGCTTATCCCCACCGACAATATCGTCGTGACCGTCAGCGGCAGCAAAAACATCGGCAGCATTGCGATCACCGGCAATCACTCCACGGTCATTCTGGACAACGCCACGGCAGATGACGTGACGATCAGCGGCGTGGACAGCAAGGTCGAGACGAAAAACGGTTCGCACATTAAAAATATCGCTCTGACGGAGAGCGCTTCCGGCGCAGTTGTTGCCGCAGGCAGCGGAACGACCATCGACAATGTTGCCAACAGTGCACCGGGCGCTGCCGTTACCGGCTCCGGCACGGTGAAAAGTGTTGCGTCTGACACCGACGTGACCGTTGAGACTAAGAACACCGAAGTCAAAAACACGGGCAGAAGCGAGATCACTGTGACTGACGCCAAGGGTAAGGAAACCACTGTCAAGCCCGGAACTTCCACCACCGTGAACAAGGAGTCCGCAAGCTCCGGCGGTTCCTCCGGCGGCAGCTATACGCCTCCGGCGCAGCACACCCACACCTGGGATGCAGGCGTCGTGACGAAGGAACCGACCTGTACAGAGGCTGGAGTCAAGACCTACACCTGCACGACCTGCGGCGCGACCAAAACCGAGGCCATCGCCGCATTGGGTCATGTCTGGGGCGCGTACACTGTTACAGAACACGCTGTCAACGGGAACGACGGTGAGAAGACTCGTACCTGCAGTCGTTGCGATACTACCGAGAGTGCACCTCTCCTTTATAAGTTCTACCTTGGAATTGAATCCGGCAGCACTGTCGATATGACGGTCGGCGAAGACTACACCGCCGTGTTCACCATGCCTGCTGCGGGTGGAACGGTCAACACAGGCAGCATTGACCTGACGGCAAAAATGCAGGACGTTGCATCTCTGGGCGTGGAGGGCGAGAAGTCTCACACCACGACCATCAGCACCGGCCTTGGCGGAACAGAGGTCGCTCTTGATGCTTGGCTGAGGAATTGCTACAATTTTGGTGGTGCTACCATCAATGCCACCATCGACGGCAAGAGCTGCACCTATACCCTTGACGCGATCGATAAGACTGATTCTAATATGTACACGATCACCGCTACCACTGATCCCGCGGCGGCCAGTGCCGCCTGGCAGGCGCTGACCTCTCACGTCACCGCAGGCACGCAGGCAGATGACAGCAAGATTGTGATCAAGAACGGCGCTTACCTGATGATCGGCACCGAAAAGCTGGAGTTCACGAGCAGCGAGGTCGGCGACCTGACGCTGGACAACTTCAACAACATGAATGCCCTCAACGAGACCATTCGTAACCATGTCAAGCTGAGCACCTGCACGGATCAGGGCGGCACGATTACCATGTACCTCCCCGCCGGAACGCAGCTGGCGGTGGGCGGCAGCGTTGCCACGCTGAAGGACAACTGCACCATCACCATTACGCTCGATCCGGATGAGATGGGCGGCCTTTCCCACGCACTGTCCTCTCTGAAAAACGAGACGGATGCGACAATGATGGTTAAGGAACTCGTTCAGCAGTTTGACAACCTGATTGGCGCGATTGACGCAACCGGCAATGTTACGGTGAACGTCAGCTTTACCTGAGCGGCATAGACATAAAAAGCTTTTGGACGGGAGCATATTGCTCCCGTCCAAAGGTGCTATTTCAAAAGAAGAAAGAGAGGGATGCGAGCCGTGAAGCTTTTAAAAGCGACCAAAAGGCATCTTTTCCTCGCCGCACTTCTCTGCGCGTTGACCGTAAATGCGGCGGCCTATGACAACTATCAGTCAATCACAGGCTATGAATCACCGACTGATCTTACCGTGCAAACAGGCGGCGACCACCTTTGGACGGTGGCGGATGGAGTATTGCAGTCCGGCAACGCCGGGGTGGGCAGCACCGTTTCCGCCATCAAGGTAACCGTTCCTCAGGCGGGTGTGCTGCACTTCCAATATAAGGTTTCTTCCTCCTATAAAACGGGTGACACAGGAATCCCGGATGGTGCATTGACGGAAAACAATCCCGACTCTCTGGTCATCTGCGTGGGGACGGAGATCACGGCAGGCACATCATATTCCGGTCTGCCGGATGGATACCAGCGCTTCTATGGCGAGCTTGGCTGGGCGGACGGCTCTGTCACAGTGGATGGCGCATCGGACGTTTACTTTGCCTATAAGAAAAACGGCAGCGCGGATTCCGGCTCCGACTGCGCATGGCTGCGGAACTTCTCCTTCGCCACGGACACCTCCGCAAAGCTGACGGTGAACTACGATGAAGCCTGCGGCGATGTCACCGGCGCGGGAAGCTACGAAGCGGGAACCGCCGTCACGCTGGCGGCGCTGCCAAAAGACGGCTGTCAGTTCTACGGCTGGGTGGACGCCGCCGGTACGTTCCTTTCGGATCGGCCGGAGTACGGAGTGTCCGTCAACAATGACATGACGATCCGCGCGGAATTTGCCTCGGAGGGAGCTTATGAGGCCCGCCGTGGCAGCACCTTCTACACGAGCCTGACGGAGGCGCTGGCGGACAATAAGAGAAGCGACATCTTCTTGCTCAAGGATACGACCATGACGGAAGACACCGTGATCCCCACCGGCGTGACGCTCTACATCCCCTACGAGGAGCATTACACCACGGATTATAAAAACGGCGGCGTCAGCAATGACAACAAAATCACGGCAACGCCTTTCCGCTTGCTGACGGTCAACAGCGGCGTGACGCTGACGGTAAACGGAACCCTGCGGCTTGGCGCTGAGATGGGAAAAATGACTCTTTGCTATCAGGGCCATAACAACGGCGCCTATGGCGGCGTCATCAACGAGGGAACGATCGCCGTGAACGGCACCTTGGACAGCTGGGGCCTTATCACCGGCTCCGGCACGGTAACGGCTGTTGGCGGCGGTACGGTTTATGAGCCGTTTATCGTCTGCGACTTTGCCGGCGGAAATAACTTGAAAAATCTCTACCAAGCAGACGCGGCGCCCTTTAAGCGCTATGCCATGCAGAACATCCAGTGCATCCTGCAGCTTGACAGCGGCAGCACCCTGTACGGACGGGGCTGCCTGTATGGCGACAGCAGCTACAATGAGGTGGAGATCCCCATTGCTGCCTCCGACGGACTGTTCCAGCTGGCGGACGGCGCTTCCATCACCCGAACCTATGACTCTGAACGGCAGGTCTCTGCGTTCCCCGGCATCGGCAGGGAGAACTGGACCGTCAGCGGCGGCATGACCTTCGGCGCACTGGAAATGAATGTTTTGGGCGTTAAGATCAGCACGGGGGAATGCGGTTTCCCGCTGCCCTACAACCTGTCCATGACACTGAAAAACGGCAGCTACAACATTCCGAACCATCTGCGGGTCATGCCCGGCGCGGCCCTGACCGTAGGACGCAAGGCGACCCTGACGGTGGGCGGCTCCCTCTATGTGCTGGACGGCTTGAAGCAGGGAAGTATGAGCGGCGTGCGCTATGCGTCTACGGAACAGTTGAAGAACAGCAGTTTCTCCGCCTGCGGCGAACTGACGGTAGACGGCGGAAAACTGGCGGTCAGCAGCGGCGCGTCCTTTGGCGGCGTGGTGCAGAGCACCGGCTCCGGAAGTATCTCCATTGCGGAGGGCGCTGTGCTCACAAACGATGTGCGGGACGGCGGCCAGGGTTATTATGCGGACAATACCGCCATCTTTGAAGGCTTCACCGCCCGCGCGAACATCGGCGGCACATTGCAGAACCTTACGGCAGGGGAGTACCACGCTGTCAGCAATAATGCCTTTACCCTGCCCAGCTACACGGTGAAGTATGTCACCAATGGCGAGAGCATCGACGGCAACAGCGGCTATGAGCCAGCGTATACCGACGAAACGGTTACCATCGACCAGCCCATGACAGGCACTTGGGCGGCGGGCGCGTCCGCGCCGTCCCAGTATCAGATCACGGCGGTCAACAAGACCTGCTATAACGAGGCTGACAACATCTGCACCAGTGTGGATCATGAGCTGAACGGCGATACGCTGACCTTTACCGTGACGACCCTCAAGAGCGCATATACGCATCTGGTGCAGGTGCGGACGGGAAACGGCGAAGCTGTCACCGTCAAGCCTGACGAAAAGGGAACCTACACAGTAACTGGAGTGAGCGATGATGTGACTATCATTGTGACCAGTGTGTTGAAGGGTGATGCGAACCTGGATGGCACTATTAACAATCTGGACATGGTTCGTATGCGCAAATATATCTTGAAAAGTGCAACGCCTAAAAGCGAAGTTGAAGCACTTGCTGCAGATATCAATATGAACGGCACAATTGAAAATTTGGATTTTGTACGTTTACGCAAGTTTATTATGAAGAATATTCCAGAACTATAAACAGCAGGAGGGTTATAAATCATGAAAAAGAGAATTCTGCCCTTATTGTTGTCTTTGGTAATGCTGATTTCATTATTCCCTGTTGAAGTTATGGCAGCTGAACCTGAGATGACAATTACCGCAGGTACAGTGGAAGTAACAGCGGGAGATACCGATGTGGAGATTCCTATTTCCGTTGTAAACGCTGTTCCTGTGATGATGATGGGTCTTGAGTTCATTCTCCCAGAAGGGGTGACGCTGAAAAAAATGACAGCAGGCGACGCTGCCACAACGGCGGGTGCATCTGTAAAGACGTATGTAAAAGCGGGCACAGTGAATTTCGAGGCTGATAACAATATTACATTTCAGGATGGAACAATTTTGACACTTATAGTCGATGTGTCCAGTGCCGCAAGCGGTTCCTTGACGATTCAGGCACGTCCAATCGACAATAACGCTGGGATGATTGCTAATGAAGAGGAAGAAATTGTCCCCGTGGCCTTCGTTCCCGGCACGATCACGGTGAAAGCCAACACAACGGATCGGACGGTTCAATTCATGAACGGCGATTCCGTGGTAAAAAGCGAGACCGTGGCTAACGGCGGAGCGCTGACCTCCATTCCGGACGCACCGGTTGCCGCCGAGGGCCAGAGCTTTCTTGGCTGGTATGCGGTGGAGGGCACGAACTATGTGCTGAGCAGCGTGGAAGATACGATCACCGGCACGGAGGCCAGCACGCAAACCGCCATCACGGCAGACACCACCTATCATGCGATCTGGGCCAGCAGCACCATGATCGCCGCGGGCTACGCGGCTGCCGCAAGCGGCAAGACGACCATTGGCGTTGTGGCGGCCATCAGCGGCTTGCAGAACTTTGTCAACAGTTATACCGGCGGCACGGTCAAACTGCTGAAGAATGTTGATCTGGCAAAGGGTTATGTGGTGATCCAGTCCGGGACAACCGTCACACTGGACTTGAACGGCAAGACCCTGTCAGCGAATGGCGTTAGTGATAAGACAACTAATTGGGAGGGGTACGGCCCCATCGTCAATAATGGTAATCTGACTTTGATCAGCAGCACCGCCCTAACGGACAAGGGCGTGGTTCAGCTGAATGAGACGGCGGCTGTTTCTTATGATAGTTACGGCGCACTGACCAATCATGGAACGGTTTGCATGGAAAACGTCAAGCTCGTCAGCGAGAGCACCTTTGCTGATGATGAGATGCATGGCTTTGCCTGTGCCTATTATGGCAAGGAGGACGCCACGATCACAACGATTCAAAACTGCGAGCTCCACGCCAACAGAACCGCTGCCTTGTATCAGTACAATGGCAGAATAGGAAAACTCTCCGATTCTGTCTTTGAGGGCGGCGCAACCATAGGGGGAAAGCCGGCTGCTGTGTTCTTAGATGGGTACGGCGACCAACATTACGGCACGATTGAAAACTGCACCATTACGATGCGTTGTGATGATCCGGATTATAGTGTAGCGGCATTGGATGTGAAATGCGGAACACTTGAAGGCGTGACCGGCTGCACCATCACCGGCCCCGACGGAATTCTGCTGGAAGACTTTGGAAGCGGCGACTGCATCTCTCCTGAGATCCGGACTTTGAACAGCATTGTTGAGGGCACTAACGGCTACGCAATAAGAACAACCCCGGATCTTTCAAGCTATGGTGATACCTACAAGGATAGAAAGCCCGTCATCAACTTCACCGGCGGCAAGTACAAGGGCACCAAGGGCGCGGAAAAGTATGAGGGCAGCGCTGCCATCACCTACCCTGCGGGTCAGAAGCTGGTTGCCGGTGAAGACGGCTGGTACACGCTCCAGACGGCATACACCGTGACCTTCAAGAACGGCGACACCGTGCTGCAAACCGTCACCTGCGGGAAAAACGGCACGGCGGCCTATACCGGTTCTGCTCCCACCAAGGCTGCGGACGAAACCTATACCTACACCTTCAACGGCAAGTGGGAGGACGAATCCGGCAAGGTATACGCCGACAATCAAGTCACCAACGTTACCTCAGACCTGGCGGTGACCGCTAAGTTCGATACCGCGTCCGCCAAGGTCGTGACCCTGACCGTTGACGGCACTTCCAAGAACTACACCGGCCTGAAGGCCGCCGCGGACGCGCTGAACGCCTCCAGCACTTACAACAGCGCGGAGATCAAGCTGAACGAGGATGACACGGAGACCGAGCCGGTCGCCGTGACGAAGAGCGTCACCATCGACCTCAACGGACGCAAACTGACGGCGGACACCGCTGAAAACGGCATCACCGTCTCCGGCGGCGCGACCCTGACCTTCAAGGATTCTGTCGGCACCGGTGTTTACAAACACACGGCGACAAGAGCGGAAAAATCCGCGATCTTCGCCAACGACAGCGGCACGGTGGTGAATATCGGGAGCGGCACCATTGAGGCCACGAATGGCAACGGCCTGAAGGTGGACGGCGCCGCGTTCCATGTTTCCGGCGGTACCATCACCGGCGGGAACAACGGCATCTACGTGGCGACCCAGAATGCAAGCCCCGTTTGCACCGTCTCCGGCGGCAAGATCATCTGCAGCGGCAACGGCTTTGCGCTGAACATGGATCATGCGGCTATTGCCGGCAGCATTCAGCTCTCCGGCGGCGCATTCAAGAATACGGTCTATCCCACCGAGCTGATCCGAAAATTTGACGGCCAGATCAAGTGCACCTTCCTGGACAGCACATCCCTTGCTCCCGAGGCGGACACGGAAGGATTCTATGCCGTGCGCGTGGTGGGCAATTATACGCTGCGTCTGACCGCGGACAAGACTCATTACAACGCCGGTGAGACCGTAACAGTGACCGTTTCCGCCTTTGGCAACGGCAGCATCAATTCCTTCGGCTTTACTCCTGTTTTCGACAGCGACAAGCTGACGCTGGGCGAGGTAAACGCCATTGTTACCGGCGGCTCGCTGGAACAAAATCCGGAGAACGGCAAGACCGGCTATGTGGTTGACAGCAAAAAGGGCATTGCTCTCGGTACTGACGGCGCGAACGCTACCGCACTTGTAAAAATCACATTTACCGCCAATACGGATGTGAACGCAGCTACGGAGATCAAGCTCACCGGTCTGGAAATGACCAAGCTCAGCCAGCCAAAGGGAGATACCGTCTCTCTGGAAGCCCCGCTTACCGTCAATCTGCACGACCTCCGCGTGACGCTGGCGGCGGGGAACGGCACCGTTAACGGTGCCGCAAGCGTGACCCTCTACGCCAAGTATGGCGAGATCGATCTTTACAGCGATGCGGCCCGCAAGGAGAAGGCCACTGTCAGTGTGAACGCCAATGACGGCTATCGTCTGAACAACAAGACCGGCGAGAAGCTCTGGAAGTGCGGCACGGCGGAATATGCCGATTTCGACGCGATCAAGGGCCTGATCTTCAAAGAAAGCAAGACCTTCGACCTGCAAACCACCAAGGTCTGGACGGTCAGCTTCAACACCACCGACGTGACCGGCGGCAGCCTGAGCACTAAGGATCCGATCACGGTGGATGACGGCACAAAGCTGAGCGCGGCGGGTCTCCCGACGCCGACGGCGAACACCGGCTATGCCTTTACCGGCTGGACGGCGGGCGGTACCGCGATCGACCCCGACGCATATACGGTCCAGAGCAATATTACTCTGAAGCCGGTGTTCACCGTGCAGAGCTATGCCTTCACCTATACGCAGAACCAGTCCACGGTCAGTGTTACCGCTGGCGTCGAGGCTGGCAAGGCGACCTACGGACAGGACGTCACCTTTACGGTCGCACCTAACGCCAAGCATATTGTCAAACAGGTCAGCTACACCGTTGGCGGTGATACGGCCAAGACCATCGTACCGGAGAACGGCGTGTATACCATCCCCGGAGCAGAGATCGTTGGGGAAGTTGCACTGGAGATCACAACCGTGCCTTATTACACGGTGACGTTTAAGGCCGGTACGGGTACGGAGCTTTCCTCTAAAACGGTCTTCACCTTAGGAACCGGCTTCTACACGGATACGACCTTTGCGGCAGACAAGGTGACGGAAGCGCCTACCCCGGCCGCACAGACTGGCTACCGTCTGGCAGACCATACCGGCGAAGCGCTCTGGAAGGATGCAAACGGAACGGGTTACACGGCGGAGACCGTCAAAACGGCGGTATTCAACGCCGATACCGTACTGACCGCGCAGAGCGTAAAGACCTACAAGGTTACCTTTGAGAGCGCGGATCCCGCAAAAGCAAACATCACCGGCAGCCTGACTTTGGACGCGGATACAACGATCACCGAAATTCCCGCAGTGACTTATACGGCGGGCTACACCTTCAAGGAGTGGCGGATCGGCGAGACTGCCTATGCAAATGACGAGGCTTTGAAGGCTGTGGCAATCAACAGCGATACCACTGTGACGCTGGCCGCCAAGGACGATAGCTATACAGCGACCCTGACCGGCGGCGACGCGGCGGAGATCACGGACGTTACGGGCCTTACGGACGGTCAGGCCGTCCACGGAACGGCTATCACCTTCAAGCTGACCGCAAAAACCGGATACAAAGTGACGGCGGTTGCCTATCGGATCAACGGCGGCGCTGCTGTGACCCTCACACCGGCGAACGACGTGTATACCATCCCCGGCGATGCCATTACCGGCCCTGTGACATTGCAGCTGACCAGCAATGAAACTGTGACGGTCACCTTTGCGGCAGGCGGGAACGGCGCTGTGGGCGGAACGACTGCTTTCGTTCTGGACAAGGGCGGCAAACTGACTGAGGCTCAGCTGAACGCCGTGACAAAGACCGGCAGTGCGGGCTACACCTTCAAGGAGTGGCAGATCGACGGCGCAGCCAAGACGGAGGCTGAGATCCTCGGCACTACGTTTGATGCAAATACCACCGTCACCGCAGTTTTTGGCCACGCCACTTACAACGTTGCGGCAGCGGGAACCAACGGCGTGCCCACTACCGCCACCCACGGTACAGACCTTACCTTTACGCCGACGGTTAACGGCAAGATCGTTGTCGGCGTTACGGCAAAGATCGGCGAGACCGTTGTTGCGGTCACGAAGAACGCGGATGGCTCCTACACCATCAGCGGCGACGCCATCACGGGCGATCTGACCATCACGGCGCAGACGGTGGACGGCAGCTGGGGCTTCATTGGCAAGGATACCTACATTGCGCTGAGCGCTGACAAGAAGATCGCGGTGCTGGCAACAGGCAAGCTGGACGCCGGCAATTACCTGCTGAACGGCGAGGAAATGTACTGGTCTTCCAAGTACAATGCCTATGTCAAGATCGTTGGCCAGGATGAAACCGCACAGACGCTGACGGCCAAACTTGCGTTCAATGCAAGCGTGGCTGCGCAGACGCTTTCCTACACCGGCGACATCAACGGAAGCAATACGGTAACGCCCGCGGACGGCGGCATGATCAACGATGAGCTGCACAGTGTCACACGCGCGTATCAGCTGACGGAGAAGGAACGCCTTGAAATGGATGTCAATGGCGACAAAAAGGTTTCGACAGAGGACATTATGCGCATCCTGAGAAAGTATGTCGGTTTGGACTGACAAATGATCAGCAGGCAGGCGCATCTGCGCCTGCCTGCCCCATACGGAGGAAGATATGAGAAAAATACTCTCTTTGCTTGTCGCGGCTGTTCTCTGCTGCTCCCTCGTGAGCACAGCCTTTGCCGCGTCGGGCGATTATACGTTCAGCGTACAGACGGAAGGCTCTCCGGCAGTCGGAGATACGATCACAGTGACGCTGAGCCTTTCTAAAAGCGGCGCAGGGGAATTCGACCTCTACGCAATGCAGGATTATGTGCGCTTCGATCCCGCGTACTTTACTTATGTGGATCAGAGCCTTTCGGTATATACCGTGAAAAACGGCGAGCAGGAGCGTGCGGTATTTTCCGCTTCACCGCTCGACTTTGATGAGGATGGCGTGATCGACCGTGTCTATGTCAATCGCGCCAGCACCAACGCAGAAAAGGTTTCTTCCGGCGTTCAGGTAATGCAGTTCCAGCTGCGCGTCAAAGCGCAGGGCAATACCACATTGACGCAAAGCGGCGTGGAGATCTTTCAGGATCCCGCAAAGCCTGATTCCTATCATGCAGCAGCTTTGAACGTCACGACCCGCAGTGCCGACAGCACAGGCGGTTCCAGCGGCTCAGGCGGAAGCGGTGGCAACGAGTCTACCTATCCGGTCAGCGTAGACAATTCTGTTCGGAACGGTGGAGTGACGCCGAGCCGGCGTTATGCCAAGCCCGGTGAGCGCGTGACCATTACGGTTACGGCGAACAGCGGTTATGTGCTGAGTTTGCTGTCCGTCATTGATGCGGAGGGCAATGAACTGGCGCTCACAGACAACGGCGACGGAACGTTCACCTTTACGCAGCCTGCCAGCAAGGTCGAGATCAAGGCCGTCTTTGCGAAAAAAAGTAATGCACAGACATCCTTCGTGGACGTTCCCGCAGGTAGCTACTATGCGGATGCAGTGATTTGGGCGGTCGGTAAGGGCATCACCACCGGCACCAGCACCACGACCTTCTCCCCCGACGGCATCTGCACCCGCGCCCAAGCCGTGACCTTCCTCTGGCGCGCGGCGGGTAGCCCCGCGCCCAAGAGCACGGCCATGCCGTTCACCGACGTTCCCGCAGGCAGCTATTATCACAGCGCCGTCCTGTGGGCAATCGAGAACGGGATCACCAAGGGTACCAGCGACACGACATTCTCTCCCAACGCGGACTGCACGAGAGCGCAGATTGTGACGTTCCTGTGGCGCGCTGAGAAGTCCCCCGCAGCGGGCAGCAGCAACCCGTTCACGGATGTTGCCGCCGGCGCTTACTACGCCGACGCGGTGCTGTGGGCCGTCAAGGAGAACATCACCAACGGCTCGACCCCCACGACCTTCTCTCCCGATGCAAACTGCACCAGAGCGCAGATCGTGACGTTCCTGTACCGCTGCATGAAGTAAGCGGCAGCGATGCGGACTGGTTCGCAAAAGGTTTTTGAGTACAAGCGGGAGATCGCCGAGATCTCCCGCTTGCCATAAAATCGCTTCATTCCGCAAGGGACGGCACTGCGAGCGCGCCGCCCCTTTTCTCGTGATGTGCGGCATCACAAAAAATGATTTTTTTGAAACACAGATAGGAACGACGCTGCTATCTATGGTATAATGGATCTGTTAAATCGCTTATGACACCATAGCCATTCCCTGCGAACAGGCTGGGCGACTAACTGCACAGGAGGAACCAATGATGGGCTGTACCACCGCACCGGGCGAAAAGACGCCTGCGCCCGCAAGGGCGCCGCACAAAGACCATACCTATGAGCTTGTATCAAAAGTTGCCTATCTGATCGGTGTTCCTCTGCGTATTTTTGAAAATGAACACGAGCCGCCGAAGCTGGAACTGTACGATCAGCTGGAACGGGATAAAAACGCACGGATCATCCGGAATCTCTGTATCATCCGAACCGCTATTGAGCGCAATTATAAAAGGATCAATGATACGATCCACATGGAATACCGTGGGCTGCTCTCCATGCCGGAGTTCATTCCTTCCGCCAGCCTTCAGCAGCTTTCGGATGATGGCGTCAACTTCATCAAAAAACCCAGCACAAAACTCTGCCATCATGTGATAGAGATCAACCGGCTGATCTCCGACCGTATCAATAACTGCAAGGGCCTGTTTCCAGTCTGGATCAGCTGGGCATATCTCAAGGAACTGTTCCTCATGCCGGACGGCCTGACTGAGAGCGGAACCAAAGCTGCGGCCAGCCTTTACTACGCAAACCTGTCCTATTATCCCTACCAGATGTATATCAACTGGGTGCCGGCAGATGAGGGCAATATCCTGTACAGCGACAGGAAGTTTGCGGACTTGCTTTACCAGTGGCATTGCGATGCCTTTACCGAGTATAGCAAGGTTTCGGATGCCGGTGCCTTTGTGAAGAACAACATCTACGATTTCGTCAATGCCAGTGAAAAGACGGTCATCGTTGTGGACTGCGAGAATTCCGACCCGTACAAGCTGTGCGCGACGCTCAGAAATCTTGACCGCGAGATCATGCGGAAGATCACGACGATCCTTCTTTTCGATGACATCCACACCGTGACCGCATGGCGGATCCTCGAAAGCTATACGGATATCCCTGTCGAGCACATCATGACTGAGCGGATCAAGCAGAATAAGTCCCTTGTGGACATCAAGCTGACTGCACGCGCCTGTCAGGAGCATTATCAGAACCATGTGGATTCCTTTGTGATCGTTTCCAGCGACTCAGACTACTGGGGACTGATCTCATCTTTGCCAGATGCCGATTTCCTTGTGATGATCGAGCATGAGAAGTGCGGGCCGGACATGAAGGCTGCCCTCGCAGACGCCGGTATTTTCTACTGCTATCTGGATGATTTCTATTCCGGCAACAGTGAAGACATTAAGAAGAAGGCGCTGTTTCAGGAGATGTACCGCTGGATCCACAGCACCGTCCACCTGAATGTCAATGATATGTTTGACGCCGCCCTGAGAAATACCCGGATCGAAATGTCGCCCTCTGAGCGAAAGCAGTTCTTCGAACGGCATATCAAGCACATGACCCTACAGATCGATGAAAACGGGAATGTCCGGCTGGAGCTGAAGCGCGGATGAGCTGTCCGGGCGTAGATTGTCTGGCTGTTCGCACATGCTTCTTCCGGAATGCGAAAATCACATCATGAGGACCTCTGCCTGCGGACGCCGTTCTATGGACAGAGGTCCTCTGCTGTTTACTCCTGATAAAACTCCGGTCTTGCGACAGTGGTAAATCCAGCTTTCCCTGTGACCACCACATTGTTGTATCCGCTGGCGCAGTGGATGACCATGATATTGCCGCTGCTGTCAAAGCCGCAAACAATGCCAACATGGCTGTCCTCCGGGTAAAATACAAGGTCGCCCGGCTGGGCGTCGCTCCAATCAATGGGGGTGCAGTAGCTGTGCTGGGCAGTGGCCCCACCGCCATGCCCAATGACGTATTGTCCACCGCTCTGGTTGTAGAACACCCAATCCACCATTCCCGAACAATCCAGTCCGAAGGGCCGCACGGTGCCAGTGGTGGAGCTTCCCTCGGCTGTAACTTTCATCGGCATTCCCCAGCGGGAATCCCAGCCGATCACCAAAGATTTTCCGCCCCAAAAATAATGGACTCTGCCTAAGAGCTGATATGCTGTCAGCACAACTTCTCTGCGGGCCTCGCTGAGATCGGCGGGGAGGTTTTCCATGATCTTCGCTACCTCGTCGGGACTCAGCTCAATGTCCTGGTAGCTGCCGGTGAGCGCCGTGAATAGTTCCTGATACTCCGGCTGCATGAGTTCTTCCAGCAGCTTTCGCTGATCTGCGTTGAATCGGTACTCATCCGCCATCTGCAGGTGATCCTTTACCGTGACGGTGATGCGCAGGATGACGGTGTCACCCTCATCTTCACCGCCTGAGACAGTCTCGAGATGGTAGGAGATTGCGTTCATGTCCCAGAAGATTTCACGAAGGATCTCCATTTTTCCTTCGGTCAGCGTAGCGACCTCATCCGGCGAAGCGTTGTCCGTGGTGGTTCGCACAGCATAAACCGCCAGCACATCCCGCCAGTTGGAGATCATGGCGGCACTGCCGGCGTTGTCCATATCCAGTTCGTCATGCGGGTTCTCTGCCTTGATCTGCTCGATCCGGGCAGAGAACTCACTGTTCAGCATGCTGACAGCATCCGGCATGGTATAGCCGGTACCGCTGTTTTCTCCGGAGAAGAAAATGCCGAAGGGGGATGCGATCAGAAGGCCGATAAGGCAGATAACCAGCACCAGAGATACTACGGTGCTGCCGCCAGTCATCAGCACGGCGATCAGGCTCCGGGCGGCGGCAAGAATGGAGCGCAGCGCGCGGCCCGCCGCCTGCGCGGTTTTCTGCGTTGCGGTTTCTGCCGCTTTTGTCATCTGCTGCCGCTTGGCCATCTGCATGGCCGCTTCTCTGGCAGCGTGTGTTCCAGCCGCAGTCGCATGGACGGTGGAGGAGCGCACGGCCTGTTCGGCGGACAACACCGCAGATTTGCTGCCCTCACGCGCTTTTGGTGCGATCCCCGCAGCGTAATTTGGCGTTTTCGGTTCGGGGAGTTGGTGCTTCTTTGGCTGCTGGATGCCGCCGCGCTCTTTGATTCTGCCCCTGCTGGTTGGCTTGAAACCTTCCGTACGCAGCGAATCTCCACGCAGATCATCCTGGTGCCGGAACCGCCGCTCTGCCCGCCTGCGCTGCGCCTGCTGGCGGGACGCTTTGCGGCCCTGCTCTTGAATGAATGTCTGCTGGCCCTGCCGCTGCGACTCAGGCGCTGACGTTACAGCGGTCTCGCCCTGTGCGCTGATATAGGCATTCTTCGTCTTGACTGCCTGCTTCATAGCCGCCTGCCGTGCCTGCTCTCGCACTGGCGGTGAGGGCGCTCTTGCCCTCGCCGCGTCAGTCTCTCTGGTGCGGATGACAGGCGGCACGTCGCTGTTGGAGCTGGGGGCAGAGGCGTCACCCTGGGGTGACGCGCTCTGCTCCGTGTTTTTCTTCTTGCGCTGCTTCAGCAGTTCCTTTTCGGCGCGGTGCAGGCCGCTGGCGGCGGTGTCCTCAATGGCGTCGCCGCCATATTCATCCCGCCGCCCCTGCTGGGCCGTATCCCGCAGCTGCGTCCGCAGCCGCTCAGAGCCGTCATCCAGCCCCTTGCGCAAAAGCTCCTTTGGAGCGGATACAGCTTTCTCTTTGACACGCTCACCCAGCGTGGGTTTTTCTTTAATTTTCTCCATGGGCTATCACGCAGCCAGATCCGAGGGCTTTG
>ERZ827101.2406-NODE-2406-length-16710-cov-2.905794_pt1 | contig 16710 bp, 16 predicted proteins | sample MGYA00519869_ERZ827101 | MGnify/ENA primary metagenome ERZ827101 (study PRJEB31778, sample SAMEA3449256) | human gut metagenome | biome: human gut; feature: human-associated habitat; material: faeces | place: United Kingdom | collected 2010/2012 ...
GCAACTGTAAATTACAAGCTGCGCGACTGGGTATTCTCCCGTCAGCGTTACTGGGGAGAGCCAATTCCGATCATCCACTGTCCGCATTGCGGAAACGTACCGGTGCCGGAAGATCAGCTCCCATTGGAACTTCCGGATGTAGAATCCTATGAGCCGACAGGAACCGGAGAATCTCCGCTTGCAGCAATTGACGACTGGGTAAATTGTACTTGTCCGGTATGTGGAAAACCTGCAAAACGTGAGACAAATACAATGCCTCAGTGGGCAGGATCATCTTGGTATTTCCTTCGTTATGTAGATAATCACAACAATGAAGAACTGGTATCCAAAGAAAAAGCAGATGAGATGCTTCCGGTAGATATGTACATCGGTGGTGTAGAGCATGCAGTGCTGCACCTTTTGTATGCACGTTTCTATACAAAATTCCTGTGCGATATCGGAGCAATTGATTTTGACGAACCGTTCCAGAAACTGTTTAATCAAGGTATGATTACAGGTAAAAATGGAATTAAGATGAGTAAATCCAAAGGAAATGTTGTATCTCCGGATGATCTTGTAAGAGATTATGGATGTGACTCCTTGAGAATGTATGAACTGTTTGTAGGTCCACCGGAGTTAGATGCAGAATGGGATGACCGCGGAATCGACGGTGTAAACAGATTCTTAAAGAGATTCTGGAATCTTGTTATGGACAGCAAGGATGTAAACGTAGAAGCATCAAAAGAAATGATAAAAGAACGCCATAAGCTTGTGAAAGACATTACAACACGTCTGGAAAGCTTCAGCTTAAATACAGCAATCTCCGGCTTCATGGAGCACAATAACAAATTGATAGAGATTGCGAAGAAAGTTGGCGGAATCGATGTAGAGACACTTTCTACTATGGCTGTGCTTCTGTCCCCATTTGCACCACATATCGCAGAAGAAGTGTGGGAGCAGTTAGGACACGAAGGCAGCGTATTCGAGGCAGGATGGCCAACATATGATGAAAATGAAATGAAGGATGACGAGATCGAAGTTCCGGTACAGATCAACGGAAAAACAAGAGCAGTCATCTCCGTTGCAGCAGACATCAGTAAAGAAGACGCTATCGCAGCCGGAAAAGAAGCAGTAGCAGACAAACTGACAGGTACGATCGTAAAAGAGATTTATGTTCCGAAAAAGATCATAAATATTGTTCAGAAGTAAGCCGCGTGAATAATGAAAGTCTAGGGAACACCTGCTTGCAGGGGAGTTTCCTAGGCTTGAATTACTCATGGGGCGACGCCCCACAACTGAGTGAGCTTGCTCACGAGGTTGGGAGTGCGGATTGCGGAATGACGCAGATAGTAGAGATATTGTCTGCGTTATTTTATAATCGTCAGAAAAGTAAAAACTCAAACAGGCGCACAGGAAGCTGATGATTATGAATTTAAATTGAAAGAAAAATAGATGAAGATGAGAATTACTGGTTACAGGTGCTTAGAACGAACTTAAAGGCAGGAGAAGAAAGTCGCACCTTAGTATCGAATTATGAGAAAAACAGACATTCCAAGGGCTACCCGCAGTGATGAATCTGACTGCGTGTTGCCAGAATGGAACATGAGAAACCATCTTTTAGGACAGCAGAGGACTTGAAAGGTTGAGAAACCTTGCAAGTCCTCTTGTCTATTATAGCGTGTTATGGCTCACAACCCCAATTCTTCAAAAAGTTGTTGCTGATATTCGGAATCAGATGAAGCCTTGATAATATCATCAGTATGTCCAAGTATTTATTGAAGGTTTTTTCGCGAAAAAAACACGGTCTTATATGTAGCAATAGGAAAATATTTCCGTAAAAAGCATTGCTATGACGTGCGCGTCATAGAATATGCTTTTTCTATACGGGGAGAGGAAAGACCGTGATGAAAAAAACGAATGAAGCAAGTAAACAAACAGGGCTGACTAAGAGAACTCTACAGTACTATGATACGCAAGGTTTAATCTCTGTTGAGAGAAATTCCATTAACCACCGGGTGTATGAACAAAGCACCTTGGAGCGAATCTGGGAAATACTGTTATATAAGGAGATCAATCTGGAATTAAGGGAAATCAAACAATTGTTAGACGCCACGGAAGACCAGAAAAACTTATATCTTAATCAACAGAAAAGAACGATCGAAAATCAAATCATCGAACTGAAAGTGCAAATAGAATTGATTCTGATGTTCCAGAAGTTCGGAGTTCCGAAAGTGCCATTGGAGAATGAAGGAGTGACTTATTTAGAAAAAATCAGAGAGATAAAAGAAGAAATAAAAAAAGAGATTTTAAAACGGAAGAAATAAAGGAAAAGAGGAGTAAAAGAGCATGAAAAACAGATAAGATGTATCAATGCTAAATAATCAGCCGAAAAACAAAGTAGAACGGTTGAGAAAATTAAAAGATTTATTGAATGATAGAATACGGATACAAGAAGAATTTGATACAAAAAGAAACTTATTTTTTGTGGGAAAAAGTTTAAAGAAATTGTGGGAGGACAAAAAGATGTTAAAGAAACCGAAAATGGTATTATGTAGAAATTGCAATACCCAAATAGCAAAAAATGCAAAGATTTGCCCGTCATGTGGCGCTAAGAATAAAAAACCATTTTTTAAGAGATGGTGGTTTGTGTTATTTATTGTGATACTTGTGTTAGGCGGGATTGGTTCTATTAATAGAAACAAGAAAGAAAAATTTGATTGGGGTGAAGTAGAACTTCGTGATTGGCTTCCAAAACCAAAGTCAAATGTGGGAACGATTATCGATAACGACAGTGAGCATTTGAGTCTGCATATAGAAAAGACATCCAAGGCGGATTATAATACATATATAGAGGAATGTCAGTCTATGGGATACACAGTCGAGAGTGAAAAAAACGGAGATAACTATACTGCGTTTGACAAAGATGGTTATGGCTTAGATTTAAGTTATATTGGAGAAACGATGTACCTAACTCTTGATGCTCCGATAGAAATGGGAACATTAAAGTGGCCTAAGAGTGAAATAGCAGGTTTACTTCCGTTGCCGAAGTCTACGGTTGGAAAGGTTTCTACGGATACAGAAAATGGTTGCTATATTTATGTTGGGGAAACTTCCATAGATGATTTTAATGCGTATGCGGATGAGTGCTCAGATAATGGTTTCTCTGTTGATTACGAAAGAGGTGACGAATTCTATAATGCTAAAGACGAGACTGGGAATAAACTTTCATTATCTTATCAGGGAAATGATGTCATGGTTATTCAAATCAGAAAATCAGATGAGACTGAAGCAAATGCACCTGAAACGGAGCAGAAACAGGAAAGTGAACCTACTTCAGCAACTGAGCAACAGACAGAAGCAGCAGAAAAATCAAGTGATGGTATGCGACCAGAGTTTAAGCAGGCAATGGACAGCTATGAAGAATTCATGAATGAGTATTGTGAGTTCATGAAGAAATATGCTGAATCTGATGGAAGTGATGCGGGTCTGTTGGCTGATTATGCAAAATATATGAGTAAATATGCTGATGTTGTAGAAGATTTTGAAGCATGGGATGACGGAGAAATGAATAAGGCGGAGACAGCATATTACTTGGATGTTCAGACACGTATCAACAAAAAACTTTTAGAGGTAGAGTAGTAAGTTGGATATGTGGAAAGTGAGGAAATAGTAATGAAGAAGAAAATATCTTTAACCAGTTTGATTATGATTGTGTGTTTTTCTATAGTCTGTTTGTTTGGGTGCAGTACTAATGAGAAAGCTCAAACTGAGAACGAAACGGAGAAAATAAATGATTCAACCCTAGGAACGTGGCAGTCAGTTAAAGCAAATATCGAAAATTCTGAATTTACGATGGAAGAATTAGAAACAATGGGCGAGGCAGATATGATCGATTTTCAACTTATATTTAAAGACGGCGGTCAATGTGTGATTATTGAAGCAGGGGATTATGTCGAAACTCTTAAGTGGACAGAAACTGAGTCGGGCGTTAATGTAGGTGAAACTATTATGGACAGAGAAGGAAAATATTTGACAATGGAGTATGATGAAGCAATTGTCTATTTTGAAAAGATTTCAGACAGCCAAACAGTTCCGTCAGAGGAATTATCGAAAAGTACAGAAGCTGAAAAAGACACAACCGAGTCGGAAAAAGCAGTTGATAATCAGATGGGAATTGATTTTATGACAGCGATGGATGAGTATGAAGCATTTTTTGATGAATATGTGATTTTCATGAAAGAGTATAATTCATCTGCTGATCAGTCAGCTCTTATTTATGAATATCAAGATTATGTAGAACAATATGCCGAAACAATGGAGGCTATGAGTTCGTTTGATACAAGTGGTTTAACAGAGGAGGAATTAGCTTACTATACGGAAGTTAATGCCAGAATAGTGGAAAAATTAGCGGAAATAGAAACAGATTAATAACTTCTTGGAATAGTAAGGATATAAGGGTTATCGTCGTAAACCAGCACCACTCATCTAACGGGTGGTGCTGGTTTAAAATATATATTGCATTTTCTCACCTCATCCCCTATACTAACCTTATCAAAGAATTCTAAGGAACTTGTCTTATAAGATTCAGACCATTCGGTCAGAGAATTCCAAGATTTCCAAAATCACAATTAGATATGGCAGGAAAGCTGTTGTATATTTGAGAAAGTGTCTTTATAATTATTCTATAAGACTAACTTGTTTTACATCTTTCCTGTGGGAAGGAGTGCAAGATGAGTAAAGAAAAGTTACAATGGCATCCGGCATTTGCGGCGGCGCTTCGAATTACGCTGTCGGAAGAGATGCAGTATCTGGAGCTACAGGAAGAATATCTTCTAAGTAAGGCACCGCCCAAGATAGATATTCTGGTAGTTAAGAAACTAAAGGAGATTGCCATACGGAAAAAGATAGGAAGAATATTCCGAGGACACAATATTATTGAATACAAATCTCCGGAAGATTCTCTGAGTGTCAATGATTTTTATAAGGTGTATGGGTACACCTGCTTTTATCAGTCCAACACAGAGCATGTGAAGGAAATCGACCCGGAAGATATGACGATTACATTCGTCAGTAATTGTTATCCGAGAGAAATGTTCCGGCATTTGCAAGAAGTGAGGAACATAACTGTAGAGCGTCAAAGTAAAGGTATTTATTATCTCAAGGGAGATGCCATTCCCATGCAGTATCTGAATCTGAAAGAATTAGATGAAGATGAGAATTATTGGTTGCAGGCGCTTAGAACGAATTTAAAGGCGGGAGAAGAAATCCGTACCTTAGTATCGAATTACGAGAAAAATAGACATTCCAAGGACTATTCCGCAGTGATGAATCTGATTGCGCGAGCGAACTGGAAGCAGATGGAGGAGGAAAAAAGGATGTGCGACGCATTGAATGAATTATTTGCAGAAGAATTAAGAGAAGCAAATTCCCGTGGCGGAATAACAATGTGTAGAAAATTAGGTTTGTCTTATGATGAAACTCTTTCCCAAATAAAAGAAGAATATCAGCTTACTGAAGAACAGGCGAAAGAAATCATGGACAAGAACTGGAAATAGAATAATAATATCCCCAGTATTGAGGGAGTCGAGAATATAACCGTTTTATCTGTTGAGTCAAGGCTGTTATAGTTTTTATATTATTGACTCTCGTTTGGCTCGAGTGAAAGTTACTCTTAGCAGTGATAGAATATAGCTGAAAGGATGGGATGCAAATGGATAAAAAAGAAATTGGATATAAAATTTCGACTACAAGAAAGCGTCTTGGAATAACTCAAAAAGAACTTGCTGAGAAACTTCATGTTTCAGATAAAACTGTGAGCAAATGGGAGACGGGCACACATTTTCCAGATATTACAATTATGGAAGAGTTAGCTGCTACACTTGAAATAGATGTAGTTGAATTGCTTGGTTTGGAAAATGCATCCACTGAGGAAACAATTAGCAAAATAGCAGTGGCTGCAATAGAAGAAAAAAATATTATAGCAAAACAGATCCAAAAGCGAGGATGGATTACAGTAATTATTGGATTTATATTAAGTGGTGGAATGATATATACCTCAAAGGTATTAGCTGATAATGGTTTGTTTGGCTTATGCCAAGTATTTACGATGGGAATGTTAGGTTTTACGGGTATAATTATGGCAAATGGTATGTTTTCCATACGGGGAGGAAAGAAATTATAACTTGTTCATTTTGTAATTTTGGTATTATGGCATGGCTTGGGGGAGAAATTGATGAAAATGGAGAGACTATAAAAGATAAGTGCAAGTAAAACTGGTATTTATGGAGGCGTCATTATGTATATGGCAATTGGTTTAATAGACATTTCAAAGATTACTCCGCAGTAATGAACCTGATTGCGAGAGCGAATTGGAAGCAGATGGAGGAGGAAAAAAGAATGTGTGACGCATTAAATGAATTATTTGCAGAAGAGTTGAAAGAAGCAAATGCGCATGGAAGACTGGCTGGAAAGCAACAAGGTGGAATAGAGATGTGCAAGGATTTGGGGTTATCTTACGCGGAGACTTTTTCTAAAATAAAAGAGAAATATCAGCTTACCGAAGAACAGGCGAGAGAAATCATGGATAAAAACTGGAAATAATTCGATGGTTTTGTTGAGCCTAACACGATGTTACCAAAATGGAAACAAGGGAAACCATACAGTTGCTTTTGTTTTAAGCCTTAGCGGTATATGATAAGGGTGAAAGAGAGGTATATAGCATGGCATTAAATGATAACATCAAGAAGTTAAGAGAAGAAAGGAACCTTACGCAACAGCAGCTGGCAGACAAATTGTATGTTTCAAGGCAAACTATTTGTCGTTGGGAGAACGGTTCAAGGTGTCCGGACTTGATTACCGCGAAAAAATTGGCATTAGAATTAGGCGTAAGTATGGATGATCTTGTATCTGATGAAGATGTGAATGATATTCAAATAAAATATGGAATTTGGAGATCAGAGAAGATAAAGAGTAGATTGAAGCTTCAAGAAGAACGCAAAAAAGTGCAGAATTTTTTGGAAATTATAGGTAGTATTTATATGGGAATATTAATTTTGGGACTTAGACCAGAAGTACAGATTCCTATATGGATAACTATAGTGTTTGCTTGTGTAGTAATACCGCTGATTGTAATATGTTTAATGATTTCTAAAAGATTAAGAGAAATATAGTAATGTATATGACCATTCTGGCTGTGTCTAGCCGGAGTGGTTTATTTATATCAGAGTCTGAAATAGTTATTGACATATTCCAATTAAGGTGTATCATAGAAATATAAATGACATATGCCATAAATGAAAATGCGTATGAAAAGGAGGAGAATTTCATGCCACGTCCGAGAAAATGCCGCAGGGTATGTTCCATGCCAAAGTACAACGAATTTACTCCGACACAGGCAGGGGGTGCCGGAAAAGAAGTGGTCTTGACAGTGGATGAGTATGAGACCATCCGTCTGATCGATAAGGAAAATTTTTCGCAGGAAGAGTGCAGCGCCTATATGAATGTTGCAAGGACAACAGTTCAACTGATTTACGCAGAAGCAAGAAAGAAGATTGCAGAAGCGTTGGTTAATGGCAGCACGCTTGTGATCAAAGGCGGTGATTTTCATTTGTGTGAAGAAGAGTCAAAAGCCTGTTGCAGAGGACAGAGAATGCACCGATGTTACAGGCGGGAAGAAAAAAAGAAGGAGGAGTCAGGTTTGAAGATTGCAATACCTTTGGATGAAAATAAGAAAGATGTCTGTGTGTCATTTGCCAGAGCGCCTTATTTTATGATGTGTGATGTAAAGGCAGATACTGTTGAAATTTTAGATAATCCTGCGGCAGAGGCAGAAGGAGGCGCAGGATTAAAGGCGGCACAGTTTGTGCTAGACAGCGGTGCAGATACGATCATCACTGTTCGCTGCGGAGAAAATGCAGGAAATGTATTTAAAGCTGCAGAAATGAAAATATATAAATCTCAAGTAGAAGATGCAAGAGAAAATATAGAATTGTTAAAGGAAGAAAAGCTATCAGAACTTACAAAGTTTCATGCAGGCTTTCATGGGATACAATAATGAAAATTGCAGTTCTAAGCGGTAAAGGAGGAGCGGGAAAGACATTTGTGTCTGTGAATCTTGCTGTATCAGCGAAGCGGTCAACTTATATTGATTGTGATGTGGAAGAGCCGAACGGAAGGTTGTTTCTTAAACCGCAAAATGTAGAAAATAAAATAGTTTACAGATGTTTGCCAAAGTTTCGGGAAGATCAGTGTGACGGATGCAGAAAATGTGTGGATTTTTGCCAGTTTCACGCCCTTGTGTATGTGAAGGATAAGCCAATGCTTTTTTCAGAAGTGTGCCACTCTTGCGGAGGGTGTGAGATGGTCTGTCCGAAAGATGCCGTAACAGAGACAGAATATGAACTGGGGCACGTAGAAATAGGTATTCACCATCAAGTCAATGTTGTTACGGGAATATTAAATATCGGGGAGGCCTCCGGCATTGCAGTTATTAAATCTGCCAAAAAGGAAGGATTTCAAAAAGAGGGATTAAGTATTGTTGACTGTCCTCCGGGAAGCGCTTGCAGTGTTAATGAGAGCATTGGAGATGCAGATTATTGTATTTTAGTGGCAGAACCAACCTCATTTGGATTTCATAATTTTAAAATGGTCTATGAATTGGTGAATCTGTTGGGGAAAAAATGTGGAGTTGTTATCAATAAACAGGATCTTCCGTATGAACCATTGGAAAAATTTTGCATAGAGAATCAAGTGGAGATTCTGGCGAGAATTCCTTATGATCGGGAGGCAGCAGAGCTTTCCGCGAAGGGGAAGATCGTATGTGAAGAAAAGGAAGAGTACCGCGTACTATTCCGAGATATTTTGAAGAAAATCGGAGGTGAGATATCATGAAAAGGCTTCTGATTTTAAGTGGAAAGGGCGGAACCGGAAAGACAACGACAGCTGCCGCATTTATTCAGTTCTCAAAATCCCGTGCCATTGCAGATTGTGATGTGGACGCGCCGAATCTTCATATTGTTACAGAAAAAAACAATGAGTGTAAGACAAAAGAATTTATCGGATCAAACAAAGCGGTTATCGATGGGAATGCGTGTGTGCATTGCGGAATCTGTGCAGAAAAATGCAGATTCGATGCTATTTTAGACAAGGGGAAGTCTTATTATGTGGACGAATATAATTGCGAAGGCTGTGGTGTTTGCCAATACGTTTGTCCGAAAGATGCGGTACGTCTCGTGGAAGATGTTGCGGGAGAACAGAAGCTCTATCTTGGGGATGCTGTATTCAGCACCGCGACGCTGAAAATGAGTCGTGGAAATTCCGGTAAATTAGTGACAGCAGTGAAGCTTGATATGCTGAAACATGCGCCGGAGACAGAACTTGCTATTGTGGATGGTTCTCCGGGAATCGGCTGTCCGGTCATAGCTTCTGTCAGCGGAATGGATCTGGTACTTGTAGTTGCAGAGCCGTCCATTTCGGGGCTTCATGATCTGAAGCGCCTTGTAAAAACGGCGGATACCCTTGGAACAAAGCTTGCTGTCTGTGTAAATAAATGGGATCAGAGTCCGGAAAATACAGAATGTATTGTTTCTTTCTGTGAGGAAAATAAAATTCCGTTTACGGGAAAGATTCCTTATGATAAAACTGCTTCCAAAGCAATCAATGAAGGGAAAAGTTTGGCAGAGATTGACTGTGCTGCAAGGACAGCGCTTTTGGAGGTTTATGAAAATGTGCGTGGGCTTTTGGGACTGGCACAAAAGAACTAATTTAGGTTATATCAAAAATAACAAATAAAGATGAAAAGGAGTAATGAATTATGAAAATTGCTGTAGCAGCTATGGGACACACCGTAGCAGGACATTTTGGACACTGTGAGAACTTTATCTTCTTCGATGTAGAGGAGAACAAAATTGTGGATGAAAAGAGCGTTCCGAATCCGGGACACCGTCCAGGTTTTCTGCCGAATTTCTTAGCAGATAATGGTGCAGAAGTGATTATTGCAGGCGGTATGGGCGGCGGAGCTGTCGATATCTTCAATGAAAGAAACGTAGAAGTGATCGTTGGAGCACAGGGAGATGCAAAAGATTGTGTAGAGGCATGGCTTAGAGGAGAACTAAAGTCTACCGGTGCGGTATGTCACGAACATGCACACGAAGGCAACTGCAATGGTTAGATTTTGATGAAAATGTTTAAAATGTTTGCATACCAAGGGGCGTCTATGAGACGCTCCCTTTTTCATTCAGGTGTTTTATATTTCTTTCGTTTATAGATTGCAGAAATTGTAGTAATGTTGGATAATTAAAAGATAATGAGTGAAGAAAATGAAAATCGGAGGATAAAGTCATGAGAGAACAAATGGAAAGAAAAAATAGGAAAGAGGAAAAAACGAAGAATAGTAAGGTGGGCAGATTTGTGAGAAGGAATTTTTGGACGATTTTTAAACTTGCTGCCTTGGTGGTCATTGTGGCTGTAATTGGTATCGGTGTGCGTAAGATTAATGTGTCTGACAGTAAGACAACGAAGATCGGATTCGAAGATATTGGTGAGCTGGCAACACAGTCTGCGTATTGTACGGAAGTGAATGTGACGGAAGATGCAAAAGAGTTGTATGGAATGCGAATTCCATTTACTCAGAGTAAATACATATATAGTTATGATATCGTCATCAAAGCAGGATATGATTTTAATGAGATTGAATGGAAAGAAAAAAATAAAACGATTGAAGTAAAACTTCCGGAAGCGAAAGTATTGAGCAATGAGCTGGATATGGATTCTTTTAAGGTTTATCACGAGGAAGAAAGTATTTTCAGTAAGATTACCTTAGAAGAAAATAATGATGCAGTAAAGAAAATGAAGTTAAACGCTCAGGAGAATGCAATTGCCAATGGATTACTGGAAAATGCGAGAAGTAATGCAGAGACTATGCTGACTGGATTTTTTGCGGATGAATATGATCTTGACGAGTATAAAATTGTTTTCAAAGACAAATAAAAGTGATGAGGAATAGGAAAATTATGAAAGTGGAGGCAGGGAATTAAATGACAGAAAAAGAGAAGATGGTAACAAAGAAACTTTATGATGCGAATTATGATGAAACATTGTATAAAGAAAGAACAGAAGCGAAAAATCTATGCTATGATTATAATCAGCTTCGCCCATCGGATGAAGAGAACCAGAGAATCATTTTGAAGAAATTGTTGGGGAAAACAGGAGAAAACTTCTGTATTACAGCACCGTTTTGGTGCGACTACGGATACAATATTGAGATTGGGGAGAATTTTTATTCCAATCATAATCTGGTAATCTTAGATGGTGGGAAAGTAACCTTTGGAGATAATGTATTTATTGCTCCGGATTGCGGCTTCCATACAGCGGGACATCCAATTGATGCGGTTAGAAGAAATCAAGGACTGGAATACGCATATCCGATCACGGTTGGAGACAATGTGTGGATCGGAGCCGGTGTGCAGGTAATGCCGGGGGTGACAATTGGAAGCAATGTGGTGATCGGGGGAGGAAGTGTTGTGGTAAAAGATATTCCGGATAATTCGGTGGCGGTTGGAAATCCGTGTAAAGTAATCCGCGAAATTACAAAAGAAGATGAAAAGACATGCTGGGATAGATAGCGGGAAAATATCCGAAGATATTCTTGTGAAAAAAGAAGAAAAAGGATAGAATAATAGCGATGAGATTTAGTTTCGTGAAAGGAGAGCAGATCGATCTATGAGTATCAAAGATTTATATGCTTATGAATTACAAAAAGAAGAGGACCTGAAAGGGATCAAGGCGAAAGGATATCTTCTCCGCCACAGAAAAAGTGGAGCAAGAGTTGTATATATAGAAAATGATGACAATAATAAGGTGTTCAGTATCGGCTTTCGTACGCCGCCGTCAGATAGTACAGGAGTTCCGCATATTATGGAACATTCGGTGCTTTGCGGCTCCAAAAACTTTCCGGCGAAAGATCCTTTTGTAGAATTGGTAAAAGGTTCTTTGAATACATTTTTGAATGCCATGACTTATCCGGATAAGACGGTGTATCCGGTGGCAAGCTGTAATGATAAAGATTTCCAGAATTTGATGCATGTATATATGGATGCGGTGTTTTATCCGAATATTTATGAACATGAGGAAATCTTCCGGCAGGAAGGATGGAGTTATCAACTTGATTCGGCAGAAGATAAGTTGAAATATAACGGTGTTGTATATAATGAGATGAAAGGGGCGTTTTCTTCACCGGAAGGAGTGCTGGACCGCGTAATATTAAATACGCTTTTTCCTGATACATCTTATGCAAATGAATCTGGCGGAGATCCGGAGGTAATTCCGGAACTGACGTATGAGCAATTTTTGGATTTTCATAGAAAGTATTATCATCCTTCTAACAGCTATATTTACCTTTATGGAGATATGGATGCCGAAGAAAAGTTAAATTGGCTGGATCAGGAATATTTAGGCAAATATGACAGAGAGCCGGTAGATTCCACAATTTGTTTTCAAGAGCCATTTGCAGAAATACAGGAGAAGTTTATTCCGTATTCCATAGCCAGCGAGGAATCAGAGGAAGATAATACGTATCTTTCTTATAATAAAGTGGTTGGTACGAGTTTAGATAAAGAGCTGTATCTTGCATTTCAGATTTTAGATTATGCGTTATTGTCAGCTCCGGGTGCGCCGCTTAAGAAAGCACTCACGGACGCGGGAATTGGGAAAGACATTATGGGATCTTACGATAATGGTATTTACCAGCCCATTTTTTCTGTGATCGCAAAGAATGCAAGCGCAGAGCAAAAAGAAGAATTTATTAAAGTGATCGAAGATGTTTTGAAAGCAAGCGTTAAAAATGGAATTGACACAAAAGCAATCGAAGCAGGAATTAATTATCATGAATTCCGTTATCGAGAGGCTGACTTTGGAAATTATCCAAAGGGATTGATGTACGGTCTTCAAATGATGGACAGCTGGCTATATGATGATGAAAAACCATTTATCCACATTGAGGCGTTAGATACGTTTGAATTTCTAAAGAAACAAATTGGAACAGGTTATTATGAATCGTTGATCCAAAACTATCTTCTGGACAATCCCCATGGAGCAATCGTAATCGTTACACCGGAAAAAGGGCGTACTGCTCGTATGGAGACAGAACTTGAGGAGAAACTTCAAGAATACAAAGCTTCACTTACAGCAGAAGAAATAGAAACATTTGTGCAAAAGACACATGCATTGGAGGATTATCAGTCTGAACCGGAGAGTGAGGAAAATCTTGAGAAGATTCCAGTGCTAAAGAGAGAAGATATCAGTAGAGAGATCGAGCCGATCATTAACGAAGAATTGACACTTGCCGGTGTTCCGGTTATTTTCCATGAGATTGAAACAAATGGGATTGGTTACGTAGATGTGTTATTTGACATGTCATCGGTGGAGGAGGAAGATCTTCCGTATGTAGGAATCTTGCAATCTGTTCTTGGAATTATTGATACAAAGCATTATGATTATGGAACATTATTTAATGAGATTAATGTAAATACAGGAGGAATCGGCACCTCTTTGGAACTTTATAATGATGTGACAAATATTCGGGAGAAAGCATTTAAGGCAACCTTTGAAATCAAAGGAAAAGCATTATATGGGAAGCTTCCGGTTGCATTTGACATGATGCGGGAAATCTTAATGGAATCTAAACTTGATGATGGAAAGCGGATTCGCGAGATTCTTGCAATGCTAAAATCAAGGCTTTTGATGAAATTCCAGTCTTCCGGCCATGTAACTGCTGTACTTCGGGCACAGTCATATGCTTCACCTGCTGCAAAATTGAAGGATATGACCAATGGAATTGCCTTTTATGAGACGGTTTCCTATCTTGAGGAACATTTTGAGGAAGAAAAAGAAAAATTATCGGAGAAATTAATAGATCTTTCAAAGAAATTATTCCGTGGAGATAATATGATGCTTAGTTATACTGCGGCAAAAGAAGGTCTTGAAGACTTGGAAATAATGGTAGAGAAATTGAAAAACAGCCTTCATACGCAAGTCTCAGAAGAAAGCCGTTGTGTGATTCACTGTGAGAAAAAGAACGAAGGATTTAAGACAGCCTCTAAGGTACAGTATGTTGCTAAGGCAGGAAACTTTATTGACCAAGGCGTAGCTTATACAGGGGCATTACAGATTCTTAAAGTAATCATGAGTTATGATTACCTGTGGCAGAATATTCGTGTCAAAGGTGGAGCATATGGCTGCATGAGCAATTTCAACAGGATCGGTGAAGGGTATTTTGTATCTTACCGCGATCCAAATTTGAAACGGACACTGGACGTATATGAGGGTGTAGTAGATTATCTTAAAAACTTTACCGTCAGTGAACGTGATATGACAAAATATATTATCGGAACAATGAGCGGTATCGACCAGCCAATGACGCCGGCATCTAAGGGCGATCGTTCCATGAATCTTTATATGAATAAAGTGAGTGCAGAAATGATACGCGAAGAGAGAAATCAGATCCTTGATGCAGGGCAGGATGATATCCGCGCTCTATACAAGGTGGCAGAAGCCGTTCTTCGGGCAGATCAAATGTGTGTCATTGGTGGAGAAGATAAAATTGAAGAAGAAAAAGAACTGTTTAAAACTTTGACAAGCTTTTAACGGGGGATGTAGCATTTTTACAAAATGCTACGTCCAAAATGAACAAGGAGGGCATATGAATAAGGATTATAAATCGGGATTTGTAACATTGATCGGTCGTCCGAACGTGGGGAAATCTACGTTGATGAATTATTTGATCGGACAGAAGATTGCAATTACATCCAATAAACCGCAGACAACGAGGAATCGTATTCAAACGGTTCTTACGACAGAGGAAGGACAAATTGTATTTGTGGATACTCCGGGTATACATAAAGCTAAAAATAAGCTTGGAGAATACATGGTCAATGTAGCAGAGCGCACGCTTAATGAGGTGGATGTAGTTATGTGGCTGGTGGAGCCAACGACATTTATCGGAGCGGGAGAGCAGCATATTGCAAGTCAGCTTAAAAAAGTGCAGACACCGGTAATCCTGGTCATCAACAAAATCGACAGCGTGAAACCCGAAGAAGTTCTCGCGTCTATTGCGGCTTACAAGGATTTGTACGATTTTGCGGAAATTGTTCCGGTTTCTGCAAGAAATGGAAATAATACAGATGAATTATTAAAGGTGATCATGAAATATCTTCCATATGGACCGCAATTCTATGATGAAGATACGATTACAGATCAGCCGGAACGACAGATTGTAGCGGAAATTATCCGCGAAAAAGCGCTGCATAGTCTGAATGAAGAGATTCCTCACGGAATTGCAGTTGCCATTGATCAGATGAAAATGAGAAATAAAGTGATGCATATAGATGCAACAATAATCTGTGAACGAGATTCCCACAAGGGGATAATTATTGGAAAACAAGGAAATATGTTGAAAAAAATTGGCAGTACTGCAAGATTTGAAATAGAAAGAATGCTGGAATGCAAAGTAAATCTGAAGCTTTGGGTGAAAGTGAAGAAAGATTGGCGGGACAGTGAATTCTTAATGAAAAATTTTGGATATCGAGAAGAGGAATAAAAAACATCTTCCATGGGAGAACCTAAAGATATAACATAGGATGAGGTGATGACATGGAAGAAATCTATTGGAATCGATTTTTGGAAACAGGAAAGATTGAAGATTACCTTTATTATAAAGGGATGGAAATCTGTGCAGAAATTATGAAAAATTGCGAAAGAGAGGAAGCTTGTGAATCAGATCGTAGTAACCGGAATGGTGCTTTCACAGACCGCTATTGGTGAAAATGACAGACGAGTGGTAATCTTAAGTAAGGAACGTGGAAAAATTGCAGCTTTTGCAAGAGGAGCAAGACGACCCAACAGTGCTTTGGTGGGGGCGACCAATCCTTTTTCCTTCGGAACATTTACCGTTTACGAGGGGCGGACATCTTATACATTAGTGTCGGCCTCTATTTCAAATTATTTCGAAGAATTGCGCACAGATATGGAAGGGGCTTACTACGGTTTTTATTTTCTTGATCTTGCAAATTATTATGCGAGAGAAGCAAATGACGAAACGATGATGTTGAAACTTCTTTATCAAACACTGAGGGCGCTGACCAATTCCAGAATTCCGGATCAGCTGATCAGATACATATATGAGTTGAAAATGCTCTGTATTAATGGAGAGGGACCGCAGGTTTTCGAATGTATCTGCTGTGGGGAAAGAGAAAAAAGCTCTGTGTTCAGTGTAAGAAGGGGAGGACTTGTCTGTGGAAAATGTATGAATCATATAACAGACGGGATTACGCTTCATCCATCAACCTTGTATACACTGCAGTATATTGTAGCCTCTCCGGTAGAGAAGCTTTATAATTTTCTTGTAAAGGAGGAAGTGCTCAAGCAGTTGAGCGAAATAGTAACAACCTATCTTAATGAGTATTTAGGGAAGCGTTTTAAGTCTTTAGAAATACTGGAAACAATTACACAATAAGTCTTGAAAATAAGTGTATTTATAAGGTATAATTATTTATTATTATATTATAGGAAATATTTATAGAAGGTGAGGAGAAGAGGTATGGTAGAAAAAACTATGGATAAGATTGTGGCGTTGGCAAAATCAAGAGGATTCGTGTATCCGGGTTCTGAGATTTACGGCGGGCTTGCAAATACATGGGATTATGGTAACCTTGGAGTAGAACTTAAGAATAATGTTAA
>ERZ827101.2413-NODE-2413-length-16638-cov-2.932340_pt1 | contig 16638 bp, 15 predicted proteins | sample MGYA00519869_ERZ827101 | MGnify/ENA primary metagenome ERZ827101 (study PRJEB31778, sample SAMEA3449256) | human gut metagenome | biome: human gut; feature: human-associated habitat; material: faeces | place: United Kingdom | collected 2010/2012 ...
TCAGGGGGCATCGCCCCCTGGACCCCCAGTGGTTTGCCGGCTTTCTTTAGAGAAAAGCCGGCGGTGGCACGGCTGCCTGAATCAACGATAAAAAAGGCTGCCGCCCCAAGGGCTTGGGTGGTCATAATTTCATGCATTTCATATAAATACTCCCGTTTAAAGGGCTGCCAGCACGGCTGCCAGCCGGCTGAGGCCGCGGTCCATTTCATCCCGCGTGATGTTCAGCGGCGGCAGAAGCCGGAGCTTGGCCTTGGCGGTGAGGATGAGCAGCCCGTTCTGAACGCAGCGGGCGGCGACCTCTTTCGCGTCGGCGCCGTCCAGCTCCACGCCGAGCATCATCCCGAGGCCCTGCACCCCGGTCACATGAGGCATCCCTTCCAGCCTCTCCCGCAGGACCCGGCCTTTTTCCTCCACCTCCCGCAGCAGCGCGGGATCGGTCAGGCGGGAAAGCATATACCGTCCGGCGGCACAGGCCACAGGGTTCCCGCCGAAAGTGGAGCCATGGGTCCCGGACGACATCACGCTGCCGAGCATCTCCGTGCACAGGCAGGCCCCGATGGGCAGGCCGCCGCCCAGACCCTTCGCCATGGTCACGACGTCGGGCCGGATCCCCGCGTGTTCACAGGCGAGGAACCGGCCTGTCCTCCCGGCGCCGGTCTGTACCTCGTCGATGATGAGCAGGATATCCCGGGCCGAGCAAAGCTCGCGTACCCTCCGCAGATACGCGATATCCAGGGGCAGGACACCACCCTCCCCTTGTACACATTCGAGCATCACGGCGCAGACCGTGCCGTCTATCGCCTGTTCCATCGAGGCGGAATCGTTCGCGGGCAGGTAGCGGAACCCCTCGGTGAAGGGAAAGAAGTATTGATGGAAGCCGTCCTGCCCAGTGGCGGCTAGGGTGGTGACCGTCCGGCCGTGGAAAGAATTTTGCAGGGTCAAAACGGTGCTGCGTCCCTCCCCATATTTATCAAAGCTGTATTTGCGGGCCAGCTTGATCGCGCACTCGTTGGCCTCCGCCCCCGAATTGCAGAGAAAGACCCGCGCCATCCCTGCGGCGGCGCAGAGCTCTCTGGCAAAGGCGGTCTGGACCGGATTGTCGTACAGGTTGGAGACATGCTGGAGCCGGGCGGCCTGCTCCGAGACCGCTTTTACCCATCCCGGCTCACAATAGCCCAAGGCGTTGACCCCGATGCCGCTGCCGAAATCGATGTATTCCCTGCCTTGCGTGTCCACGGCCACGGCACCGGCACCGTGATCCAGATCGACGGGAAACCGGCCGTAGGTCGGCATCAGGCCGCCTTCTCCGGCAGAAACGATGGGATTCATCTGTGTCACAACTCCTTTATATTGTCCGACGTCCGGGCATCACAGGAACATGGTACCGATGCCCTCGTCGGTCAGCATTTCAATGAGGATGGAATGGGGAATCCGTCCGTCGATGATGTGGGTACGGCGCACCCCCCGGCGGACTGCCTCGACACAACTGTCGATTTTGGGGATCATGCCGCCGGAGATGATGCCGAGGTGCTTGAGATGAGGCACCTCGCTGACCTGTACCACCGAGATCAGGGAATCCTCATCGTCCCTGTCCCGCAGCAGGCCCCGCACATCGGTCATCAGCACCAGCTTCTCCGCCCCGAGGGCGGCGGCGATCTGAGCGGCAGCGATGTCGGCGTTGATATTGTAAGTCTCGCCGTCCTCCCCGGCGGCGATGGTGGCCACCACCGGAATGGTATCGCTGTCCAGGCTGGTGCGGATCAGGGTGACGTTGACGTGGGTAACGTCGCCGACAAACCCGAGATCCTCCCCCTGATGGCGGACCGCCTTGATCATCCCGCCATCCAGGCCGCACAGGCCGATCGCCCGTCCGCCGTGGGCCTCGAGCTGCTGAACGAGGGTTTTATTGACCTTGCCGGCGAGAACCATTTCGACAACCTCCATGGTCTCCCTGTCGGTATACCGCAGACCGCCCACAAACCGGGATTCTTTCCCGATTTTTTTGAGCATGGCGCTGATTTCGGGGCCGCCGCCGTGAACGAGCACCACCCGGATGCCCACGGTGGAAAGCAGGACGACATCCTGCATGACGGCAGCCTTAAGCTCTTCGCTGATCATGGCGTTGCCGCCGTATTTGATGACGACGGTTTTTCCTGCGAACTGCTTGATATAGGGCAGGGCCTGGGTGAGAACCTGCGCCCTGTCGGCGGTGGAAATCTTCATAACGTAAACCCTCATTTGCATCAGAAATATGGAGCGCGGGGCGAGAGCGCCTTTGCCCCGGGGCCTCGGGTCTTTTGGGAACGGGCGTTCCCGGCGAAGGCCCCCGCTTCCTAGCTGCGGTAATCCCCGTTGATCTTCACATAGTCGTAGGTCAGGTCACAGCCCCACGCGGTGGCCGCGGCCTCGCCGTCCCGCAGGCGGATATCCACCGTCACCTCGGGCTGGGTCAGCACGGTTTTGGCGGTATCCTCGTCAAAGGGGATGCCAGCCCCGTTTTTGCAGACCTCGATCTGTCCGGCTTTCGAGACGAATGCGACATCCACGCCGGACACGTCCACCTGCGCCCCGGAATACCCGATGGCGCAGAGTACCCGGCCCCAGTTGGCGTCGGCCCCGAAGATCGCCGCCTTGAGCAGGGAGGATCCCGCTACCGCCCGGGCGGCCATGCGAGCGTCATGCCGGGACGCACCACCCCGTAACCGGACTTCCAGCAGCCGGGTCGCGCCCTCGCCGTCGGCGGCCAGGGCCCGGACGATCGCGGCACACAGCATCCGCAGCGCGCCGCAAAAGGCGTCGTAATCCTCCCCTTTGGAGGAGATCAGCGGATTCTCCGCCGCGCCGTTGGCCAACAGGGCAACCGTGTCGTTCGTCGAGGTGTCCCCGTCGACGGTCAGCATGTTGAAGGTATCCCCCACCGCATCGAGCAGCGCTTCATGCAGCAGGGTGGGAGTGACGGCGGCGTCGGTGGTGAGGAAGCAGAGCATGGTTGCCATGTTGGGCGCTATCATGCCGCTGCCCTTGGCGATGCCGCCCAGGGTGCAGGTTTTGCCCCCCGCCCGGAAGGTCAGGGCAAACTCCTTTTTCACGGTATCGGTCGTCATGATCGCTTCAGCGGCTTCGGAGCTGCCGGTTTCGGACAGTGCGGCGGCCAGAGCGGGCATGGCTGCCGCGATGGGGGCGAGCGGAAGGGAGGGACCGATTACGCCGGTGGAGGCGGGCAGGACGTCCATGACGTCGATCCCCAGGGCCTCCGCCGCCAGGCGGCACATCCCTTCCGCGGTCTCGATCCCGTCGGCGGCGCAGGTGTTGGCGATCCCGCTGTTGCACACGATGGCGCGGGCGGTGCCGTTTTCCAGATGCCGTTTCGTCACGGTCAGGGGCGCACCCTTGACCAAGTTCCGGGTATACACCGCCGCCGCTGCCGCTGGCCGGTCGGAGAAAATCAGGGCCAGGTCCTTTTTGCTCCGGTTTTTCCGGATGCCGCAGTGGATCCCCGCGGCGGAAAAACCCCTGGCGGCGGTAACGCCGCCCTCAATGAAGGTTGACATGGGTATCAGCTCCTGTGTTTCCCTGGCGGGCGGCTGCGGGGGCTGCCGCATCTCCGCCGGGTAATCGTTTTTATAGGATAGGCCCCTCCACCGGGAGAAATCCGCGACGGATCAGGGTTTCGTGTCTTCTGCCGCCCAAACGGCCGGGGTAGAAGAGCCGGATGCCGGCCCAGAGGCCCTGCGTCTTCGAAAAAGGGTATAAAGCCAGAACGCAGCGACCGGGATCCCCGCCCCGAGAGCCAGATCCCAAAGGGTGTAGAGGTTCATCCGGCTTTGCCACATCACCCATCCGATTCCGGCGAGAAGCCGCAGCAGAACCAGCAGATGGAACACCGCCCATTCCCGTCCCCGAAGGAACCAGAGCAGCAGCTTGGAGAGGACCAGGTACAGAGCCACCGGTATGAGGTAAAGCAGTAAAGCATTGAGCAGGTAACGCCCAATCCCGGTCAGAGATCCGTTAAGGAGAAGCCACGGCAGAAGCTCCACCAAGACATTCAGCAGCAGATGCAGTCCCACAGCCAGCAGACAGGGCCGCAGCCCGGACCGGATCACGATGAGCAGGAACAATGCGAAAGCAACCGCCCCGAAGACCACGGAAAAACGGAACCAGGGATAAAAGGGCATCCGCACATCAATAAAGACCGACATGCCCTTGAGCAGGGTGGCTCCCGCCCAAATTCCGAGCAGCAGCCAGTATTCCTTGGTAAAAGACCGGTTCATAACGTTTCCTCCTTTTTCGGCTCACCAGCAGCGCATGGTTGCGTGAGATGGGCAAAATCGGAGCGGAGCAGGCGGTCCAACGCGAACCACCCGGCCGCCGCCAGGGCGGCCGTCAACACCGCCGGCAGCAGGATGGTCAGCAGTATATCGAGGAGACCGAGGCGCGAGAGTATGAGATAGTTCGGCACCGACCGGAGGGAACAGAGGCTGAGAAACGGATAAAGGGCGGCCAGAACCACCGCCGCGATCTGATCCCGTCCCTTGAAAAGGCGGATGAGGAGAAGGCCGAGCCCATATGCAGCCATTCCAAACACTAGCTGCAGGACAATATCAGCGGGCAGAACCCGAACGCCGTTTATCAGCTCCAGCGCCACGCTGGCTCCGGTTAAGAGAACCAGCATCACGGCAAAGGGCAGAAGACGGAAACGGAGCAGGATCATGAGCATCGCGGCCGCCGAGGCCCCGGACGCCAGAAGCGCCAGGGAACCAACCACAGCCGTCAGCCCGGACGAGGCTGGGAAGAGGGTAAGGGCCGACAAAAGGCATCCGAAGCCGCACAAGCCCGCCAACATCCAATAGGGCCGGACAAAGCCCGGCCGGTCCCGGTAAACGCGCGTCATGGTGGAACCTCCTTGCCGCAATAGGATGTTCGTTTTTAAAAAGAGAGAGGGGCCATGCCGAGGCCGGTATCCTCCGGCAGGCCGAAGAGCAGGTTGGCGTTTTGGATGGCCTGTCCCGCCGCACCCTTAACCATGTTATCGATCACCGAGGTGACGATCAGCAGGCCGGTATGGGGGTCGGCATAGAGCTGGATGTCGCAGTAGTTGGAGCAGCGGACGCTGCGGATATTGACCCCTTCCCCCTCCGGCAGCAGGCGGACGAACCGTTCCCCGGCGTAGGCGGCGGCGTAGGCCTCCCGCACCTGCCCGAGGGTGACGCCGGGTTTCATCCGGGCGTAGATGGTGGAAAGGATCCCCCGGTTAACCGGCAGGAGATGCGGGACGAAGGTCACGCTCACCGGCTGTCCGGCGGTTTTGGAGAGGGTCTGTTCGATTTCGGGGGTATGGCGATGGCTCGCCACCTTATAGGCCGAGAAGGCCTCGTTGCAGTCGGGGAAATGGGTGGTCTGGGAGAGGCCGCGCCCGGCGCCGGTGGTGCCGGATTTGGAATCGATCACGATCCCGGCGGTCTCGACGAACCCACCCCGCAGGGCCGGGGCCAGTCCGAGAGCGACGCTGGTCGGATAACAGCCGGGGTTGCCGATGATCCGGGTTTTCCGGATTTCATCCCGGAAAAGCTCGGGCAGGCCGTAGACCGCCTTTTGATGCAGCGCGGGATAGAGCGCGTCGCAGCCGTACCAGGTTTTGTAGGTATCCGGATCGTCCAGCCGGAAATCCGCCCCGAGGTCGATGAACGCCTTGCCCTCCGCGTCGCAGGCGGCGGCGGTCTCCTGGGACAGCCCGTGGGGCAGGGCGGCGAAGACCAGATCGCTCCGGGCCAGCACGGTCTTTGCCGAATCGCAGGGGAGGTCGCAGAGCTCCCGCAGGGCGGGATAGACCGACGAGAGAGGTTTCCCTTCAAAAGAAACCGACCCCACTGCCGCGACCTCGATCCCGGGATGGGCGAGGAGAAGGCGTACGAGCTCGACGCCGGCATAACCGGTCGCGCCGAGGATACCGGCTTGGATCATCACGCAACAGTCCTTTCTGTATAGGAGCCTGGGCCAGGGGCGATCTTCGACCCGCGTGGAGCTGCCCTGGCCGGTCAGAACCGAGATCATGGTACAGAGGGGGTCGGACCGGTCCTGAATTTTTTATCCATGTGAGGCAATTCGGGATTTGCCCGAACTGCAAAACCGGGCTGGCAGCGTTCCTACCATAATTACGTAGAGGCCCGGCCTGGATATCCCCAGAAGGTCAGGCAATTCGAGCGTTTGCTCGAATTGCAAAACCGGGCCGGTAACGTTCCTATCATAATCACGATGGGGCCCGGTTTAGATCTCGCACCCGCGCGATCTGGGCGAGGACGTTTTCGGGCGCGGGCCCGCCGTACACCCGGCGGGACGCCGCACAGCGCTCAAGGGAAATGAAAGCAAACACGTCCTCGTCAAACAGGGGGCAGATCTCCCGATACGCAGCAAGGGGCAGGGTCTCGAGTGTCAGCCCTTCGGCGATGCAGCGGGCCACCAGGGTGCCAGTCGCCTTATAGGCGTCCCGGAAGGGCAACCCTTTCCCCACCAGATAATCCGCGCAGTCGGTGGCGTTGATGAACCCGGCGGCCGCGGCCTTCCGCATATTCTCGGGCAGCACCCGCATGGTGTCGATCATGGGGATGAACGGGGTCAGGCAGCCGGCCACAGTGTCGAGCGCGTCGAAAATGGCCTCCTTATCCTCCTGCATATCCTTGTTGTAGGCGAGAGGCAGGCCTTTAAGCATGGTCAGCAGCCCCATCAGATCCCCGAACACCCGCCCGGATTTCCCCCTTACCAGCTCGGCGATATCCGGGTTTTTCTTCTGGGGCATGATGGAGGATCCGGTGGAAAACGCGTCGTCCAGCTCGATGAATTTGAATTCCCAGGAACACCAGAGGATGATTTCCTCCGAAAACCGGGAGAGATGGACCATGATGAGGGACAGGGCGGCCGCCAGCTCGACACAGAAATCCCGGTCGGACACCCCGTCCAGGGAATTGTGGGTGATCCCGGCCATGCCGAGGGTATCCGCCACGGCCTGCCGGTCGAGGGGATAGGTGGTGGCGGCCAGGGCGCCGCTGCCGAGGGGAGAAACATCCAGCCGGCGCAGGGCATCGGAGAGTCTATCGAGATCCCACAGGAACATCTCGGCATACGCCATTAGATGATGCCCGAAGGTGATGGGCTGTGCCCGCTGGAGGTGGGTGTAGCCCGGCATGATGGAGGCGGCGTGGGCCTCCGCCTGATTGCAGAGCACCCGGATCAGCTCCCGAAGCTGGTTTTGCAGGCCGGGTACCGCGTTTTTGAGGGTCAGGCGCAGATCGAGGGCAACCTGATCGTTCCGGCTCCGGCCGGTGTGGAGGCGCTTACCCGCGTCCCCGATCCGCGCGGTCAGTTCCCCTTCCACAAAGGTGTGGATATCCTCGGCGTTCGGGTCGATGGCGAGACGGCCCGCGGCGAGATCGGCCGCGATCCCGGCCAGGCCCTCCCGGATCTTCTCCCCATCCTCAGGGGAGAGGATCCCCTGTTTTTGGAGCATGGCGGCGTGGGCCAGGCTCCCCGCGATATCCTCCCGGGCCATGCGGCAGTCGAAGGAGATGGAGGAATTGAAATCGTTGGTTTTTTGGTCGATGTCCTTTTGGAACCGGCCGGCCCACAGCTTCATGGCGGGACCTCCTTTTTCGGGTACGGCGCCGGATCGGCGGCCGGAACGGGCCTACCGCGCCCGGACCCTGAAGGGCCCGGACGCGGCAGCCGTCAATCGTGCAGTTGTTTAGCCCTGCTTTTGCTTTTTCATCGCCTGCACCTTAATCGGCAGGCCGAAGAGGTTGATGAAGCCCTGGCTGTCGGTCTGGTCGTAGACATGGTCCTCGTCGAAGGTGGCGATCTCCTCGTCATACAGGGAATAGGGAGAGGTCAGGGAGGCGAGGATCATGTTGCCTTTGTAGAGCTTGAGCTTCACATCGCCGGTCACATGCTCCTGGGTGGAATCCACGAACGCGGACAGGGCTTCCCGCAGGGGGGTGAACCACTGGCCGTAATAGACCAGCTCGGAGAACTTGCCCGCGACCATCTGCTGCTTGTAGTGCTGGGTATCCCGGTCGAGGCAGAGGGTCTCGAGGGCCTCGTGTGCCTTGTAGAGGATGCTGCCGCCGGGGGTTTCATACACGCCCCGGCTCTTCATTCCGACCAGCCGGTTTTCCACCATGTCCACGATGCCGATGCCGTTCTCGCCGCCGAGCCGGTTCAGCTTCTCGACGAGGGCAACCCCGTCCATTTTCTCACCGTCTATCGCGGTGGGGATTCCCTTTTCAAAGGAAATGGTCACATAGGTGGGCTTGTCGGGAGCCTTTTCCGGAGACACACCCATTTCGAGGATGGCGTCGTAATCCGGCTCGTTGGCGGGATCCTCGAGATCGAGCCCTTCGTGGGAGAGATGCCAGAGGTTCTTATCCTTGGAATAGTTTGTCTCCCTGGTAATGTTCAGGGGAATGCCGTGGGCCTCGGCGTAGTCGATCTCCTCTTCCCGGGATTTGAGATCCCAGATCCGCCAGGGGGCGATGATCTTCATCTGTGGCGCGAAGGCCTTGATCGCCAGCTCGAACCGCACCTGGTCGTTGCCCTTGCCGGTGCAGCCGTGGCAGATGGCATCGGCACCCTCGGCCAGCGCGATCTCGACGATCCTTTTCGCGATGATCGGCCGGGCAAAGGAGGTGCCGAGCAGGTACTGGTTCTCATACACCGCGCCCGCCTTGACGGTGGGGAATATGTAGTCCTCGACGAAGACCTTCCGCAGATCCTCGATGTAGAGCTTGGAGGCGCCGGTCTTCTTGGCCTTTTCCTCCAGACCGGAAAGTTCCTTGCCCTGGCCGACGTCGGCGGCGACCGCGATGACCTCGCAGTTGTCGTAGTTTTCCTTCAGCCACGGAATAATGATGGAGGTGTCGAGGCCGCCGGAATAGGCCAGCACCACTTTTTTAATTTGGTTGCTCATTGTCCGAACACCCTTTCTCTGTATCCGGACAGGCGGGTCGCCATGTCCGTTTTTCATTATGGCCTTATTATACGCACCCCGCTTCCATTTTGCAAGAGGATGCATCGCATATTTATTCGAATCGAGAAAATTTTGTTATCCTGACCAAAGAGAGAAGAGTTAAACGTGAATACTGGTTGATCCGCACAAATGGCATACACGCATATATGAATAAATATTCATTATCTTTGTATCCATCCGAATGAGCTTTTCGAAAATGTTATAGAGTTGTCAAACGAATTGACACCGCCCCAAAACCGCTTTATACTGGACTATATCCACATAAGGCTTGCGCCGGGAATGCGGGAACCAGGCCGGCGCCGGACGGATGTGTTGGGAGGGGTGCTCAATGAACAGACGGCAGATCATCCGTTTGTCGTTTCTTCCGTTCCTGCTGCCGGTTGCCGGCGGCGCCGCGGCACCACAGGAGAGTCAGGGGAAGGGGAGCGCGGTCTGTCGGGCCGCATCCGATGGCGGCGGGACGGCACGTCGTCCCGGCACCGGCTTTTACGTCAGCTTGGCTGTGATGCTGTCCGGACTGGTTGCACTGGGGGTCCTCGTCTATTTCGCGTTTTTCCGTTTCCCTCCCATCCCCAGGACCGACGCGATGGCGTCGGCATCGGTTACCTGCCGGCATATCGGCGGGATCACAGACGATAGGAAGGGGATCACATTTGAGGTAAGTTCCACGGAAGGCCTGTCCGCTGTCGGCCGGCTGGAGAGCCTGGCGCAGGAAAACAACGGGGGGCCGGAATGCTATTGCGTGCCGTGGGAGCTTGAGATTTCCTATCAGCTCAAAAACGGGAAAACCTCCACCCGCACCTACAGCGGCCACGCGGCGGATGAGGATATCCGGGCGGTGCTCGAGGCCATCCCCGATGCCGCCGATGCCATTGCCGCGGCTGCCGATACGCGGCCGTGACCGCCTGCCCTCTCCAGAGAGCGCCGCATCGTGCAAGGCGGGTGCCTGTCCATTTGTCATGGACAGGCACCTTAAGCATACGGGATCTGACATCCAATCGTGACGCAGCTATACGGGAAACCGGCCACAGCGGCCTATATCCGGAAGGGCTTTTACGGGATCCGGGAATACAGGCGCTGTCCGCGATCGGCCGGCGCCAACAATAGAAGCGCGTATGGCCCTCCGGCCACACGCGCTTCTGCTATACGGGAGCTTATGCCTTGAGCAGGGCGGCCGCCGCTTCCCGGAGCCGCTCGGCCATCGCCTCGGCTGCGTCCGGATCGGCGCCGGTGGCGGTAACATAGGCCTTGACCTTGGGCTCGGTGCCGGAAGGGCGGATGACGAGGCCCGCGCCCCCCTCCAGGCCGAAGGCGAGGACATTGGACTTGGGCAGGTCGATGGGGGACCTGGCCCCGGAAACGACGTCCTCCTGAACCGACTCCTGATAATCCGCGACCTTGACCACCCGAAGCCCGGCAAGCTCAGACGGCCGGCCCTGCCGCAGGGAGGCCATCAGCCGATCCATCGCAGCCATGCCTTCCGCCCCCTCGAACTGGGCGCTGACCTGAAAATGCCGGTAGCAGCCGTGTTCCTTGTAAAGGGCGGCCAGTACGTCGAGGAGGGTCTGGCCCTTTTCCTTGTAATACGCAGCCATTTCACAGATGAGCATAGAGGAGACCACCGCGTCTTTATCCCGGACATAGGTGCCTGCCAGATAGCCGTAGCTCTCTTCGAATCCGAAGACGTAGCGGTCTTCCTCTCCGGCTTTTTCCAAAAGGCCGATCTGCTCGCCGATATATTTGAAGCCGGTGAGCACCTCGACCATACGGCAGCCGTACTTCTCCGCGATACGGGCGGCGAGATCGGAGGTGACGATGGTTTTGACCACTACCGGATCGTGCGGCAGGGTTCCGGCTGCAGAACGGCAGGCAAGGATGTAATCGAGCAACAGGCAGCCGACCTCGTTGCCGGTCATCAGGGTGTAATCCTCCCCGTCCCGTACGGCAATGCCCACCCGGTCGCAATCGGGATCGGTGGCGAGCAGCAGGTCAGGACCGACGGTCTTGGCCAGCTCCAGCGCACATTCGAAGGCCTGGCGGATTTCCGGATTGGGATATGGTGCGGTCGGGAAATTCCCGTCGGGCAGCTCCTGCTCGGGTACGACGGCCACCAGCGGCACGCCGATGCGCCGCAGCACTTCCCGGACGGGCTTGTTGCCGGTGCCGTTGAGGGGGGTATACACCACGCTGAGCCGGGCCCGGCCGCACACGCCCGCATTCACCTGGCGAGAGAGGACACAGTCCATATAAGATTCGAGCAGGGCGTCCGCGATCGTGACGATACGGCCATCGGCCAGCGCCTCGTCGAAGGGAACGGTTTTCACTCCCCGGAATAGGTCTACCTTGCGGATGTAGGCCGTCACCTCGCTCGCGTCGTGGTCGGTCATCTGACAGCCGTCTGGACCGTAGCATTTGTAGCCATTGTATTTGGCAGGGTTGTGGCTGGCCGTGACCATGATGCCGGCCTGGCAGCGGTTTTGCCGCACCGCGTAGGAGAGGACCGGCGTCGGTTCCAGCTCGGGGAACAGGCGGACGGTGATGCCGTTCGCGGCAAGCACCCGCGCCGCTTCCCTGGCAAAAAGATCGGATTTGATGCGAGAGTCGAAGGAGACGGAGACCGCCGCCGTCTCATACCGGCCATTCAGATAATCCGCCAGGCCCTGAGTCGCCTTGCGGACGGTGTAAATATTCATGCGGTTCTCCCCGGCCCCGATGACACCTCGCAGGCCGCCCGTGCCGAACTCCAGCTCCCGGTAGAAGCGGTCCTCGATCGCGTCCTCCTGCCCTTCGATGTCCCGAAGCTCCCGGACGAGGTCGGGATCCTCCACAGCGTTTTGCAGCCAGAGCTCATATTTTTGACGAATTTCAGCGTTCATGGTTAATCGTTCCTTTCCACAGGCCGCCGCACCCACAGACGGCATAAAATACACCTTTATCATACACAGTTTTACCAAAAAATGCAAGCCGCACTCGTCCGGGACCTCCAAAACCGTCCGACGCGTTTCGACAGCCAGCGCCCCCTCAGGTCCTGCCGGCGCAGGAGTGTCTCCTTCCTTGTGTCGGCGGCCTGACACATTTTAAGACAAGCGGTGATTTTCACCATTTTCTTTCATTTTGCCCGGCCGCCGCACACTGCTCCTGAGCCCTCCCTTACAGCGCCGCTTCTTGCTCATGCCGCCCACTCCTATTTGAAAGAAGCGAGAGGCTGTTACCTCCAGCGGCATCCGCAGCAATTCGCGGCTATGTCTGAGCCAAATGAGAAGGGAATACGGATTGACCGTCCGTTTCCCCCCTGCCAAAACCGCTTGCTGCGTTGAACGACTGCCAGAAAGCGATCAAAATAACACAGCAATGGCCCCTGCAAAACCGCAGACGGGTATGGCATTCTAATGAAGTGAGGTGAAGAGGACGGACGAGAAAGCACTGGTCGAATCCATAAATCAATTGATGGATCGCAAGCCAGAGCCTATTGGCGCACGCCTTCACGGGATCGATCAACAGCTGGGCAGCATGGATCGTCGTCTGGAACACCTGGAGTATAAATCCGACGTTCTCACCACAGAGGTGCGGTTGGCGAATTCCAAACGGTCCCGGGTGGCCGCGGTTCAGAATTACACCCTCGAACAGCTTTGGCTTCTCGATGAGATCAAGATGGACAAGGATCCCATGAGAAAAAGGGCATAAATCAAGCCGCCACCCTCCCGGGATGGCGGCTTTTTATTTTTTCGGAAACAGGCCGTCATATCAGGGGGATGCTCTTCTCGCGCAGAGTGTGAGGAATCCCCCTAATGATATCTTGAGTTTTTGCAGGCGGTATGGATATTCGGCCGGATCCTCCGGTCGTTTTTTATCTCTCGGGCACTGCAGAAGGGGCTTCATTCCCTCCAACCGAAGAGCCTTTGCGGAAGGTGGAAGGGGCCACCCCATAATGTCCACGGAAGGCATTCGAAAAATGGCTGATATTGCAGAACCCACAGGCTATGGCCGCCCCACCGACGCTTTCCTGCCGTTCCAGAAGGCGGCGTGCTTGCTCGAGCCGGAGGATCGTGATATACCGCATGGCGCTGATACCGGCAACCTCTTTGAAGCGGCGGCAGAAGTACGCCTTATTGTATCCAAACCGGCAGCTCAATGCGTCCAGGGTCAGCGGTTCGGTATAATGGGCTTCGATATACTCGAAGACCTCCCGGAAACGTGCGTCCGCCAAACGGGAGGGCGACTCGTTGAGCAAACAGCGGTCATACAGCACGCCGAGCAGCTCATACACCCTGCCGACCGCATACAGCGCCGTTCCCCGGCCCTCACTGCGGCACAGGCTGACCAAGCCGTCCAGCACACCCAGCACCCGGCTGTCGCCAGTACACGGGGCAAACACCGCGGTCGAATCACATATGGCGGTCAAATAGCGCCTGGACGCACCACTGGCGTTGTAAAAGTCGGCGGGGTCAAACATGACGGTATGATAACGTGCGCCCTCCCGTCCCGCCGCCGCCCCATGCGGACGGCAGGGACAGGCTATGGCCAGCTCCCCCGTCTTCACTATAAAACGTGTATCGTCAACGTGACATTCGAGACTTCCCTCCACCACCCGGATCAGCTCCATGCGTTCGTGCCAGTGCAGCGGAAAGGCCTTTGCCCCTGGTTCCACCCGGGCGTCGTATAACACCTTGACCCCGTTTTCGGGGTATCGTACCGGTTCATATTCTTTGTACGCCCTCGTATTCATCCTCTCACCTTTTCAAAAAGTCAATATGATGCAAATAATAGTCAAAGCGGCTCTTTCACGGCCTTCACGGGTATGATACCATAAAACCGTCAGCACCACAATGTTTTGACCATGAAATGATGGGGGATACGTATGAGGATCGGAACCTGCATCCAGTTCGACGATGCCGAACATATTGCAAAGAAATTTGAAACGCTCCGGAACAGCGGCTTTGACTGCTGCCAGCTGGTATCCTGGAAGCCGGCGTTGTGGACCACCGAAAACGCCGCGGAGATCCGCCGCCATGCGGAGGAGAACGGGGTGACGCTCTCGGCCTTCTGGTGCGGCTGGGAAGGAGCGTGTACCTGGAATTTTTACGAAGGGCCGCAGACCATTGGGCTCGTTCCCCCGGCCTTCCGCGCCCTGCGGGTCCGGAATCTATGCGACGGCTCGGACTTTGCCGCGGCGCTCGGCGTTTCGGACGTCGTCACCCATATGGGGTTTATTCCGGAGAATCCTTGCGACCCGGAATATGAGGGCTTCTGCGACGCTGTGCGCACTGTCGCGCTGCACTGCCGGAAAAACGGACAGCATCTGCTTTTTGAGACAGGGCAGGAAACACCCGTGACTCTCCTGCGCTGTTTTGAGACGGTGGACTGTGACAATCTCGGCGTCAATCTCGACACCGCGAATCTCATCCTTTACGGCAAAGCCAATCCTGTAGACGCACTCGATGTTTTCGGGCCCTATGTCCGCAATCTCCACGCCAAGGATGGCATGTATCCGACCAACGGCCACGATTTGGGTGAAGAGACCCGCCTTGGAGACGGCAGGGTGGATTTCGGCGCACTCTTTGAAAAGCTGCATACGCTCGGATACGACTCCTATGTAACAATCGAACGCGAAATCGACGGCGAGCAGCAGCTGGCGGATATCCAGCACGCCAAAACGTATCTGGAACAGATCATCCAGAGGGTTTATGGAGGTGGAAAGGTATGCTGACGGTCGGACTGATCGGCGTCGGGGGCATCAGCGGCGCACATATACCCGCGTGGGACGGTATGGAAGATGCCAAACTCGTGGCGCTCTGCGATATCCGGCCCGAGCAGATGGAAAAATACCCCGATAAGCACCATTACGAGCGCTTCGACGACATGCTGGACCAGGAATCTCTGGATATTCTGGATATCTGCCTGCCCACCTATCTGCATGCCGAATACGCCGAAAAGGCGATGCAGCGGGGCATACACGTGCTGTGTGAAAAGCCGGTATCCCTGAACACCGTGGACATCCCCCGTCTGACTGAAACAGCGGCGAAACATCAGGTCAAGTTCATGGTCGCGCAGGTGCTGCGGTTCTGGCCGGAGTATGAGCGGATCAAGGACCTGTACGAGAACCGGCAGTACGGGAGACTGCTGTCGGGAAGCATGTCCCGGCTGGGCTGTTATCCCGCCTGGAGCTGGGACGGCTGGATGATGGACGAACGGCGCAGCGGGCTCGTTCCCTTCGACCTGCATATCCACGACCTGGATTTCCTGGTGTACGCCTTCGGCACACCTAAAAACGCAACCCGTTTCCGCGCAAAGGAAAAAACGCAGGACTATGTGAGCGTGGTATATGAATTCGACGGCTTCTTTGTCACGGCCGACGCCTCCTGGTACGCTTCCCCTGTCCCTTTCCGCATGGGGTTCCGTTTTCAGTTCGAGGAAGCGGTGGCTGTTTACGAGGATAACCGCCTGACGATATACGAGCGAAACGGGCGGATTCTGTCGGCTGGGGAGGATGCCGGAGAAAGCGACACCCTCCAGCTCCCCAAAAGCGACGCCTATGCCAACGAGATCCGGTACTTTGCCGACGCGGTGCGCAACAATACCCCGATCGACCGGGTGACACCGGAGAGCCTGACCACCGTTCTCAGTTTGTTGAACGCCTTGTAAGAGGCCGGTTTCTATATATAAACTATTAAAGAAAAAAGGGCCGAGCGCCGTCACCTCTGTGTGTGACATCGCGCTCGGCTCCTTTTGTGATGTATGATTACCATGGAAAGTGATTTTCCGTCCTTTGCTGCCGCCAGACACTCCGATTCATGACCCCGGTTCCTTCATGTCCCCCCGCGCACAGACTCGGCCGAAGCGGCCATACGGGACTGGAAAGGCAGAGCCCTTGACAAACAGAGAAAGAGGGGATATAGTAAGAGACGGCTTCGGCCAGGTCAGTTCGAAACCATCCTGACCCTGCGGTGCCGCATGGTGCCGCGGAAATCAAAACTATGGAGGCATTTGGTATGCAGCACACACACACCCGCGCGGCCCTGATCCGGCTCGTGCAGGCGGCGCTGATCGCCGCACTGTACACGGTCTACACCGTCCTCATCCAACCCGCCGGTTTTGGTGCCGTCCAGTTCCGGGTCTCGGAAGCGTTCACCATCCTGCCGGTGTTCACCCCCGCCGCTATCCCGGGACTCGCCATCGGCTGCCTGGTTTCCAATCTGTTTGGCCTGATGGGCGGCGCCAATCCGGCGGGGGCCTGGGATCTGCTTTTTGGAACTCTCGCCACCCTGGTTGCCGCCTGCCTGACGTATGCTCTTCGCCGCCCGCGTATACGGGGCCTGCCCGTCTGGGCGACCCTGCCCCCGGTACTGATCAACGCGGTGGTGGTGGGGATCGAGCTGACCCTCGTATATGGGGGCCTGCCCTGGTATTTCAACATGCTGGGGGTCGCGGCCGGCCAGCTTGCCGCCTGTACGGTCTGCGGGCTTCTGCTCTTCGCCATGCTCGAGCGGTCGGGGGCGGCCAGAGTGCTGTTCGGTGCCCAGACCGGCCGTGCCGCTTTGTAACGTTATACAAATGGGATAATATGTATGATTTTATAGCCACCCAAGCCCCGGGGCCGCAGCCCTTTTTTGTATATAGGCGGG
>ERZ827101.2423-NODE-2423-length-16582-cov-2.881890_pt1 | contig 16582 bp, 9 predicted proteins | sample MGYA00519869_ERZ827101 | MGnify/ENA primary metagenome ERZ827101 (study PRJEB31778, sample SAMEA3449256) | human gut metagenome | biome: human gut; feature: human-associated habitat; material: faeces | place: United Kingdom | collected 2010/2012 ...
CTGCGTCAACCGCTGCTCCAACGACGTGCCCCGGGCCACCTTCACCCCGGAGGAGCTGGCGACCCTGACCATGGAGTTCTACCGGAGGAATTACATCGAAGGGCTTTTCCTCAGCTCGGGTGTCCTGAAGGATCCGGATACCTCAATGGAACGTATGTGCCGGGTGCTGGAACTGCTGCGGGGCCCGTATCGTTTCGCGGGATACATCCACGTCAAAACCATCCCCGGCGCTTCCCCCGAGCTTATCGATAAAATCGGGCTGCTGTGCGACCGGATGAGCGTGAACATCGAGCTGCCCAGTGAACGCAGCCTCACCCAGCTCGCCCCCGACAAAAGCAAACAGAGCATTTTGAAGCCCATGGCCGCCGTGCGCGACCGGGTGGCCCAGAGCCGGCACGAGCTGGCGGTTTATCGCCATGCCCCCTCCTTCGCCCCGGCGGGGCAGTCCACCCAGATGATCATCGGCGCCACCCCCGATACCGATTACCAGATCATGAAACTGGCTTCCGGCCTTTACAGGAAGTATGCTCTCAAACGTGTTTTTTACTCCGCGTATATTCCGGTGGGCACCCACGCCCTTCTTCCCAAGGACCAGCCTCCGCCCCTGCTGCGGGAGCACCGCCTTTACCAGACCGACTGGCTGCTGCGGTTCTATGGCTTTCAGGTGGAGGAGATCCTGGATGAGCGGCATCCGTCCCTGGACCCCCTGCTGGATCCGAAATGCAACTGGGCGCTGCATCATCTCGACCGCTTTCCCGTCGAGGTCAACCGGGCGGACCGGGAAATGCTGCTGCGGGTGCCGGGGATCGGCGTGAAATCCGCCGACCGGATTCTGAGCGCCCGCCGGGTGAGCTCTCTGTCCTTTGACGACCTGAAGAAGATCGGGGTGGTGCTCAAGCGGGCGATCTATTTCATCACCTGCAAGGGGCGGATGGCGGACGGCACCCGCCTGTCTGAGAGCTTCATTTATCAGAACCTGACGGCGGATATCCGGCTGCGTCCGGGCAGCCTGCCCCTGACACAGCCGGTGCGGCAGCTCACCTTCGACGATCTGCCGCAGCTTTCGCCCGGAAAGGAGGACCGGCTCAAATGCCTGACGGGACAGATGTGACACTCCTGACCGACGGCACGTTCGAAGGGCTGCTCACCGCGGTTTTCGACTCCTATTCGGTTCATCCGGCCCCGGTCTCGGTCCATGCCGCGGCCGTGTGCCAGCAGGAGCTCGGCCGCCGCTATCTGGAGATACGAACCGATGACGCCAAGGCGGAACGGGTGATTGCCGGTGTGAAAAAAAGTCTGGGCGCCGATGGATACGCCCAGGTCTGGACGTGTTTTCAGTCAAATTCTGTATACAAAGAGGATATTATATACAAATATATACGATTTGGCATGAAAATTGGCCGGGTTATCCATCAAAAGATCACCGACGAACGGGTGATGCGGCTGCAAAAGCTCGTTTCGCTTGTCGGGCGGGAGGCGGGAATGCTCCGGCAGTTTATCCGCTTTTCCAAGCTGGAGGGAGGCATCTACTATGGGGAGATCACCCCGGAACACAACGTTGTAGCTATGCTGATGCCGCACTTTGTCTCCCGGTTTCAGATCCAGCCCTTCATCATCCACGACAAGACGCACAGACTGTGCGGAGTATCCGACACCAAAACCTGGGTGGTCGCCACCGACGAGGACCTGGTTCTTCCGGCGTTTTCGGCCGACGACACGGCCTATCGCCGGATGTGGAAGGCCTTTTATGAGACCATTGCGATAAAGGAACGGACCAATCCGGTCTGCCGGCGCAACCATATGCCGAAGAAATACTGGAAACACCTGACCGAAATGCACCTGTCCAATGAAGATCCGGATGCGCAGGCCCGTCTTCCGCTGCCTTCGGCCCTGTCCGCCGAACGGGTGCGCGCTCTGGCGGACAGGGAGAGAGCCCCGCTGCCTGCGGATCCGCCGGGGAGATGACAGTTGTGGAGAAAAGAGGCGGGTTTCTCCTTTTTTCGCCCCTTCCCGGCCTTTCCAAATCCACGTATCTGTGATATACTGTATCCCATTGGAAGCGTGTTGACGGGCGAAAGGGGGATGACTGAGATGGCGAAACCGGAAGCGCCGGTTTTGGAAACCGAACGGCTGCGCCTGCGCCGCCGGCAGCATCGTGACATTCCCCGGATGATGCAGGCCTATCAGGACGACGAGATCCGCCGCTATCTGGGCGGGCATCCCCCCAAGGACGGCGCGATGCTCGCCCAGCTCGTCCGCAGGCGCAGCCCTACCGAATGGGCGGTGACCCTGCGGGGGGAGGACCTCTATATCGGAGAATGCACCATCAACCGGGTGGTAGACGGCTATCTCGGGGAGCTCGGCTATCTCTTCCTGCGGGAGTATTGGGGAAAGGGCTATGCGGCGGAGGCGGCACAGGCCGTTTTGGATTACGCGGCCGGCAAACTGCGGCTGGGCCGGATGTGCGCCTGCATCGACGCGGCCAACACCCGTTCGGTCCGGCTGGCCGAGCGGCTGGGCTTTGAGCGGATCGCCTTTCTGCCCGAAGCCGACTTCGGCGGGCGGGTGGCGGATATGTATTACTACGCCCGCAAGCTGCCGGGGCGGGAGTGGCCGTTGGTGCCGTGATCCCCCGCCCGCGCGGCCGTGGACGGCATCAATGTTTACGGATCGTTCACGGATTTTTGCGCCGAGACGTTGAAAAGCCTTTTCGAGGTATGGTATACTAGACGAAAAAGCGGCGGCCATGCGCGTCCGGCCCGGGCGTCCGAGTCCTGCGTTTCCAGGGCAGAAACAGGCCGGGGGCCTTTCAAATCGAAGGAGTGTCGAAGATGGATACGTTTGTGGAACAGATCATCGTCAAGAAAAAGGGGCCGAAGGAAATCGCCATTATCACCGGGACGATCCTGTTGGTCGTGATCCTGGTTTTTGTGCTGTTTCTGTTCCTGAATTATTTTTCCCTAGTGATCGACATGCTGCTCATCTACGGGGCCTGGTGGCTCATCACCGGCCAGAATGTCGAATATGAGTACAGCGTGACCAACGGGGACATCGACATCGACCAGATCATCGCGCAGCGCAAGCGCAAGCGGGTGGTGTCGGTTGCGGGCAGCAAGATCGAAACAGCGGGTCCGTATAATCCCACGGAGTTCGCCGGGCGCCGCTTCGACCGGACCGTGGTGGCGGCACCGGCGGAAACGGCGCCGGGGGTGTGGTACTTCACCTACCACAGCAAGAAAAGCGGCAGCACTCTGGTGCTGTTCCAGCCGGAGGAGCGGGTCATGGACGCGTTCAAAGCCTCCCTGCCCAAGCTGCTGATGCTGGAGGTCAACCGGAAGCTTACGCAGCAATAGACGGAAGGTACGGATGGGGCGGACCCCAGCGGCCGCTTGGCGGCCCGGGGCCCCGCCCTTTTTTCATCGGCGGCTGGAAGGCGGCTGCCTGCATCCGGGCACGGGGGCAGGGTGCCGCGCGGATTTCCGGCTATACTCCGGCAGACGGAAAGGACGGATGAGTCATGAAGATTTTGACAGCCCGGGATATGCGGCTGGTGGAAGCGGCGGCGGTGGCGGGCGGCCTCGATTATCCGCGCTTGATGGAAAACGCCGGCAGCGCGGCCGGCCGGATGATCCGCTCGCGCTATGAGGTCCGGGGCCGGAAGGTGTCGGTCCTGTGCGGCAAAGGCAACAACGGCGGCGACGGCTTTGTCGTGGCCCGCAAGCTGATGGAGGCGGGCGCGGAGGTGACGGTCGTCCTCCTCTGCGGCAAGCCGGCTACGTCGGATGCGGCGGACATGTATGCCCGCGCGGTCGGGATCGGCGCCGCCCAGTGCAATCTCGAAACCGAGCCGTATGTGGCGATGACGGCAGTGCGGGAGGCGGAGATGCTGGTGGACGCGGTCTACGGCATTGGGTTCCACGGGCGTCTGCCCGACGCGCTGCGCCCGGTGTTCCGGCTGGCGAACCAGAGCGACGCGCCCGTTATCGCCTTGGATGTCCCCAGCGGGTTCAGTGCCGACTCGGGGGTCTACGATGAGGATACGATCCGGGCGGAGTATACCGTCACCTTCACGGCTATGAAGCCGGGGCTGCTCGTCCATGGGGCGTCGGAGCTTACCGGGCCGGTCGAGGTGGCGCAGATCGGGATCGATCCCGCCCTGCTTGACCAGTATGCCCCGAGCCAGACCATCGTGGACTGGGAAATGGTCCGGGCCTGCTTCCTCCCCCGCCCTCTGGACAGCCACAAGGGGACCTATGGCCGTGTGCTGGCGGTGTGCGGCAGCGTGGGGATGGCCGGAGCGGCCATGCTGGCCGTCCGGGCTGCGCAGCGCTGTGGCGCCGGCCTGGTTGCGGCGGCGCTGCCGCGTTCACTGTATCCGGCCGTGGCGGGGCAAAACCTCGAGGCGGTCTACCGTCTGCTCCCGGAAACATCGGACGGGCTGGTCGCGGCGGAGGCGCGCCATTTGCTGCGGGAGGAGCTCGGGCGGGCCAGCGCGGTTTTGTGCGGATGCGGCCTCGGCCGGGGGGATTCGGTCACGGCGGTGGTGGAGGACTTGCTCGCGCAGGCCTCTTGCCCGGTGGTATTGGACGCGGATGGTATAAATGCGGCGGCGGGGCATATACATATAGGGAAAACAGCCCGCGTGCCGGTGGTGCTGACGCCGCATCCGGGGGAAATGGCCAGACTGATCGGCTGCCGCATCGAGGATGTGCAGCAGAATCGGGTGGAGACGGCCCGCAGCTTCGCGGAGGAACAGAAGGCCGTGGTGGTGCTCAAGGGCTATCAGACCGTTATTGCCGCCCCGGGCCGTGCCGTTCTGCTGAACAAAAGCGGCAATCCCGGGATGGCGGCGGCCGGCAGCGGCGACGTGCTGGCCGGGATGATCGCTTCGCTGATCGCCCAGGGAATGGAACCAGCCCAGGCGGCGATGTGCGGCGTCCATCTGCATGGTCTGGCGGGGGATCGGGCCGCGGCCCGGCTGTCCCAGCACGCGATGCAGCCCTCCGATATGATCGAAGAGCTGGGCGGACTGTTTTCCAATCTGGAAAAATAGGAGTTGAGCCCCTATGGTCTGCCGCATCTCGTGGAAAAGAGGCGTCGCGGCCCTGGTCTTTCTGGCGGCCGCCGCGCTCTGCCTGATCCTGGCCATGAGCAGTTGTCAAAAAAGCGGCGGCGGGGCCGAGGCGCCGGTGGTCACGGGCTTCGAATGCGATGTCGCCCTCACCTACCGGGACATGGAGATCACCGGCCATCTCACCCGGCTGAACGCGGGTACCCTGACCCTGGCGTTCACCGAGCCCGCCTCCCTCAAGGATATGACCATGATGTGGGATGGGGAGAATATCTCGATGAAGATGTACGGCCTGACCTTCGGCGTCGATCCCTCGGAAATCCCGGAAAGCGCCCTTGGAAAGGGAATCGTCGACGCGCTCGACGTCGCGCTCCGCGGCGGCGGGGGCGGCGCCCGGGTGACAGAGGAGGGCGTCAAGACCGAGGGGGATTCGGTCAACGGGCAGTTCGAGCTCCTGTCCGACCCGGAGAGCGGCAGCCTTCTCTCGCTGAAGGTGCCCTCCCTGAACCTGAAAGCGGATTTCTCCAATTTTGCCGTCAAGACCTCCTGACGATACCGGCCGCGGGGCGTCCTGCCCCGCGGTTCTCTCTGTCCCGGCCTCTCCTGGATGGACTGTTTGGCGAAGCCGCCGCATATAGTGGGAGGGATGGCCCGCCGCTCTTGCGCCGGGGGGAAAAACATGGTATGATAAGACTTCAGCGTGCAGGGCGCGCAGAGGAGGAATGGGGATGGACAACCGGCCCATCGGCGTTTTTGATTCGGGGTTGGGCGGCCTGACGGTCGTCCGGCAGCTGCTGTCGACCCTTCCCGGGGATGACATCGTGTATTTTGGGGATACCGGCCGGGTCCCCTACGGTACCCGCAGCCCCGAGACGATCGAAAAATATACCCGGCAGGACTGCCGTTTCCTGCTGTCGAAGGGCGTCAAGCTGATCATCGCCGCGTGCGGCACGGTCAGCTCGGTCGCGTCCCATATCCTCCGGGAATTGCCTGTCCCCGCCATGGGGGTGGTGGAACCCACCGCCGACGCCGCCGTATCCGCGTCGAAAACAGGGCGCATCGGGATTCTGGGGACGGCGGCGACCATCCGGTCCGCCTCTTTCGAGAGACGGATTTTGGAAATCCGGCCCGATGCGGTGGTGATACCCGTCGCCTGCCCCCTGTTTGTCCCCCTTGTGGAAAACGGATGGATCGAGCCGGACAATGAGGCTACGCTCGCGGCCGCCCGGCGGTATCTGGCCCCGCTGGCCGATAAACGCGTGGATACACTGATCTTGGGATGCACACATTTTCCGCTCCTGGCCCCGGTTATCTCCAAAATCGTGGGGCCGGATGTCGCTCTAGTGGATTCGGGATCGGCCTGCGCGACGCTCTGCGCTGACCGTCTGGAACGGGACGGGGCGCTGAACCGGACCAAACGGGCGGGAATGTGCCGTTTTTATGTCAGCGACCTGCCGGACGATTTTACCCACGTGGCCCGGATGTTCCTCGGGCGGGAGGTGGATGGGGATACCGAACGGGTGGACATGGAAACCCTGTTGGGTGCGGGAGCCCCCGATACCGTGTGAAAAGAGGAAGAATCCGATGGACGTGCTCATATCCATCACCGGCACCCAGCGGGTGGACGGTGAGGAAGAAACTATAGAACTGACCACCGCCGGCGGCATGGAGCCGGCCGGGGAGGGTTGGACGCTCACGTATGACGAATCGGCGGCGACCGGTATGGAAGGGGTTACCACCACCATCCGGGTGCATCCGGATGAGGTGCTGCTGGAACGGACCGGTAGCCTGCATTCCCTCCTCGTCCTGCAAAAGGGGCGCCGCCATCAGTGCAGCTATGCCACCCCTTACGGGACGCTGCTGCTCGGGGTGTATACGAGCGAGCTGCGCAGTACCCTGACCGGCTCCGGGGGAGAGCTGCGGTTTGCCTATACGCTCGATACGAATGCCGGCGCCCTGTCGGCACACGACGTGCGTATCTCTGTTAAGGAAGTTTCATAATCAGGAGGCTGTTTCATGCAAAACATTGTATCGATCGCGGAAGACCAGGTGCGGGAAGCGGTTCTGCGCGCGGCCGGGGAGGCCGTGGCCGCTGGGGAGCTGCCCGCCGAACCGATGCCCGCCTTTGTCGTGGAGGTTCCGGGTGACCGCACGCATGGGGACTATGCGGTCAACGCCGCCATGGTCAGCGCCCGGGCGTTCCGCCGGGCCCCTCGTCAGATCGCGGATGCGCTCCTGAAGCATCTGGATCTGACCGGTACCTTTCTGGAAAAGGCCGAGGTGGCGGGGCCGGGGTTCTTGAATTTTTTTCTCGCCCCCTCCTATTACGCGGCGGCGGTGGAGGCTGTGCTGGCCGGCGGGGACCGGTATGGCCGCTCCAGCTACGGGCAGGGTAAAAAGGTACTCGTGGAATTCGTCTCCGCCAATCCGACAGGCCCCATGCACATCGGCAACGCCCGGGGCGGAGCGCTCGGAGACGGCCTGGCGTCGGTGCTTTCCTGGGCGGGCTATGAGGTCAGCCGGGAATTCTATATCAACGATGCGGGCAATCAGATCGAAAAATTCGGCCGGTCCCTCGAGGCCCGCTACCTGCAGCTCTACCGCGAGGGGATCGAGATGCCGGAGGAGGCCTATCTCGGGCAGGATATAGTGGACCATGCCAAGGCTTTCGCTGCCAAGGAGGGGGACCGGTATGTGGACGTTCCTTCCGACGAGCGGCGGAAAGCCCTGGTGGCGTACGCCCTGCCTCTGAACATCGCGGGACTGGAGCGGGATCTGGCCACCTACCGCATCCGGTACGACCGCTGGTTCCGGGAGTCCTCCCTGCATGAAAACGGCGAGGCGAGGAATGTGGTCCGGCTCCTGACGGAAAAAGGGTTTACCTATGAGCAGGACGGCGCCGTCTGGTTCAAAGCGACGGAATTCGGGGCGGATAAGGATTTCGTCCTGGTGCGTTCCAACGGTCTATTGACTTATGTGGTGCCCGATATCGCCTACCATTACAATAAACTGGTCACCCGGGGGTTCGATCTGGCCCTTGACGTGCTCGGGGCGGACCACCATGGCTATGTGCCCCGCCTGAAGGCGGCCCTGCAGGCCCTCGGTGTGGATCCGGCCCGCCTGCAGGTAGTGCTCATGCAGATGGTGCGGCTCATCCGGGACGGCGAGGTGGTCAAGGCCTCCAAGCGCTCGGGCAAGGCCATCACCCTGGTCACGCTCCTCGAAGAGATTCCCATTGACGCGGCGCGGTTCTATTTCAACCTGCGGGAGGCCAACTCCCAGCTCGATTTCGATCTGGATCTGGCCGTGGAACAGTCCGCCTCCAATCCCGTGTACTATGTCCAGTACGCCCACGCGCGCATTTGCTCCATTTTCCGGAATCTGGAAGGGGAAGGGATCCGTCCCCGTGCCTGCACGGCGGACGAGCTGGCGGCGCTCTCGGCGCCGGAGGAACGGGAGCTCATCCGCTTTCTCGCCGCTTTTCCGGAGGAGATCGCGGCGGCGGCCCGGGAGTTCGATCCTTCCCGGATCACCCGGTATGCGCTCGATTTGGCCAGCCTGTTCCACAAGTTTTACAACGCCTGCCGGGTCAAAGGGGAGGCCGAGCCGCTGCTTCAGGCGCGGCTGGCCCTGTGTGCCGCCGCTCGGACTGTCCTCGGCAATGCGCTGCATCTGCTGAAGATCGACGCCCCCGAAACCATGTAAAGCCGGTCCTCGAGCTTCAAACCGACGGGTTCATGGCCGGCCCCGTGCGTTTCATCGTCGGTTCGGATGCCGGCGCTCCTGCCGGCTTCCCGAAAGGGAACGCCGGCCCGGCCAAAAAGGGGAAAAGCACGGCACGTGCTTTATGGCGGCATGAGCGGGTATAGCGAAGCCCTTTTCGGTATGTCCGTGCATACAATACGCTGCTAAGCCGATCGGGTTGTCCCATGCGCGGCCCACCATCTTTCTCCGTGCGGAGAAAGGACGCAAAGCACCGTCGGGGGATTCCCCCGAACCCCCAGGTGGTTTTGCCGACCGTCTTTTTATGAACATCAACTCAAAGGGTATTGCCTCAACCTCTCCCTATGGTAGGGAACTGTGGCCCTGGGGATTTTGGCGGTCATGACAGGATGCCTTTATGACTCCATTGTGAAAAGGAGAGAAGGGAATGGCTCATATCGCGGTCTGTGGCGCGGGCGGCTGGGGTACGGCTCTGGCGGTGATGGCGTCCCGGTTTGGGCAGGATGTTGCCTTGTGGTCCCCTTTTGAAGAGGAAATCGAGGGGATCCGGCGGCACGGGGAACACAAAAAACTGCTGCCGGGCATCCCGATCCCGCGTGACGTGCGGCTGACCTCGGATCTCGCCTGTGCGGCCGACGCCGATTTGGTGCTACTGAGCGTTCCCTCCTTCGCCGTGGGTCAGACAGCCGAAAAACTTCGGCCTCATCTGCGCCCGGATACGGTGGTGGCCAATGCCGGCAAGGGGCTGGAGGAAGCCACGCTCCGGCGGTTCAGCGATATTCTGACGGACAAGCTGCCGGGCATCCGCGTGGCAGTCCTGTCGGGCCCCTCCCACGCGGAAGAGGTGGGCCGGGGCGTGCCCACCTCGGTGGTCAGCGCGTCCACAGACCTGGAGGCGGCGGAGCGGGTACAGGACTTGCTGATGAATCCCACTTTCCGGATTTATTTGAGCCGGGATGTCGCCGGTGTGGAATTGGGCGGTGCGCTCAAAAACGTTATTGCTCTCGCCGCGGGCATCTGCGACGGCTTGGATATGGGGGACAATACCAAAGCGGCCCTGATGACGAGGGGTCTCGCCGAAATGGCGAGGCTCGGCGCCGCGATGGGGGCGAAGGCGGAGACTTTTGCCGGGCTGTCGGGGATGGGCGACCTGATCGTGACCTGCGGGAGCATGCACTCCCGCAACCGCCGGGCGGGGATCCTGATCGGCCAGGGGATAAGCCCCGCCGAAGCCGTCCGTCAGGTGGGGACGGTGGAGGGGTATCTCGCCGCCGGTGCCGCCTGGAAGCTGGCCCGCCGTGAAGGAGTGAGCATGCCGATTACCGAGCAGTGCTACCGGGTCTGTTATGAAGGACAGCCCCCGGAGGACGCTATCCGTCTTCTGATGGGACGTCCGAAGCGGCACGAAGGGGAACATCCCTGGCTGTGACCGAAGAACAAGTGAATGTACGATTAAAAGCCTGTGCTGATTCAGTGGCACAGGCTTTATTTTTGCGAAAAATATTCACATTATATACAACAAAATATATAGATATAAACAAATATCATTAATTATATTTTATATTATAATAAATATATATAAATTAAACCAACTAATTTATAAAATATGTACATGATATGAAACAGGGATCTACGATATTGTACATTTGGGAGTGTGAAAAAATATCCATTCATAAGCTGGAGGGAACGGTATGAAAAAAGTGGTTAAAAAGATGGTTCGGGCACTTGCACTGTTGTGCAGCGTGGCTCTTTTACTGGAGGCAGGGCCTGTGATATCCCTGGCGGAGGCGGCGATGGAAGAGGCGGCCCTATCGGTGTCCGCAGGGGAAAACGAGATTTTCGAGACAGAGGGCGGATCCCGCCTCTCCTATTTGATCGGCGAGGCGGCGGGAGAGCGGGAGGAGGCTGTCAAGCACTTCCGCCGCTCCGACGGAACAACAGTGGCGGCTGTTTACAGCGAGCCGATCCACTACGAGGAGAATGGGGAATGGCGGGATATCGACAACACGCTGGTATCCGCAGAGCCCCGGAACGGCGTGGCTTATGTTGAAAACAGGGCGAACGATTTCCGCGTGGCACTGCCGTCCGGAATGGCAGCGGGGCGCCCGGTCGAACTGGCGTACCAGGGGCATACCCTGCGCTTCCATATGGATTTTGGCATCCGCACACGCAGCGGCGTCGCGGATGCCCGCGAGGGGATCCTGCGTCAGCCGGACACGGGTGGGGCGGCCCGTATCCGGGCGCTCCAGGACTCGTTCCGGGAGGCGGCCGGGCTGAAGGCGGAGGAAGAACAAGCCCTTTCCGTGCCGATGGAGGAAACGGCTGCGGCTTCTTCCGCGAACGTCTTGGAAACGCCGGACATGCGCGCGGAGGAGGAAACCGCCCTGCAGGCCCGTGCGGAAACGCTGACGCCGGAGGAAGAGGAGACGGTGCGGAACCTGGCAGAAGAAATCGAGCGGGAGGTCACCACTCTGCGCATGGCGTCGGCGGGGATCACGTACGCGGACCTGATGCCGGGGACGGATCTGCTCTACGATGTGACCGGCAAGAGCCTGAAAGAGAGCCTGGTATTGGACGCGCTGCCGGGGACGGCCTCCTATACCTTTCTGCTGGAATGCGCGACCCTGACCGCCGTCCTGAACAGCGATCGTTCGGTGACGCTGGCAGACGCGGCGGGGGAGGCCGTGCTCGTGATCGAAGCGCCCTATATGTGGGACGCGGCGGGGGAAGAAAGCTCCGATATTGCGGTTTCGCTGGAAGAGGCGCCGGGAGGATACCGCTACACCATCACACCCGACCGGGAATGGCTGGCGGCGGCGGAGCGGCTCTATCCCGTGACGGTGGATCCCACCATGTCGGCACCTAACAATTGGAGCACCATCAAGGATACGACGGGGGTTTACAACTCCAGCATGGGGACCCTGAATACCACGGCGGAAAAGAAAACGATCAAGGTCGGGAACCGGCAGGGATCGGAGGTCGTCGGCCTGGTGTATCAGCCGATGCCGTCCCTGCTGAACGATACCAGCCGGATCATTGAGGCTTCCCTGGTGCTCTGCCAGAGAGCCGACGGCTCTCCGACCTGTTCCGGAGGCGTCCAGATCAACGCCCATCGCATCACCGGTGACTGGAACACCGGTAATATCCAGGAAAACGGGGTGCTGACCCATTCGTCGATTCCCGGCTGGAGCGGCACGGCCCTCGATTACCAGATGATCAGCGACGCCTCGGCCCCGTCCAACCCCTGGGTCAAGTTCGATATCACCAAGGCCGCGCAGCAATGGATGGAGGGGGAACCCAATTACGGCATCCTGCTCAGCGGGGCCAATCTGCCGGCCCTGTCCCAGTCCTGTTTCGCCCGGTTTTACGACAGTGACAACGGTCCTGTCGGCGGAGTGGAGATCGCCCCCACCTTCCTGTACGCGTACCGCGATACCAAGGGAACCGAATCCTATTGGACATCCCATGAGCAGGCGGTCGGCCGCGCGGGTACGGGGATCGTCAACGATTTCTCAGGCCGTCTCGTCTTTGTCCATCAGGACGCGGCTACGCCGGGCAACCGGTTGCCCGCGTCGGTCAGCCACGTTTATAACGCCTTGCAGGCGGGGGAGGATTTTTCAAAGGACAGCGCGGCCGTGGCCGCCGGGGGAAGCGGCGTTCCCGCCTATCCCAAGACGGGGCTCGGCTGGAAGCTGGATATACAGCAGACGGCGGTGGCGATTCCGGAGTCGTCGGATCCGAATTCGCTTTATCAGCTGCTGCAGGAGACTTATCAATACATCTACACCGACGCGGACGGGACCGAGCATTACTTTTTCGAGCGAAACGGGCAGTATGTGGACGAGGACGGCCTGAATCTGCGGATGTATTCCCAATCCGGCGGCATGCGGCTGAACGCGGCGGACGGCTCTTTCATGGAGTTCGACACGGCGGGCGAGCTGACGGCGATGCAGGATAAGGAGGGGAACCGCCGGGAGATCACCTATGCCACCTATAACGGCATGAAATACATACAGAAGATCACCGACGGAGCCGGCCAGGCCCTGACCCTGCATATCGACAACAGCGGATACCTGGACTATATCGAGGACACGGCTGGACGGCGGACGACCTATTATTACGATGCCAGCCGGCGATTGACCCGCATCGCCTACCCCGATGGAACCAGTTCTTATTACCGCTACGACAGCGGGAACCGCCTCTCCGAGGTGGAGAGCGGCCGGGTCGTCATGCGCTATTCCTATGACAGCCGCGGCCGGGTAATAAAGGTGCTGAAAACCACGTCCGGCACGCAAAACGGCGTGGCGCTCGGCATCTCCTACCCAGACTACAGCACGACGGAGTTCCGGAATGCCGGCGGGGACGACGTATATGGCAATGCGGACGACCTGCTGACCACCTACCAGTTCAACAACTACGGGCAGACGGTGGGAACGGCGACGCGGGATCTGAACGGTGTCTACATGGGGGGCGGCCGGTATACTTACAGCAAGGGCAGTTATCTCGACAGCGGCGACAGCATGCCCAACCGCCTGCAGAAAGATGTGGCGAGTGACAAGCCGGTGATCAATCTCCTTCCGAACACCAGCATGGAAAACGGTCAGTCTCCGTGGGGCAGCTGGGTCTGGGAGACCCAGGGCCGTGATACGTTCACCCGGGATACCACCCGGGGATACAGCGGCTCCAGCTCGCTGAAAATCAGCAAAACCGGCAATGCGGGCAGCAAAGCCTATTGGTGTTACGAAAACGCCGCCATGTTCGAACCGGGGAAGAGCTATACAGCCTCGGTGTACGCCTATGCCCCGAGCCTCAACGGCAATTCGGTCCACATCGGGCTGTGGTGCCCGAACCCGGACGGCTCGGGAACGGTGGTATATTCCGAACCGCTGAGCATGAACACGGTGGACGGCTGGGAACGCCTGAGCGTGACCATCGACGTGCCGGCGGACGCGGGCACCACCTTCGGCTGCGTGTACTTTTTCTATAACGGACAAAACACGGGAGAGGTGTGGTTCGACTGCGCCCAACTCGAAGAAGGCACCGCTGCCAACGGCTACAACCTGTTGGAAAACGGGGATCTCGAAAAAGGGAGCGGAAACGGCTTCGACAGCTGGAACGCCCAGGGCTCGTATGAGCAGGCATGGGCCGTCAGCGGAGACGCCGCCACGGGCCGGATGGTACGCCTGAACGGACAGCGCACGTCGCGCTCGCAGTTGTCTCAGACGGTACAGGTGGGCGGCGAAAAACGGGACACCTACGTATTGGGAATGTGGGGGAAGGGCTCCGCGGTCAAGCGCGGCGGCACCTTCGGGGCAGAAATCACCATACACTATACCAGCGGCGGGGATAAAACCCTGACCCAGCAATTCGAGCTGGAGGCGACCGGATGGCAGTACCTGACGTACGGATTCAATCTGGACGACGGGAGCCGCAACAGCCGGAGGCCGGTGAGCGTGACGATAAAGCTGGTATACGAGAACCAGCTCAACGGCGCGTATATCGACAGCGTGCAGCTGGTCAAGGAGCCGTTCCCGAGCTACACATACGACAAGAACGGCAACCTGATCAGCGCGGTGGACAACGCACGGAGCCAGGAATTCACGTCGGACAACAAAAACCAGTTGACCCGGATGACCGATCCCTCGGGGAACTTCATGTATTACGACTACGCCGTGGACACCGGCCGGATGGAGTGGGCGGTCACGACAAACGGCGTGGAATACAGCTTCGACTACGACGAATACGGGAATGCGACGGGGGTGCGGGTCAACGCCCGGGAATTCACGAGCATAGGGACGATCACGATCCGGAACAGGAAAACGGGTCAGTTTCTGTTTGCAGCGGGCCTGCCGGAACAGACGGAGGCAACGCTGATGATGACAAACCGGGACAAAGAGATGAACGGCGTCTGGACGAACGACCAGTTCCAGATGCAGTACTTCTCGAAGGGCTACCGGATCAAATCGGTGGCGCATCAGGGGTATATATACAGCAATTGCCCGGGGACCTTCCTGCGGGTGATCAAGAACAGCGCCCCGAGCTTTGGGGAGTTCCTGCTGGAATTCGGCAGCAGTCAGGACGTGTATATCCGGATCAAGCACGAGTCGAGCGGGAAATATATCACATACGACGAGGCACACGGCTGGGTGACGTTGATGGAGGGGGATGAGGATAACGCGGCGCAGTACTGGCTGCCGCAGAAGGTGGAGAAGGCGTCTGGGTCGCTGGTGAGCGGTGCGGAATACAGCGCGGACGGGCGGTACCTGACCGACGTGACCGACACGCGCGGGTACGTGACGTCGTATGAATACGACGAAACGCGCGGCGTGCAGACGAGGGTGACGAGCGGGAAGGAAAGCAAAACAGACGCCACGGGCGGCCGGACGGTGAATTACACCTACAACGCGCAGAACGACCTGTTGACGGGCGTGAGCCAGCAGAACGGGACGGGGACGGCGCAGGTGGGGTATACGTACGACGGGACGAACGCGCTGTCGTCGATCCAGCACAACGGGTTCGAATACCGGTTCTCATACAACCCGTACGGCCAGGCGCATCAGGTGCGGGTAGGGGAGCCGGAGGGGGGAAGGAACGTGCTGCTGAGCACGTCGACCTACCTGCAAAACGGGGCCGGAAAGCTGAGCCGGATGAGCTACGGGAACGGCGACTGGTATGTGGACTACGGGTATGACGCGCTGAGCCGGCTGACGCGCCAGTCGTATAACGGGGTGACGGCGTTCGAATGGGGATACAACAACAAAGGGCAGACGGCGTGGGAAAAAGACCACGCAAACGGCCGCGAGACGCGGTACGGGTACGACACGCTGGGGCGTATGAGCGAATGGTGGAACACGTCTGGAGCGAGGGGAAGCTACCGGTACGATGAGAACAACAGCCTGCTGAAATGGCGGTATGGGGCGTTCGGGCTGACGGCGGAACAGGAGAACACATACCGGCGGAACCTGCTGACGAAGTCGACGGTGGGCGGGGTGACGGTGAATTACACGTACGACGCGCTGACGCGGGTGTCGGAAAAGAAGGTGGGCGTGCAGAGGACGACGTACGACTACCTGCCGGTGATGACGAGCTCGATCAACCAGACGACGACATTCCTGAATCACATGAACGTGTATGGGGCGAACAAGGTCATCGATTACGCGTACATCCCGGACCGGTACGGGAACATCGTGCAGTATCGGGATTTCGGGAATCTGAAGGCGACGTACACGTACGACGAGCTGAACCAGCTGGTCCGTGAGGACAACATGTACAGCGGGAAGAGCGTGGTGTACGAGTACGACGGCGGCGGGAACATCGTGACGAAGAAGGAGTATGGGTACACGACGGGGGCGCTTGGAGAGGTGCAGAAAACCGTCTCATACGGATACGACGAGGTGTGGAAGGACCTGCTGAAGAGCTACGACGGTCAGGCGATCGCGTACGACTGGGTGGGGAACCCGCTGACGTGGCGCGACGGCCTGTCGTTCACATGGTCGAATGGCCGCCAACTGACGGGGGCGACGAAAGACGGGACGGCGCTGTCGTTCGGGTACAATTCGGACGGGCTGCGGCTGCACAAGACGGTGGGGACGAGCCGGACCGACTACGAATGGGATGGGTCCGCCCTGCTGGCGGAACAGACGGGAAACAACAAGATCCTGTACCTGTACGACGGGACGGGGCTCATCGGGTTCAAGCGGAACGGGGTCACATATACATATGTGTACAACGGACTCGGGGACGTGATGGAGATCCTTGACAAGGATGGAAACGCGGTGGTAAGCTACC
>ERZ827101.2429-NODE-2429-length-16542-cov-2.741554_pt1 | contig 16542 bp, 10 predicted proteins | sample MGYA00519869_ERZ827101 | MGnify/ENA primary metagenome ERZ827101 (study PRJEB31778, sample SAMEA3449256) | human gut metagenome | biome: human gut; feature: human-associated habitat; material: faeces | place: United Kingdom | collected 2010/2012 ...
TCGAATACGCGAATGAATTCCGCGCCGATGATTTTACGCTTCTGTTCGGGGTCGGTTACGCCCTTCAGCTTGGAAAGGAAACGCTCCTGTGCATTTGCTCTTACGAAATGAGAATCGAAATAGCCGTCAAAAATCTGCTCTACCTCGTCGCCTTCGTTTTTACGCATCAGACCATGGTCAACGAAAACGCAGGTCAGCTGCTTGCCGATTGCCTTGGAAACCAAAGCCGCAACAACGGAGGAATCCACACCGCCGGAGAGGGCGCACAAAGCCTTGCCGTCGCCAACCTGCTCGCGGATTTTTTTAATCTGGTCTTCGATGTAGTTTGTCATTGTCCAATCGCCCTTGCAGCCGCAGACCTCAAACAGGAAGTTTTTAATCAATGCAGAGCCTTTGGGTGTATGGTTTACCTCAGGGTGGAACTGCACGCCATAGAAGCCCTTTGCTTCACATTCGATGGCAGCCGCGGGGCAGGTAGGGGTTTTTCCGATAATGCGGAAGCCTTCGGGCAGCTCTGTCACATAATCCGTGTGGCTCATCCAGCAAATTTCATTTGCGCCGATGCCCTTTAGAAGCTTGCTTGTGGTATCGAAGGCAACCTCAGCCTTGCCATATTCACTCAGCTCGGCAGCATGTCCAACCTTGCCGCCCAGTGTGTACGCCATCAGCTGACAGCCGTAGCAGATGCCCAGAATGGGCACGCCCAGCGCAAACAGGGCAGGGTCAACCTTAGGAGAAGCGTCATCGTAAACGCTGTTGGGGCCGCCTGTGAAGATGATGCCCTTGGGGTTTTTCGCCTTGATTTCCTCCAAGGATTTTTTCCAGGGCATGATTTCGCAGTATACATGATGTTCTCTGACACGGCGGGCAATCAGCTGATTATACTGACCGCCGAAGTCCAGAATGAGGATCATTTCTTGATTCATTATATCCCTCCGTTTTTATGAAAAGTTTTATTTTTTTCATGATAGAAAAAGAATGAGAAAACCGCCGGCAGTGCCGACGGTCTGCTTACTATCGTTTCTTTTTTCTATCTTACCATAGCAAAAAAAGATTGACAAGAGAAAGCAGCGCGCTATCTGTGTATTTTTCCGAAAAACAGATAAGAATATTTTATGGGACGGATAAAAGTTTTTTGTGGAAATACAAGGGAAAAAGAGTTGAAAGTTCAAGAAAAAACAGATATAATGTGGGAGTTGATATTTTATCATTATAAAAGGAGGGTTTCTTTTGGATTTTATTGAAAAGTGTTTCAAGTTGAAGGAAAATAAAACCACCTTCAAAACAGAGCTGATGGCAGGCTTGACCACCTTCATGACGATGGCGTACATCCTCGTGGTTAACCCCAGCATCCTCTCTACCACAGGCATGGATGCCGGTGCGCTTCTGACAGCAACCTGTATCGCTTCTGCCTTAGGTACATTCTTTATGGCATTTTTTGCGAACTATCCCTTTGTTCTGGCACCCGGTATGGGGCTGAATGCGTATTTTGCCTTTACCATTTGCGCGCAGAAGGGGTATAGCTGGCACGTTGCATTGGCGGCAGTATTTGTGGAAGGTATCATTTTTATTATTTTATCCGCAGTCAATGTCCGCGAGGCAATCTTCAATGCCATTCCCGCAAACATGAAAAAAGCGGTCAGCGTCGGTATCGGTATGTATATCGCATTCATCGGCTTGCAGAATGCAGGTGTTGTTCATCACCAAGGCTGACGCAGGTGTTGTTATCAATAATGCTTCTACCTGCGTCAGCCTTGGTGATGTAAAGACCGTTCCCGTTGCACTTGCTCTGATTGGTACCATCATCACACTGGTGCTGGTTATCAGAAAGGTAAAGGGCGCACTTCTGGTTGGTATCCTGATTACATGGATTCTGGGTATCATCTGCCAGCTTGCAGGGGTTTATGTGGTTGATGTGGAAGCAGGCGTATATTCCCTGATTCCCACAGGTCTGATTTCCGCACCCCCCAGCATCGCACCCATTGCCGGCAAGCTGAGCTTCTCCGGTATTTCCATCTTCGATTTTATCGTTGTGATTTTTGCGTTCCTGTTCGTTGACCTGTTCGATACACTGGGTACACTGATTGGGGTATCCACAAAGGCAGGCTTCCTCGATAAGGAGGGCAAGCTGCCCAGAATCAAGGGCGCACTGTTCGCAGACGCATTGGCAACCACCGTTGGTGCCGTTCTGGGTACCTCTACAGTAACCACCTTCGTTGAATCTGCATCCGGCGTTTCCGATGGCGGTCGTTCCGGTCTGACAGCACTCACAGCAGGTGTCCTGTTCCTGGTTGCACTGCTGTTCTCTCCCATCCTGACAACCATCCCTTCCTTTGCTACTACACCTGCACTGGTTGTTGTTGGTCTGATGATGGTTGAAAACGTAAGAGATATTGATTTCTCTGATTACACAGAAGGCTTCCCTGCATTCATGACAATCCTGATGATGGTTGTATGCTACAGCATTTCCGAGGGTCTGGTATTCGGCGTAATTTCCTATGTACTGCTGAAGCTGTTCGGCGGCAAAAAGAACGAGCTGAATCCCGTTATTGTCATCATTGCAATTCTGTTCTTCTTAAAGCTGATTCTTGGCTGATTTGCAATTTCATAAAAACGTGTTATAATAACCATGTCCTGTAAATTATTTTTTTGGGGCATGGTTTTCTTTTTTTGGTTTACCCGTTAAAAAATTGCTAAAAAATTGCTGGGAAATGAATTTGAGATGTCCTTTTTTTAGGGACAGGAAAGGCTGGTTACTATGAAAAATCTTCTGGTTGCCCAATCCGGCGGGCCTTCTGCTGCCATCAATGCGACCTTGGCAGGCGTTGTGGAAAAAGCAATGACCAATCAGAATGTTGGTAAAATTTATGGTGCGAAAAACGGTATTATGGGTATCCTGACGGATAAGCTGATTGACCTGACAGAGACACTGGCAGACCCAGAAACCTTACAGCTGCTTTGCCAGACACCGTCCTCTGCGCTTGGCTCCTGCCGCATGAAGCTGTCCGATTGGGAGGAAAGTACCTTTGAATATGATAAGATTCTGGGGATTTTCCGTAAATATGATATCGGTTATTTCGTTTATATCGGTGGGAATGATTCTATGGACACCGTGCATAAGCTGGCAGGCTTCTGCGAACGCATGCGTATTGATGATGTCAAAATCATCGGCGCACCGAAAACGATTGATAATGACCTGATGGAAACAGACCATTGCCCCGGCTTTGGCTCTGCGGCGAAATATGTTGCGGCAACGATGTCCGAAATTGCCTGCGACTGTAACGTATATGCGCAGCCCTCCATCACGATTGTGGAAATCATGGGCAGGGATGCAGGCTGGCTGACGGCTTCCTCTGCGCTTGGCAGATTGAACGGAGATTCTGCGCCCGATTTGATTTATCTTTGCGAGAGACCCTTCCTTGTAGACCGTTTTCTGGAGGATGTGCGTGAAAAAATGGCGGAAAAGCATTCTATCGTCATTGCGGTCAGCGAAGGCCTGCGCAACGAGGAGGGCGATTATGTGACCGATTCCCTGCAAAACAGAGCGGCGGACGCATTCGGGCATAAAATTCTGGCAGGTGCGGCGCGCTATCTGGAGGAAATCCTCCGCTTTGAAATCGGCTGCAAGGTCAGAAGCATTGAACTGAATGTGATGCAGCGTTGTGCGTCTCATGTGGCATCCGCATCTGATATTTATGAATCCAGATTGATTGGCGCGGCGGCGGCAGATTATGCCATCAGCGGCGGCACAGGCAAAATGGCCTGCATCCGTCGTACCTCTGTGCAGCCTTACCGCTTCGGTATTGATTTCGTGGATATCGGGCAGATTGCAAACCATGTGAAAACCGTTCCCGATGAATGGATTAACGAGGCGGGCAACGATGTAACAGAGGAAATGCTTACATATCTTCTGCCCCTCATTCAAGGCGAATTGCCCTGTACCTATAAAAACGGTGTTCCCGTACATCTGCATCTGTATTAAGTATCTGCAAGCCATGTTCGCGCATGGCTTTTTTTATTGTGGTATAAATTCCAATATTTGTGTCCATACTCCCTCCAAAGAGGTGATACAATGCGAAAAACAGCAGTCATTGCAGCTCTGCTCAGCTTTCTGGTTTGCCTGCTGGCAGGGTATTACGCAGCCCTTTGGAGAGGGGAGCAGCATCCGGCAGAAACGGAGGCGCACACCGTTTTGGAAGAAAAAAAGCGGATTCATGCCGGAACGAAAATCGTTTATCAATATTTTTATACGCAGGATAGGGTGATGAAAAAGCATATCGAGCCGGCACCGGAATTTTTGCAGGGCTTGGATCTGGAACAGCTAAAGAGCATTTATACAGGCTGGCAGGTGGTCTTTTTCTCATCGGAGCAGGTGATTCTGCGGTGCAGCATCGAGGGGATGAGTGATGAGGTTTATGTTCTGGGCGAGGATGAAGGCTTTCTTGCGGTTTTCTATGAGGATGGAAAAAAGCAGCTGCGCCTGAAGGAGCGGACAGAGCTGCCGCTTTCCGCCTTGCCGGATGGCGAAGCAAGACAGCTTCAAGAGGGGATGCGCGTCATCGGGGAGGAAAATCTGGCGAAGGTGCTTGCGGATTTTATGTCATAAGGAATTTCGGATAAGAAGATTTTATTTCTAATAAGAAAATTTTATTGTAAAAAGAAAACTATAAATTTATCTTATTTCCAAAGCGGCTTTCCTTTCTGGACAAGAATTGCCCCACATGCTATACTGGATTTGTGAAAACTCCCCTATATTTTTCACCCATCATACCTTCTCTTTTTTAGAAAAGAGGGAGCGACCGCAGATGACTGCATTGAAGCACTGCTTGGTCGCTCTTTTTTTTGCTTGCGGGGGAATTTTTCGGAAAAATTGACACGTCCTGTCCTTTCCCCTTATAATAAAAACCGATGATGTGCAAAGGAAGGTGGTGAAAGCCGATGGATGATAATTTCGGTCTGTCTGCGGAGGAATTTCGCATACAGGCAGTCTATAGCGATGAAACAAGGCAGTTCCGCTCTCCTGCGGAGCCGACCGCGGCGGATTGGGTCAATGTGCGGCTTCGTGTCGGGAGAGGAACGGTTTCTGCTGTTTTCCTCTGCACGAATGAACGGGAATATCTCATGGAGGAGGCGGAAACGCAGGGGGCTTTTTCTTATTTTCAGGCAACCCTGCCCCCGACTGCGGAGGAAATGACCTATTATTTCCGCCTGCAATGCGGCGAAGCAGTAGGCTATTATACAAAATACGGCTTTTTTTCGGAATATAAGCACGAAGGGGAATTTCGGATTTTCCGTGATTACCGAACCCCCGATTGGGCGAAGGGCGCGGTGATGTATCAGATTTACCCCGACCGCTTTGCCAATGGGGATGTCTCCAATGATGTGAAAACGAATGAATATATTTATCTGAAGCAGAAAACCGAGCAGGTCACGGATTGGAACAGCCTGCCTGCCGCAAGCGATATTAACCGTTTTTACGGCGGCGATTTGCAGGGCGTGCTCAATAAGCTGGACTATCTGGCGGAGCTGGGCGTAGAGGTGCTTTATTTCAATCCGCTTTTTGTTTCGCCAAGCAATCATAAATACGATACGCAGGATTATTGGCATATCGACCCCCATTTCGGGAAAATCGTCAGAGAAAGCGGTTCTGTTCTGGCGGCGGATGCCAAAACGAATGAAACCGCATCGCTTTATGCCGCTCGCACAACAGCGGACGAAAACCTTGCCGCCTCGGATGCACTTTTCGCAGAGTTGATACAGCAGGCGCACGCAAGAGGGATGCGCGTCATTCTGGACGGCGTTTTCAACCATTGCGGAGCCTTTCATAAATGGCTCGACAGAGAGGGACTTTATAGGGGCAAGCTGCGCGGCGCATATCGGTATGCGGATAGCCCCTATCATGATTATTTTTACTGGAACGCGGATGGCACCTACGAGGGCTGGTGGGGCTATGAAAACCACCCGAAGCTGAATGTGGAGGGCTGTGCGGCGCTCCGAGAGGAGCTTCTTGCGATTGCAAGGCGTTGGGTTTCGCCGCCGTTTGATGCGGATGGCTGGCGGCTGGATGTTGCTGCGGATTTAGGAAAAACAGAGGAATTCAACCATGCCTTCTGGCGGATGTTTCGCACTGCGATCAAGAGCGTTTCTCCCGATAAGCTGATTCTGGCGGAGCATTACGGCGATGCCGCCCCTTGGCTGACGGGCAATCAATGGGATTCCATTATGAATTACGATGCCTTCATGGAGCCTGTCACATGGTTTCTGACGGGGGTTTCCAAGCATAGCACCGAAAAGCGCGAGGATATGTATAATAATGCGGATGTGTTCTGGGGAACCATGAGCTATCAGATGGGGAAGCTGCCGTCACAGGCAATTTCTGTTGCCATGAATCAGCTTTCCAATCATGACCATTCCCGCTTTCTCACGCGCACCAATCGCCAAATCGGCAGAGTGGAAACAGAGGGCAGTGCCGCGGCGGATGCAAATGTGGAAAAAGCAGTGCTGCGGGAAGCTGTTTTGCTGCAAATGACATGGAACGGTGCGCCGACCGTATATTACGGGGACGAAGCAGGCGTAACAGGCTGGACAGACCCCGATAACCGTCGCACCTATCCTTGGGGCAGGGAGGATATGGAGCTGATTGCCTTCCATAAGGCAGCAATTTCCCTGCGGAAGGAGTATTCCGTTCTACGCCATGGCTCGCTGAAGCAGCTTTATGGGGCGTATGGCGTGCTTGCCTACGGGCGGTTCGATGAAAAAGAAAAAATTCTGGTTGCGCTGAATAATACAGAGGAAATCCGGACGGTGTCCATCCCTGTCTGGCAGATGGGCGTGCAGACAGAAGGCACGCTGCAAAATTGTCTCATGACGAATCGGGACGGCTTTACGGTGTTCGGCTTTTCCTATCCCGTCCGAAATGGGAATGTGCTGCTGTCCCTGCCGCCGAAAAGCGCAATGGCAGTAAGAGAAATTTAATATATTTTAATTATATAAGGAAGAAAAAGAATGAAGATTTTATATGAGGATGCAGTCATGCTTGCGGCAGTGAAGCCGCAGGGGATGCCTGCGCAGGCGGATAAAACAGGAGATTTGGATCTGCTTTCCGCCTTGGAGGAATATACCGGACAGCCGCTTGGACTTCTGCATCGCTTAGACAGACCTGTCGGCGGCGTAATGCTGTTTGCGAAGGAGAAAAGGGCAGAAGCCTTTCTTGCGAAGGAAATACAGGAGCATCGGCTGAAAAAAGCCTATTTGACGGTGCTTTGCGGCAGATTGCCTGCGGCGGAAGGAGGATTAGAGGATTATCTTCTGAAAAACGCACGCACGAACCTTTCCGAGGTGGTTTCTAAGGAGAGAAAGGGCGCAAAGTGCGCGGCTCTGCGGTATCGGCGGCTTGCGGAGAGAGAAACGGAGCAGGGCGTGCTGACCTTGGCGGAAATCGAGCTGGAAACAGGCAGGCATCACCAGATTCGCGTGCAGACTTCTCATGCAGGCGTGCCCATCTGGGGGGATAAAAAATATAACAAAGGCTTTCCGAAGCGCGGCAAAACGGAGATTGCGCTCTGGTCTTACCGCTTGGAGGGCATCCATCCCGATACGAAACAGCCGTTTTCCTTTACCGCCAAGCCCGAAGGGGAGCCGTTTTCACTTTTTTCGGAAGAATTAACGGAATTGTAAGAAGTATCCTTTGCAATTTCCAGTAAGTTGGTATATAATATGGGAATATCAGAAGAAACCTACGGAGAAGAACCTGTATCGGTTCTTTTCTTTCCGGAATAAATTAGCAATCACAATCATTGATGGCTAACAAATTAAACCAAGGAAGGTGAATAGGATGCAGGAGAAATATACAAAAAAGGCCTTTGATGTGCTGCAAAGGGCAAAGGAGGCCGCAGCAAAGCTTGGCAATGAATATATCGGCACAGAGCATATCCTGCTTGGGCTGACATTGGTGCAGCAGAGTGTTGCCGCAAAGGCGTTGGAGGGGCAGAATGTGACCTACCATCAGGTGATGGAGCGCATTTGCGAAATGCAGGGGGAAAAGCAAAAATTTTATCTCCCCTTGGATATGACACCGCGCGCAAAGCGTGTGGTGGAGCGCAGCAAGCAGGAGGCGGTGCGTCTGGGGGCAAATTATGTCGGGACAGAGCATATTCTGCTGGCACTTCTGCGTGAACCGGATACGCTTGCCATCACGCTTCTGGAGGATTTGAGCGTAGATATTCAAACACTGTATGAGGATATCATGCTGCTTCTGGGCGAAAGCGAGGCGCAGCCTGCCGGTGTGCAGGGGATGCACGAACGCCCGAAGGAGGAAATTTCCGAAACGGAAACACTGGATAAATTCAGCCGAGATATGACGGCACTGGCAAAGCAGGGAAAATTCGACCCGATTGTCGGCAGAGAGCAGGAAATTGAGCGCATCATTCGGATTCTGAGCCGCAGAACGAAGAATAACCCCTGCCTGATGGGCGACCCCGGTGTCGGAAAAACGGCGATTGTGGAGGGTCTGGCGCAGAAAATCAGTGATGGCAATGTGCCCGATACCCTGCGGCATAAGCGGATTCTTTCTCTGGATTTGTCTGCTATGGTCGCAGGCTCGAAATATCGTGGGGAATTTGAGGAACGCATGAAAAAGGCACTGGAGGATGTAAAGGCGGCAGGCAATATCATTCTTTTCATTGATGAAATCCATACCGTCATCGGGGCAGGTGCGGCAGAGGGCGCGATTGATGCCTCGAATATTCTCAAGCCGGCGCTGGCAAGAGGGGAAATTCAGCTGATTGGCGCAACCACTCTTGAGGAATACCGCAAGCATATTGAAAAGGATGCCGCCTTTGAGCGGCGGTTTCAGCCTGTGCGCGTGGAGGAGCCGACAGAAGCGGTTGCCGTGCAAATGCTGACAGCACTGAAGGACCCCTATGAAATGCACCATAGGGTACGCATTTCGGATGAAGCAATCGCGGCGGCGGTTAGGCTTTCCGCACGCTATGTAACGGAGCGATTCCTGCCGGATAAGGCAATCGACCTGATTGACGAAGCAGCCTCCTGCCTGCGTCTTTCCGCGTATACTGCGCCCACCTCCATCAAGGAGCTGGAGGCAAGAATTGCAGAGCTGGAGCAGGAAAAGGAGACTGCCATTAAGACAGAGGAATTTGAACAGGCGGCGGAAATCAAAAAGCTGCAGGATGGTCTGCGTACCAGTCTGAAGGCGGCAAAGCGTGCATGGGAATCCACGCATGACAGCGGCGAAATTGTGGTGACGGCAGATAATGTCGCAGAAATCGTTTCCCGTTGGACGGGAATCCCCGTGCAGAGCATGCAGGAGGAGGAAAGTCAGCGTCTGCTCCATCTGGAGGAAGTTCTGCACAAAAGAGTCATCGGGCAGGACGAAGCAGTGAAGGCACTGGCAAAGGCTGTCCGCCGTGGGCGTGTCGGCTTGAAGGACCCCAACAGACCCATCGGCTCCTTCCTGTTCCTCGGCCCTACGGGTGTCGGCAAGACGGAGCTTTCCAAGGCACTGGCGGAAGCGCTTTTCGGGGACGAAAATGCCATGGTGCGGATTGATATGTCCGAATATATGGAAAAGCACAGCGTTTCCAGAATGGTCGGCTCTCCTCCGGGCTATGTCGGTTATGAGGAGGGCGGTCAGCTGAGCGAAAAGGTGCGCCGCAATCCTTATTCCGTTGTGCTGTTTGATGAAATCGAAAAGGCATCCCCTGAGGTGTTTAATATTCTTTTGCAGGTTTTGGACGATGGACACATTACGGACGGGCAGGGCAGAAAGGTGGACTTCAAGAATACCGTTATCATCATGACCTCGAACGCAGGCGCGCGCAGCATTGCCGCACCCAAGCGTCTGGGCTTTACGAGCGTGGAAACGCCCGAGCAGAGCTATGAAATGATGAAAAAGGGTGTGATGGATGAAATCAAGACCATCTTCAAGCCCGAATTTCTGAACCGTATTGATGATATTATCGTATTCCATCCGCTGGAAAAGGAGGAAATCACGAGAATTGTGCGGCTTCTGACGGATGTGATGGCAAAGCGTGTAAAGGAAAATATGAATATCACGGTTTCTTTTACCAAAAAAGCAATCGAAAAAATTGCCGAGGAGGGCTATGATAAGGCGTATGGCGCAAGGCCGCTGCGCAGAGCCATCCAGTCTAAGATTGAGGATGCCTTCGCGGAGGAATATCTTCTGGGCAATATCAAAGCGGGGGATAAGGTTTCCGTTGGTCTGAAAACGAATGGATTCAGCTTCCGCGTTGTGAAATAATACAGGATTTTATGCAAAAGATTTCAAAAAATTAGCTATACCTGCAATCTATTTTGTGTTATAATCATAACCGTAGTTTTATCCGCTGGTAGCGGAGCACAAACAAAGGTTCAAACGCCGGGAATCTCTTTTTTTCGGGTTTCTCAGGCGAGGCACAATAGAGAAGCGAGTGGAGGTACTGAAAATGGCAGTAATCGAAGAATTGATTAGACAGGAAGACAATGGCACAATCAGTTTCGGCAATCATCTGATGGACGAAAAGAAGAAAGTCCTTGATTTTGCAGTGAGTGGTGACTTATATAAAATCAAAACCTTTAAGGAAATCACAAAGCTGGAAAAGAACGGTAAAATGCTGCTGGAAACAGTTCCCGGCGCAACCGTACATAATTTCACCGTAAACGAAAGAGGCGCAGAATTTACCGTTGAGGGGCTGGAGGATACACAGATTACCATGGAGCTGGAGCCCGATACAGAATATAAGATTTTGATTGACGATGTGAATGTCGGCAAGATGAAAACAAATCTGGCAGGCAAGGTAACCTTCAGCGTAGAGCTGGGTAAGGATACCCCTTCTGTTGCAATCGAAAAAATCGGCTGATAAAAAACAAAAAGGGACTGTAATCCGATGGGTTGGATTGCAGTCCTTTTATTATAGAAAAGATACGATTGAGGGAATGCTATGAAAATCAAAACAGTCTATCAATGTACAAGCTGCGGATATCAAAGCCCGAAATGGGCAGGCAAATGCCCCGATTGCGGCGAATGGAATACCCTTGCGGAAACGGCGCAGGTCAGGGGTAGCGCAAAGGCGGCGAAGGCAGCACCGAAGCAGCCGGTTTCCCGCCTTTCGGAGGTGGAAACGGGCAGTGACCAACGCCTGCTGACAGGCATTGCGGAATTTGACCGCGTGATGGGCGGCGGCATTGTGCGCGATTCCGTCACCATCATTACCTCACCTCCCGGCGGCGGCAAATCCACCCTGAGCCTGATGGCGGCATCTGCGCTGGCAAAGCAGGGCTTTCGGGTGCTTTATGCATCGGGGGAGGAGAGTGACAGTCAGATTAAAAACCGTGCAGACCGTATTCTGGACACCATTGCGGAAAATATCTGGATTGTGGCGGACACCTCTATGGACAACGTATTGGACGCGATTCGGGATATTGACCCCGATCTGATTATTCTGGACAGCATCCAGACCTTTTCTCTGGCGGAATTTTTGCCCTCGCGCGCAGGCAACCCGACGCAGACTATGGAATGTGCGTCTGCTCTGGTGGCGCAGGCAAAAAATAAAAGCCGCCCCAGAGCGGTGCTGATGATAGGGCAGATGAATAAAAGCGATGAAATCGCAGGTCTGCGTGCCTTGGAGCATCTGGTGGATGCGGTGCTTGTGCTGGAGGGCGAGGGTGCGGATGAGCTGCGGTGTCTGGTTGCAACGAAAAACCGCTTCGGCAGTACGGGCGAAATGGGCTTTTTCACTATGACAGAGGCAGGGCTTGCGTCCATCGAAAACCCCTCGGCTTATTTTGTAACGAAACGGGAGAGGGGCGATTCTGTTTCCGGCAGTGCGATTGCGGTTTTGAAGGAGGGCTCTCGTCCTGTCATTGCGGAAATCGAAAGTCTGGTTTCCCCTTCCTTCACGCCGTATCCCTCGCGCATCAGCGAAACCATGAAAAAGGATACCATGAATACGCTGATTTCCATTCTGGAGCAGAGGGGCGGCATTAAGCTCTATGATAAAAATGTTGTCATCAAGACCACAGGCGGTCTGTATCTGAAGGAGCAGGCGGCAAATCTTGCCGTGCTGATGAGCATTGCTTCTTCCGTTTATGACAAGTCGATTCCCTCGGATTGGGCATTTCTTGCCGATGTCGGGCTGACGGGCGAATTGAAGCGTGTCCCTTCTATGGAAAGCCGCATCAAGGAGCTGGACCGCATGGGCTTCAAGCAGGTTTTCATTTCCGCAGGCGGCATGCGGGAGCTGCATTTGGAGAATATCCGTGTGGTGGAAGCAAAATTTTTGTCACAACTTCTGAATCATGTCTTTGGGAAAAAAGGAAATGGATAAAGAATACAGTTTTTTGTCCACAATATAAAGACATAAGTATTTCTTATAGGTATTCGACACAATTTATGGTTTACGAATAGAAATTCCTGTATTATAATAGGGAGAAACTATGTTTTTCTAAGACAAGTTAAAAATGCTTTGGCATCCAAAGCAATCTATACAAAAACCGAAAAAGGAGGTATCCCCCATGCAGAACGTAGAAATTAGAAAATTTAAAAAGGTTCTGGTTGCAAACCGTGGCGAAATTGCCATTCGTGTGTATCGTGCGCTGAATGAATTGGGCATTCAGACAGTAGGTATTTTCTCAAAGGAGGATAAATATGCGCTGTTCCGCACAAAAACGGACGAGGCTTATATGCTGAACCCCGAAAAAGGTCCTCTGGACGCATATCTGGATATCAATAACATCATCAAAATTGCGAAAGCAAAAGGTGTAGATGCGATCCATCCCGGATATGGGTTTCTTTCCGAAAATCCCGAATTTGTTGAGGCATGCGAAAAAGAGGGGATTGCTTTTATCGGCCCCAATGTAGATGTCATGTATAAAATGGGGGATAAGATTTCTTCCAAGAAAATGGCAATCGAATGTAATGTTCCCATCATCCCCGGCGTTGACCATGCAGTCAGAAGTCTGGATGAGGTAATGGAGGTTGCCCGGAAGGTCGGCTATCCCGTTATGCTGAAGGCATCCAACGGCGGCGGCGGTCGCGGTATGCGTATTGTAAATTCCGAAGAGGAAATGCCCAAGGAATTTGAAGAAGCAAGAAACGAAGCAAAGAAGGCCTTCGGTGATGATAAAATTTTCGTAGAAAAATATCTGCGTGACCCCAAGCATATCGAAGTACAGGTGCTTGGCGATAAATACGGCAATGTGGTGCATCTGTTTGACCGTGACTGTTCCGTGCAGAGAAGACACCAGAAGGTAATCGAATTTGCGCCTGCCTTTACCGTAAGCCAGCCTGTCAGAGAAAAAATTCTGGCGGATGCAGTGCGTCTGTCCAAGCATGTAGGCTATAAGAACGCCGGCACACTGGAATTTCTGGTGGATGCCGATGAAAACTACTACTTCATCGAAATGAACCCTCGTATTCAGGTAGAGCATACCGTTTCCGAGGAGGTAACCGGTATTGATATCGTACAGGCACAGATTCTGATTGAGGAGGGCTATCCTCTGAGTGCGCCCGAAATCGGCATTTCCTCTCAGGAGGATGTACACTGCAACGGCTATTCCGTGCAGCTGCGTATCACAACGGAAGACCCTGCAAACAATTTCATGCCCGATACAGGCAAGATTAACGTATATCGTTCCCCTGCCGGCAACGGTATCCGTCTGGATGGCGGCACAGCCCACACAGGCGCAGAGGTTACTCCTTATTATGACAGCCTGCTGGTTAAGATTATCGCACATGACAGAACCTTTAAGGGCGTGACCAATAAGGCAATTCGTGCGATTAAGGAAACCCGTATCCGCGGCGTAAAAACAAATATTCCTTTCCTCATCAATGTTTTGCAGAGCGAAACATGGAGTGAAGGGAAATGTACGACAACCTTTATCGAAAAAACACCTGAGCTGTTCCGCTTCATTCCCGGAAAGGACAGAGCAAGCAAGATTGCGGAATTCATCGGCAACCAGATTGTCAATGAATCCAAGGGACAGAAGCCGCAGTTTGACCCCATCGTTGTGCCTTCCTTCGGCAAGACCGAAAATGGCAAAACCATTGAGGTTCCCGGTGCAAGGGATACCTTCCTCAAGATGGGCGCAAAGGCGTATACACAGTCCCTTTTGAAGGAAAAACGCCTGCTGGTAACAGATACCTCCATGCGTGACGCGCATCAGTCCCTGATGGCAACCAGACTGCGTACCAATGACCTGATGGCAGCTGCACCCGCAACAAATATGGCAATGGCAAATGCCTTCTCCGTAGAAGCATGGGGCGGCGCAACCTTTGACGTTGCGTATCGTTTCCTCAAGGAATCCCCTTGGGTGCGCCTGCAGCAGCTGAGAGCGGCAATGCCCAACACACTGATTCAGATGCTCCTGCGTGCATCCAACGCAGTCGGCTATGCAAACTACCCCGATAACGTGGTGCAGAAATTCATTGAGGTTTCCGCAGAACGCGGCATTGATGTGTTCCGTATTTTCGATTCCCTCAACTGGGTGGAAAATATGAAGATGCCCATCGAGGTTGCGCTGAATACAGGCAAAATCGTAGAAGGCTCCATCTGCTACACAGGGGATATCTTAGACCCTAACGAAACAAAATATACACTGGATTACTATATCAGAAAAGCAAAAGAGCTGGAGGCTATGGGCTGTCACATCTTCGCAATCAAGGATATGGCAGGTCTTTTGAAGCCCTATGCGGCGAAGGAGCTGTTCAGCACACTGAAAAAAGAGCTTCACATTCCTCTGCACCTGCATACACACGATACCACAGGCAACGGTGTCAGCACCGTTCTGATGGCGGCAGAGGCAGGCGTGGATATTGTTGACCTTGCAATTCAGTCCATGTCCTCTCTGACCTCTCAGCCCTCCATGAACGCTGTTGTGGAAGCGTTGAAGGGCACAGAAAGAGATACCGGTCTGAATACCGAACAGCTGATTGAGCTGAGCCATTATTATCAGGGTGTGCGTCAGATTTTCACAGGCTTTGAAAGTGAAATGAAGACACCCAATACGGAAATCTATAAATACGAAATCCCCGGCGGTCAGTATTCCAACCTGCTGGCACAGGTTAAGGCAATGGGCTCCGCCGACCAGTTCGAGGAAATCAAGCACCTGTATAAGGATGCGAATGACCTTCTGGGCAACATCGTTAAGGTAACACCCTCCTCTAAGGTTGTTGGCGATATGGCAATCTTCATGTCTAAAAACGGACTGACAAAGGATAACATCATGACAGAAGGGGCGGAGGTTTCCTATCCCGATTCCGTTGTGGATTACTTCCTTGGCAACATCGGTCAGCCTGAGGGCGGCTTCCCTGCGGATTTGCAGAAAATCGTGCTGAAGGGGCAGAAGCCCATCGAGGGCAGAGCAGGCGCACTGCTTCCTCCTGCGGATTGGGAAGCTATCGAAAAGCATCTGCATGAAGCACATGCCCTGAAGAAGGTGAACCCCAGAAATGTGCTTTCCTATGCACTGTATCCCAAGGTATATGATGACTATGTAAACCATGAGGAGGTTTATACAGACGTATCCAAGCTGAGCAGTGATGTATTCTTCTTCGGTCTGGCGAAGGGCGAAGAAACCTCTATCGAAATCGGCGAAGGTAAGGATATTCTGATTAAATATATCGATATGACAGAGCCCAACACAGAGGGTATCCGCACACTGACCTTTGAAATCAACGGCGTAATGCGTGAAATTAAGGTTCTGGATAAGCACCTTGAGGTAAAGAGCGACGGTAAGCTGAAGGCAGATAAAAATAATCCCTTCCACCTTGGCTCCTCCATCCCCGGCACCGTTTCCAAGATTCTGGTGAAGGAGGGCGAGGAGGTCAAGAAGAACCAGCCTCTGCTGACGGTTGAAGCAATGAAGATGGAAACCTCCATTGTTGCAAATCAGGACGGCGTGATTGATAAGATTTATGTAAAAGAGGGCGAACAGGTAAATCAGGGCGATTTGCTGGTTTCCTTCGTACAGGAGGGCTGATATTTTTCAGTCGGTATAAAAATAACGAAGCTATGGCACAATCCTTTATGGGTTGTGCCTTTTTCATGGGCTGATTTTTTATAGAAAAAAATTGTTCCGAGAAAAAAAGTATGCTATGATAAATTTGTGATTTGATGAACCCTGATGAAGAAGAAAGGATGTAGCAGATGAATTGGAAAGACCGTTTTTCCGGCAGGCTTCTGTCTGCGGATGAGGCTGTGCGGCAGATTCGCTCCGGCGAAACCATCTCTATCGCGCACGTTGGCTCCGAGCCGTATGCGCTGGTGGATGCACTGGCACGCAATGCGGATGCCCTTACAGATGTGGATATGCACTTCATGCTTTCCCTCAGAAAGGAGGAGCCGCATATCGCGAAGGGGATGGAAAAGCATCTGCGCTTTTTCGGCTATTTTCTGGGCGGCAGTACAAGAGGGGCAGTTGCGGAGAGCAGAGCGGAATATCTGCCTTGCTTTTTCCATCTTTATCCCCGCATGCTCAGAGAACGTGGCGGCGTGGATGTGCTTCTGATTTCCGTTTCCGAGCCGG
>ERZ827101.2433-NODE-2433-length-16526-cov-12.725882_pt1 | contig 16526 bp, 16 predicted proteins | sample MGYA00519869_ERZ827101 | MGnify/ENA primary metagenome ERZ827101 (study PRJEB31778, sample SAMEA3449256) | human gut metagenome | biome: human gut; feature: human-associated habitat; material: faeces | place: United Kingdom | collected 2010/2012 ...
CATGATTTCTGTGCATCGCGAAGCGCGTTACTGTGAACGGAGTGAACAGTAACCTTTTTTCTTCTTTAATCGTTCAAGTAAAAGATAAAGAAGAATCAGACCCCAGACTACTGCCAGACTTCCAAGAAGAATTCTGGATTCTGCGGGAAGAGGTCCAAGCTCTTTTTTCCCGGAGGACTGCTCAGAAGAAATCTGATCCAGGTGATACAGGGAGGTAACATCGCTGTAAAGTTTATCAATATAGGCATCATCAATCTCCTGTTTTCTTCGGACAGATTTGGTCACGCTTTCAATCAGCTGTCCTGCTGCATCACGTAAAGAAGCGGAGCCGTTAAATACAGGGGTGACAAAAGTGTGCTCCATATTGTCAAGGAGCAGCCTGGACGCTTTTATTTTTACATCGTAGTAAGTGGAATTGTCTTCCCCTTCCCTGGAAAGATAATCCTGATACTGGTCGGATTCCTGGGCTTTGCTGGTAACCGGCACATAACCTTCCGTTTCAGAATAAGCGGTCTGTACGTCATTTGTGAGCAGATACTGTGTAAAGAGCCAGGAGGCCAGCACTTCCTGAGGGTCTTTCTTATTGAAGATACATACAGAAGGTCCCTGTGAAATCATCTGCGGATTATCCGGATCAAACTGTGGAATGGTCATAACCTCTGTTTCAAAATCCACCAGAGCATCAGAACTGATGTCCACAAGAGGGGCATTTGTACCCATCCAGGTGGAGCCTGCTGTGGAATCAATGGCAAAGATACATTGCCCTGCATTCAGGAAGTTAGCCGGATAACTGGAAATTTTAAAAGTGGAAAAAGCACCGGTTTTTACATGCTCCGCGATGGTATCCAGCAGACTTGCCGTGGTGTCGTTAAAAAGCTGGATCTCTCCGCTGTCAGTGGAATATCCTGCATTTTTCTGCTTTAGCATTTCGATCATCATATTGTCTGTGGACTTGTCTATAAATGGAATCAGCACATTCTGATCGTTAACCTTGTAGGTTCCATCTGCATTTTGCGCCATAGCGGCTTCACTTACTTCCCACACAAAATCCCATGTGAGGGTTTCTGGAAGGGTGTATCCAAGCTTTTCCACATAGGTTTTATTTACATAGCAGGCTTCTGTGGAGCGCATGAAAGGCAGTGCATAATAGTGACCGGAAAAAGAACACTCCTGTAAAAAACGGGGAATGATCTCATCTTTTTTCACTGAGGCGAATTCAAGCTTATCACCGCCAAATCCGTAGCTGGAATCTGCCATCAGATCGTCCAGAGGGACAACGGTATCGTTTCCCGTAAGGTAGGTGGCAATATGGTCCGGGTAGGTGATACATACGTTCGGAGTGGTGCCTGTGGCGATGTTGGTGATTACATCGTTGTAGATTTTGCCGTAGTCCGTGTAAAGCCGAAGATCTACGGTGATATTGGGGTACAGGGCTTCAAAATCGGATATTGCCTTTTTATAGATTTCGGTCTGGGTTTTGTTTGTGTCGTTTTTGGCCCAGAAAGTGATTTCGTAATCTCTGGAGGTGTCAAATTCCCCGGGAATGGTAAAGGCACTTTGGTCCTTCGCGCCATGACAGCCTGTAAGCAGAGTTACAGAAGAAAGGGCAGCCAGGGAAAAAAGCAGGAAAGGCTTTTTGTGGAACGCTCCAGGATGTTTTTGTCTGAATAGTCTCATCCTTTTGTACCTCCTCTTGAAACTCCTGACATAATCTTGTTTCTGAAAAGCAGGAACAAAATGATCAGGGGCAGGGAAATCACAACTACCGCCGCCATCATAGCAGGGACATTTTCACGACCGAAACCGTTTTCGCGAATCTCCTGGATTCCGTTGGAAACCAGATAGTAGTTCTGGTCATCGGTGATCAGTCTTGGCCAAATGTAGGAATTCCAGCATTCGATTACCTTCAGGATAGCAATGGTGACCATGGTAGGCTTACAGATGGGAATCATCACCTTGCAAAGGTATTTCAGATCTGAGGTTCCGTCCACTTTGGCTGCACGGTAAAGCTCATCCGGTACCTGTTCGAAATTCTCTTTCAGAAGATAAATATAAAATACAGAGGTGACAGATGGCAGGATCAGCCCAAGGAAGGTGTTCCGCATATCCAGGTTGGTGATGGTCACAAAATTGGTAATGATCACAAGTTCGTTTGGAATCATCATCAGGGAAAGGAATAAAGTGAAAGCCAGATTTTTCCCTCTGAATTCAAGCCTTGCGAAAGCAAAGGCGGACAGTGTGATCACAACCATCATAATAGCAGTGGTGGCAACTGTGAAAATCAGTGTGTTCAGCAGATATTTTCCCAGGGGCACTGCTGTAAAGGCATCTGCATAATTCTGCAGGGTGGGCGTCAGTGTAAAGAAGGTGGGAATGTGCTCTGCGTTGTAGGAACTGTAGCTTTTTACAGAGGTAAGAAGCATCCAGTAAAAAGGAAACAGTACGACCAGAGCCCAGATGGTAAGCAGCAGGTAGACAAGGATGTTTCCCAGGGAATGCTGTCTGGCGGCAGTATGCTCCGATTTTGTAAACTGAGTGGTATCTTTTTCCATGTTTTCTCCTTTATGAAGACTAGTACATCGTTTTCGAAATAACTATACCACTCACTTGTCTGTGAATCCGATTGCACAGGCATAAAAGTCTCGGCGTAGCCCGCTACGCCTGCGGTTTTATGCCTGCACACTCGAATCCACATCCTACGCGATTGGTGTAGTTATTTACGAAACGATGTACTAGAGCGTGTTTGAAAAAGGCTTTCTGTAAAATGTACGTCACAATTTGTGAGAGATTTTGCCCGAAAATACCTTTCAGATAAAGAGGGTGAACCTTCACCGTTACGAGTAGTATACATGTTTTTTGCTTACAAGCAGGTTTATGCAGGTGATTGTCAAAACAATAACAAACAGCAGGATCGCTGCTGCTGAGGCATAGGACGGGTAGCCGCCGCCATTTCCGTAAAGCATGTCGTAAACATAGCCTACGATGGTGTTCATGCCAGCTGCGTTTAAGTCTGTGCCAAAAAGGGCAACTGAATCGCTGTAAGCCTTGAATGCACCGATAAAACCAGTGATGATCAGATAGAAAACAGTGGGAGAGATCATCGGTAGGGTGATCCGGATAAAAATACGGAATCTGGAGGTACCGTCTACCCGGGCTGCATTGTAATAATTCTGGTTTACAGAAGCCAGGGCACTGGTAAGGATCAGTACCTTAAAAGGCATAACGATCCAGATGGTATAAATACATAATACCAGCATCTTCGCCCAGTATGGTCCGTCAATAAAATCTACAGGTCCCTGTCCAAACAGCTTCAGCACCAGGTTTATCAGTCCGTCGGAATAAGCGGTTTTTTTGAAAAGAATCATGAATACCAGTCCAACGGCCAGTGTGTTGGTTACATATGGCAGAAAGTAAATGGTCTGGAAAAGTTTTTTCAGAGCCTTCACAGAACTTAAGGCAACGGAAATCAGAAGTGCCAGCAAAGTGGAAAGGGGCACTGTGATCACAACCAGGATAAAGGTATTCCGGATCGCCTGGAGAAAATATGGGTCATGAAGGACGTAGGAATAGTTGTACATACCTGTCCCATAGTAAGTCTGGGAAGCGGAATTATAGCCCTCTTCAAAGGAATAGATAAAAACATCGATAAGAGGGTAGACCATGAAAATACCCAGAAAAAGCATAGCCGGCAGAAGGTACAGCCAGCCTTTGAAGTTTCGTTTGTTCATAGGAGCCTCCCTTTAAAGGTTGATCCGTTCACCAGTATCATGCCGGAACAGGAAGATCTTGTTTGGCTTGATAGAAAAACGGACGGTTTTTGCATCAAGCCGGATCTGGGTGTCAGAGCTGATGATGGAGCGGATCACAGGATTTACGGAGGATGCATGGGTGGAGACAACGGAGATGTCACGGCCCATTACTTCCATGCCGCCAAGCTGGCAGCAGAGCGCTCCCTTCTCATCGGGGATAAATCCCTCCGGACGGATTCCCACAGAAACCGGCTGGTCGGAGATCCCAGGTGTGAGAAGAACTGCATTTTCACCGATGTAAAGGCTTCCGCCACGGATCTGTCCCTCGAATACATTGATGGGAGGGGTACCAAGGAATTTGGCTACAAACAGATTTACAGGGCTGTCGTAAACGTTCTGGGGCTTCCCGATCTGTTGTACCACACCATCCTTCATGACTACGATCATGTCGGAAATGCTCATGGCCTCCTCCTGGTCATGGGTGACAAAGACAGTTGTGATCTTTGTAGCCCGCTGGATCTTGCGGATCTCTTCCCGGGTCTGGAGGCGGAGTCTGGCATCCAGGTTGGAGAGCGGTTCGTCGAGAAGCAGTACGCGGGGCATTTTTACAAGTGCACGGGCAATGGCTACGCGCTGCTGCTGACCGCCGGAGAGCTCGGAAGGACGTCGGTCCATAAGCTCTGTGATCTGCACCAGACGGGCTGCATTCTGAGCCCGCTCATCCATCTGGGATCTGGAAAGCTTGTCCTTTCCTTTCAGATTCTGAAGAGGAAAGAGGATGTTCTGCTTCACTGTGAGGTGGGGGTAAAGTGCATAATTCTGAAATACCATACCAACGCCGCGCCGCTCTGGGGGAAATGAAGTCACATCATCATCGCCGAAAAGAATTCTGCCGCTGGTTGGTTTCTCCAGGCCGCAGATCATATTCAGGGTAGTACTTTTCCCGCAGCCGGAGGGGCCGAGAAGTCCGATCAGCTGACCGTCAGGAATTTCGAAATTGAAATCGCTTACAGCTGTGACCGGCTCCTGAGCCTTTCTTCCACGGGGCGGAAACTGCTTTGTGAGATGTTCTAATACTATTTTCATAATTTCGCTCCTAAATGTTTAATAAAGGTAACTGTCCAGTACCTTCACAGTTACCCGCTTCGCACTGCAGCGGAAAGCCTTTTTCAAACATGCGCTGGATGTCGCTGGAGGCGACCAGCCGCAGGCGGAGAATCCTGCAAGCAGGATTCTGTTTTATTGGGATTTCTGCGAACTGCGTTCCAAAAAACACTTTGCAGAAAATAGCTGCTTAATAAAGTAATTATAGCGAATTTGCATGAGTTGTACAATGAAATTTGGAAAAAAAATCCTCCTGCCTGTCTGGCAGAAGGAAATAAGGTTAAGATTAAGATTCGGGATTGTCAGCAGAAGCGTTGTCAGAAGAAGCAGAAGTAGTATCTGTGCTATCCGTTTCAACGCTGTCAGGTGTGGAATTTGTACTGCTCTGAGGCATAAGTGCAAGCTCCAGGGAAGTGTCTGCATAGAATGTATTTGCATTATAGAGATAAAGTACTTCCTGAATTTCTTCTACCTGCATCAGTTCTTCCAGATCGTCATAGAAATAACGAGGGTCTACCATAACAATCTTGCGGTAGTAAGGTGCCAGGAAAGGTATCAGGCTGTTTGCGTAGGAGTCTTTGATCACAAGTAAGGTACGGTTTTCCTCTGTAGGGGTGGTGATCACAACCTTGCCATGGTTTCCGTTAAAGAACATGGCGTATTTGTCTCTGGTTTCCAGCTTGCTGGTATCGTAAAAGCTGGCCGTTTTTTTCTGTTCGTCTACATAATTTACAACAGAGGAAGGAACCGAGTCATCTCTTGGAAGAAAGACATCCATTTCCTCTTTCTCAGAAGCACGGAAACCGCTTTTTGCGGAAAGGGTTCCCTGGAAGCTCATGGAAACCGGGAGCTTGTCGTAGGAGATGGAAGAAGAATCGATTCCAAGTACCTTTGCAAGCTGCATATAAGCGAAGTAAGCTCCCTGAGTAGTCCAGTGATGGTCTGTGTGGTAATAAATTCCGTCATCCTTGTGCTGGGAAAGGGTGTCACGCACATCCACGAAAGTGACACCTGCCTTTTCAAGAGCAGTGGCAGTTGCGTCCAGATAAGGATTCTGGTCAGTGGCAGCAGCCAGGGCAGGGAGCTTATCTGAAAGGATATTCACGGCATTTGGCGCAATCAGCGCATACTGGGGTAGATCAGAATGTCTTGCTGCAAAATCTGTCATAGCGTTTACGGTACGGTTCAGACGCTCCTGGGAGGGTGCTGTAAAATCCTCCATCAGGTAACCGTTTTCGCCAAGAAAAACGCCGTTTTCCTCCGTATTTCCAAGGATACGCTGAGCTGTGGCGCGCAGTGTGATCCACCAGTCACGAAGGAAAAACTGGTCATTTACATAGGTTTCATAACCATCAGCAAATTTGCCGGATGTGAGCTGTGAAACGCTGATAGCCGGACGGGAGGCCAGCACACGGTTTTCCTTCTGGGAAAAGCCCCGGTCCGGAACTAAAAAATTGATTATCAGTACTGCCAGGATGAAGATTCCGAAAAGGCATCCGGTCAGGTGATAAAAATAGCGGTATCCGTTTGGTTTCTTTTTCATGGGTCCTCCAATTAATATGGTACCAGTTTAGGGCTTTTTCAAATTTACTCTAGAACTGCTGATACATAAATGGTGTGTAGGAACTGTAGATCATATACGCAATACAGAGGAAAAACAGGATTGCGTTTATCACTGCGGCAAGGTAAGTATTGCGTCTTGCAAGGCGCTTGAAATACTGATAAAGTCCCGGACGGCAGCTGATCACGGAAATGATCATCAGGATCAGTCCGGATTTCAGTGCATACAGGGAGGCACGGTCTGCGAAGCAGGAAGCTCCAAATCCAAACATGGATCCCAGCATTTTTCCTATGGCTGCAGGTGTGGTCTGGCTGAAAAATACCCAGCCGATGATTACGGCAAACATGGTATATAAATTGCGAAGCCAGACAGGTGCTTTCTCAAGAAAACGTCCAAGAAGGAATTTCTCTGCCAGAAGAAGGAGACCGTAGTAAACGCCCCAGAACACAAAGTTCCAGCTGGCGCCATGCCAGAGACCGGTGAGTGCCCATACCACAAGGATGTTGCGGATGTGCCGGCCTGTGGAAACACGGTTGCCTCCCAGTGGGATGTAGATGTAATCGCGGAACCAGCTTCCAAGAGAAATATGCCAGCGGCGCCAGAATTCAGAGACGCTGGTGGAAATGTAAGGATAATCAAAGTTCTTGTTGAAATTGAATCCCAGCATTTGTCCAAGACCGATGGCCATATCGGAATATCCGCTGAAATCGAAGTACAGCTCCAGTGTATATGCGCCAATGGCAAGCCAGGTTCCCACAAAGGAGGTGGTACCGGAAGCCTGAAGGGTGGTGTACAGAGCGGAAAGATTGTCTGCAAGGAGAACCTTCTTGGAAAGCCCCTTGATAAAGAGCTCTGCACCTGCACCCAGGCGCGTAGTGTTTATACTGCGGCGGCTGATGGATTCCGAAATGTCAGTGTAGCGGACAATGGGTCCGGCAGTCATGTGCGGAAACATGGTGCTGTATACGGCATATGGGAAAAATCCCTTGCAGGGTTCTGTTTTTCCCATATAGATATCCAGGATGTAGGACAGATTCTTAAAGGTATAGAAAGAAAGTCCGATGGGCAATGCAAGCTGCGGATAGGTAAGCTTCAGTCCTGTGACACCGCTGATGGTATCAAGAAGAAATCCCCAGTATTTGAAAAATCCCAGGATCAGAAGGTTGATCACTACTGCGAAAATAAGGTTTCGCTTGCGGGACGGATCTTCATCGGTTATTTTCCCAAGCTCTTTGCCCATGTAATAATTGAAAAAGCTGGAAAACAGCATAAGAACCAGATAGGTAGGATCTCCCCATGCATAAAAGAAAAGGCTTCCTGCGAAAAGTACCGGATTACGAGCCCTGGCCGGCACGAAATAGTAGATCAGCAGAAATATGGGAAGAAAACAAAATATAAAAATTACACTGTTAAATACCATAACGTCAATTCTCCTATATCATGGATAATAAAGCCTGGCGAAGTTCCTGGGCGTTTTCACCGCAGAAATACCAGACATAGGCACCGCGCTTTTCTACAGAAGCTTCTCCGAGAAGTGCCATCTGATCAGTTCCATAGCCTTCGAAAATGTTCTTCTGACTTTCAAGATGAGCCTGAGCTGCTTCTAAATAGGCGCTTGCCTCAGAAGAAGAATTAGCCTTAACTACCAGAACTTCGTCTACAGACATGGGGGAGGCTGCTTTACGGAAAAAGTAGCTGTCTATGTCATTCTCATCAATCTGATAAAAACGGCGAAGACCGGAAACCCCTGGCTCACTAAGGTCCGTAACACCGGAAACCTGTTCAAGGGCAGCAGATATTTTGTCCATGGACACGTCTGCTGCGTAGTCGGACACATAGAGACGTCCCAGATAGACAACCAGGAAAATCACCATGACGGATTTTATGATAAGGGAACCGGTAAGCTTGAAATCAGAAAGGATGCTGGTTCCCTGCTTTTTATTTTTCTTCAGATTGCCACTCAGTTTGCCGGAAAAATCTGAGAGGATATTTCGTTTGGTATTCAGCTTCATACGAGACCTGCCCTTTCTGCCATATAAGTAAGCCATTTGGGGTAGTAATTGTAAACCATATGCTCACCATCCGGCTCATACATGCTTTCGTCTACAAGGAATGTATCGTCTATAAAAGTGCATCCCATTTCGTCACAAAAGTCCCTGAGTGCCTGATTAAAGCTGTCATAATAAGCAAGAGCAGGACTTTGGTCGATGGCGCTTTGCTGGATGGGAAGAATGCTGTTGATGTAAATGGCAGTATCCGGAAGAGCGTTCTGGATCTGTTTCACTTTCACACGGTAGGCGTCAATAAAAGCAGAGGAATCACCATTGTAAATTTCCAGGTCATTTGCTCCAAAGGACAGGAAAAATACGCTTGGATTCAGACTGATGGCGGTATTGATCTGGTCATCTGCATCGTCAATACGAAGTCCCAGCTTGGCAACTACAATACTGGTGTCAAGAAAACCATATTCTGCAATGGATTCTGTAATAGAGTCCCCTACAATAACAGTTCCCTGAAATGCCTGTTTAATTTGTACATCTGTGAGAATATCGCCAAGAACACCCTCCTCTGAGTCCGATCCGGTGGGCTTTTCTTTCTCGGAAAGTGCACGGATCTCATCCTCTATACTGGAGATATCGGCTGTTTCAAGCTTCTGAAGACGTTCAACTGTTTCCTGACATTGTTTGTCAGTATTGCCTGAACGAGAGCAAAAAAAAGCTACCCCTGCAGCCAGCACCACGACAGCTGGGATAACGGCAAGAATGGTTTTGTTGTTTTTAATATTTTTCAAAATTTAATTCTCCGATAAAAAATTAGATATAATGGAACTGTTCCCTGTTTGAACAGTTACGACATAATTCATTTTCCTTCGACATTCATTATAATACCACAGGGAAAAACTTCAAGTATAAAAATGGATTTTTTATATAGGAAATTATACTCTTTTTCCGGCTTTTTGTGGACGAATTTCACGAAATAGTTTATACTGTCCAAAAAGAACCGGAGGATAACAGGAGGTTAAATGATGGAAGAGAAGAAAAGCAAAATTTTAAGAGGACAGATTCCAACATCTGTATTTTATATTCTTTTTGGACTGTGTCTGGCATTGATGCCTGTAGAAACGGTGAACGTTCTGTGCAAGGTGGTATTTGGGCTGTTTTTGATCGGAGCCGGTGTTTATCACATTCTGATCTTTGTTCTGGAAAAGGATAATTCTACCATATTGGATCTTTTTTCCGGTGTGATCGTGTTGGTGATCGGTATCTTTTTGTTTATGAATCCAACTGTGGTTGTGAAACTGCTGACTCTTATGCTGGGAGCTTTTATTCTGGTGGACAGCATCTGGATGATGCGTGGCAGTATGAAACTGAAGAAGCGCGGGCAGGGCGTTTGGAAGGCATTTCTGGTTGAAAGTCTGATTTTTATAGGACTTGGAGTGCTGATCCTTGTAAATCCATTTTCTGAAATCAGGATGACCGTGCAGATTTCAGGATGTATTTTTGTGGCGAACGGAGTGCTGGATATTATTTTTTATCTGATTCTGAAACACGGGCTGAAAAAAGAGATTCAGGATGGATCAGCAGGTGATGGAAAGAATGAGGATAAAGTGACAGATGCTGATGTAGCTGTGAAAGAAGCTGAAACATTGGACTCAGGTTTTGAACCTGCGAAGAAGGTGGACACTGAGACAGTCGAAGCTGGTGCTGAAAATACAGGTGCTCAGGAAGAGCAGGCAGATCAGGCGGATCAGGAAGAACAGGCAAATCAGGAAGAACAGACTGATCAGGAAGAGCAAACCGATTTGGAAAAGCAGGCGGATCAGAAGCCGGAAGAAGAGGAAATTCTGGAGGAATGGAAGGATTGAAGCGGAACATTGTGATCATGGATTTTTCTGGAATTTACCAGGAAGAGCAGTTCTATGAGGGAGAACAGGTTTCCTGGATAGACCTGAGTGATATTTCAGGAACCAACTGCTACTGCGATGGAGATGCCCAGGCGCAGATTTTGGAACGAATGGAAAAATATCCGGTTTCCGGAATTTATTTTATTGATTCCGGAAATTATCATTATATGAGCAGAATCGGGATCGGGCGGGTGAAAGAGCCCTTCAACCTGCTGGTATTTGACAATCATACAGACATGCAGCTTCCTGCTTTCGGAGGGCTTTTGTCCTGCGGGGGCTGGATTGCAAGTGCACTGGAAGAGGTGGAAAAGCTTCAGGAGGTCTGGCTGATCGGGCCGGATGAGGAAGCGTATGGGCAGGTGGAAAAACCCTTTAAGGACAGAGTGCATTTTTTGTCCAGGGAGAGGCTGGCTGAGGCAAGGTCGCATATGGCTGAGAAAAAAGGTTCTGAGGAAGAATTGATCAGAAGCTTGGAAATTCCTGCAAATATACCGCTGTATGTCTCAATTGATAAGGATGTGCTCTGCCCGGAGGAAGCAGCCACTACCTGGAGCCAGGGGGATATGACTTTAGAAGAGATGCTGAAAGTACTTCTGGCATTGTGCTCTCATTTTGAAAAAGAGAATGGAAAAATCCTGCAGGTGGATATCTGCGGGGAATGTGATCCGGATAAGAGTATGGAAAGTCCTAAAAATGATCATGCAAACAAGGAACTTTTAAGGTTCTGGAAAAATGGTTTTGAGTGGAGAGAATAATTTATGAAAAATGAACTTCTGCGGATTGGTCCATTTACGATCTATGGGTACGGACTGATGATCGCCATTGGAATTCTGTCAGCTTATTTTACCGGAGAATACAGGGCAAAAAAGCGGAAACTGCCATATGAACACGTTTTTTATCTGGTGGTATGGTGCGTAGTGGGAGGATTTCTGGGCGCCAAGATCCTGTATTGGATTACAGAATGGAAAAGTATCCTGGAAAATCCGGGGTTCCTGAGTGCTACTCTGACCGATGGCTTTGTGGTATTTGGTGGAATTGTTGGTGGAATTTTCACGGCGTATGTATATTGCAGGGTGAAAAAACTGGATTTTCTGAAGTTTTTTGATACGTTAATGCCTTCTGTAGCGCTTGCACAGGGATTTGGAAGAATTGGGTGCCTGCTGGCAGGATGCTGTTACGGAAAAGAAACGTCCGGTGCTTTTTCCATTACGTTTCATACGTCTGCTTTTGCACCAAATGGGGTGGCGCTGGTTCCTACGCAGATTTATTCCAGTATTCTTGACTTTCTTCATTATGGTTTGCTGCTCTTGATTTTGAGAAGCCAGAAAAAAGATGGAGAGACAGCGGCGGCGTATCTGATTTTTTATAGTGCAGGAAGATTTGTGCTGGAGTTTTTCCGCGGAGATCTGGCAAGAGGAAGTGTGGGAGTACTTTCTACGTCGCAGTTTATTTCGGTCTTTACATTTTTGGCAGGAATTGTGCTTCTGATACAGAGGAAACACGCTCTAGAGCGTGTTTGAAAAAGGCTTTCTGCAAGATGTGCGTCACAATTTGTGGGAGATTTTGCCCGGATGAGGGCGTCGTAGCGGGCTACGACAACCGAATTCGGGTGAAATATACCGCAAAGTGGGGCGTGCAGATTGCAGGAATGATTTTTCAAACAGGTTCTAAGTCATTGAAATGAAAAATAAAGCATACTCTTAAATGAAAAAGCTTTAAGGGGCAGTTATGGGAAATAAAGACGCGGGCAATTTGAGTATGCAGGAGTCAGTTTCACCGGCACAGAACGAGATGTATGCGGATTTTATTGTAAAATATATGGACGATTTTCAGGAAGACCTGGGCGATGTCCCAGGTTTTAGTTTTCAGAAAATAAACGGAATTTACGGGGTAGTTTATGCACCCTTGACAGAAATTGGAAGGTGGAATATCAATACGTATTCCTACAGTTCTATTCCAAAATGTTATACGCATATGGATCTTGGAGGCCTTAGTGCTTCCGGAATTACCCGGCTTCAGGAACAGCCCTACCTTCAGCTGAAAGGAAGCGGAACAGCTGTTGCGGTTGTGGATTCCGGAATTGACTATCGGAATCCGGTTTTTCAGAACGAAATGGGCAGCAGAATCCTTTGCATCTGGGACCAGACCTTAGAGGGAGATGGGAAAGAAGTGCCTTATGGTCGTGTCTTCTGGAAAAAGGATATTGATCAGGCACTGGCTTCCGGAAATCCTCTGGAAATTGTGCCCTCTGTGGATACGGATGGCCATGGAACCAGAATGGCTGCTATTGCGGCTGGAAATTATTTTCCTGAGGAGAATTTTTCTGGAGCCGCACCAGAAGCCATACTGATCATTGTGAAAGTGAAGCCTGCGAAAAAATATCTCCGGGAGTTCTATCTTTTCCCTGCAGAAGCGGAGCTTTTCCAGGAAAATGACATTATGATGGGAATGGATTTTGCAGTGCGAATTGCGAATGACAGAAGAATGCCTCTTTCTCTGTGCCTTGGAATTGGCAGCAGCCAGGGAGCACATATCGGGAAAAATCCACTGAGTCTTTATGTGGATTATATTTCCCAGTATTCGCTGATTTCAGTTTCTGTTGCAGCTGGAAATGAGGGAGCGGCAAGACATCATTACGCAGGCCGCCTTACAGAGAGAGAAAACCAGGCATTGGCGGAGCTTCGCGTTGGAAACAAGGAGCCAGGATTTACCATGGAATTCTGGGGCGAGCCGCCAGAAATTTATAATCTTTCTTTGCAGTCTCCTACAGGGGAAATTCTGGATATCAGCGCTTCACTGGGGGCGGTGACGCAGGAATTATCTTTTGTCTTTGTGGAAACAAGGGTGAAGGTAAATTATGTTTCTATTGAGAGGCAGACCGGATATACGCTGGTATATTTTCAATTTATCCAGCCGGTACCTGGAATCTGGCGTATTTTTGTTAGAGGAAGAGATGGGCAGAATGTAGGATTTCATATGTGGCTGCCGGTTCAGGGGCTGATTTCGGAGGAAACCTATTTTCTGGAACCATCGCCTTATAATACAGTGACGGCACCTGGAGATTCACTGGAGAGTATTACCGTGACTGCTTACCAGTATCGTGACAACAGCCTGTATGTCCAGGCAAGCAGAGGCTTTATGCCGGATGGAAATGTAGTTCCACAGGTAGCAGCCCCAGGTGTCCAGATCCGGATACCCCTGTTAAACGGTCTTTACGGAAATGCCTCCGGCACCAGCCTTTCTGCCGCTCAGACTGCCGGTGCGGCTGCACTTTTGTTCGAATGGGCGGTGATACGTGGGAATCAACCCTATTTTACCGGCTCGAGCGTGAAAAATTATATTACACGAGGTGCGGAGCGTGAAGAACGGATGCAGTATCCAAATCGGGACTGGGGATTCGGGAGAATGGATCTTTATCATACATTTGAGTTATTGGCGTGATAAAAATCCTTGATAAAACTTGACACAAAATATTGATTCTTTGTATAATAAACCCATAAAATACGGTGAAAACCTTACGAAGAATGTTTTATCAGAGTGATTAGGACGGACATAAGAGAAAAGCTGTGAAAATAATCTGATTTAAAAGGAGAAGAATATGAGCCTGAAGATTGAAAAGAAAAATGAAGGAACAAAAGATACTGTAATGTTGTCAGGAAGACTGGACACAACCACAGCTCCTGAATTGGATGTTTTTGCAGAGAAGGAACTGGCAGATACACAGGAACTGGTGCTTGATTTTGCAGATCTGGAGTACATTTCATCTGCTGGTCTGCGTGTGCTTTTGAAATTGCAGAAGGTTATGAATAAAAAAGGAAGTATGAAACTGATCCATGTGGGAGAAGTTGTAAAGGAAGTCTTTGAGATTACAGGGTTTACGGATATTTTAACAATAGAGTAACACGCGCTGCAGGTCTGGCTGGTTTTAGGGGGCAGAGAACTTACCATGTGAGGAACCGATTCAGCGCGCATGTAAATAAAGGAATTCTGTGTTTAGTGCAGGATTCTTTTTTACATAGTTCAGGAAAAAAGGTATGGTCGCCTGGCAGGATGGAAACAGAAGCCTTGGCAGCGTATGTGAAAGGAGCTGTGAAATTTGAAAAGTATTACAGTGGAAGCAAAGATAGAGAATGTGGATAAAGTCACGGAATTTGTAAATGAAGTGCTGGAAGAAAAGGATTGTCCGTTGAAGGTTCAGATGCAGCTGGATGTTGCCATAGATGAGATATTTGGAAATATTGCTTATTATGCTTATGGGAAGGGCAGCGGAAATGCCACAATACAAATTGAAATGGAAGATAATCCGCCGAAAATCACATTGATTTTCATAGACCAGGGAACCCCTTATAATCCACTGGAAAACAAAGATCCGGACATTACACTGGACATTGAAGACAGAGAAATTGGCGGACTTGGAATTTTCCTGGTGAAGAAAACCATGGATGAGCTTTCTTATGAATATGTTGACGGACAGAATATTTTAACCATGAAAAAAGAACTGGCATAAGATAAAAAAACGAAACAGATAAATGTTTACAAAAAAAGGCTGGCTTTTTTGTGAATATTACATCCAAATATTTTAAGCCAACCTAATTGTTTTTGTGCGCCTTATTTGGTATACTGTATAAAACAAAAGAAAGCAGGAAAATATTATGAAGAGAGGCAGTATTTTTGAAACGGATGGTATCCCGCGGATACAGGAAGCCCTTCCTCTTGCGTTGCAGCATGTTGTTGCAATGATCGTGGGATGTGTCACCCCTGCCATTATTGTGGCAGGCGCAGCTGGGCTTGAGAATAAGGATCAGGTCATTCTTATTCAGGCAGCTCTGGTAGTTGCTGCGCTGTCTACCTTGCTCCAGCTTTTTCCCATTGGGAAGAAGTACAGGATTGGTTCAGGACTTCCCATCATTATGGGTGTCAGCTTTGCATATGTACCAAGTATGCAGGCCATTGCGGATGGGTACGGAATCGACACCATTTTGGGAGCCCAGATTGTAGGCGGTGTTGTTGCTGTTATCATGGGCATTATGGTAAAAAAGATCAGAGTATTTTTTCCTCCGCTGATCACAGGAACAGTGGTATTTACCATCGGACTTTCCCTGTATCCCACTGCAATCAACTACATGGCTGGTGGAACCTCTAATCCGGATTATGGCTCCTGGCAGAACTGGCTGGTGGCTTTCTTTACCCTTGCTGTGGTAACAGCCCTGAACCACTTTGGAAAAGGAATCTGGAAGCTTTCTTCTATTCTGATCGGTATGCTGGCCGGATATGTGGTATCCATTCCATTTGGGATGGTGGATCTTTCAAGCGTGGGCAAGGCAAGTGTGTTCCAGGTACCACAGCCGTTGCATTTCGGAGTGCATTTTGAGATTTCTGCATGTGTAGCCATTGGACTGCTTTTTGCAATTAATTCGATTCAGGCAATTGGTGACTACTCTGCAACTACCATCGGTGCTATGAACCGGACTCCCAAGGATTCAGAGCTTCAGGGTGGTATTGTAGCTTATGGTATTACCAATATTCTTGGAGCCCTGTTTGGAGGACTTCCAACTGCAACCTACAGCCAGAATGTTGGTATTGTCACCACGACCAAGGTTATCAACCGTTGGGTTCTGGGGCTGGCAGCTGCTTTTCTTGGAATTGCCGGATTTGTGCCGAAATTTTCAGCACTTTTAACCACGATTCCCCAGTGCGTATTGGGTGGTGCTACAGTTTCCGTATTTGCATCTATTGCTATGACAGGTATGAAGCTGGTGGCTTCTGCAGAAATGGATTACCGTAATTCCTCCATTGTAGGTCTGGCTGCAGCACTTGGTGTGGGCGTTTCCCAGGCAAATGCAGCACTTGCCACACTTCCTGCATGGGTGACTACCATTTTCGGAAAATCTCCGGTTGTGCTGGCGACGATCATAGCAGTCTGTCTGAACCTGATCCTGCCCAAGGCTAGGGATGAGGAGAAAGAAGAGAAAATTCATGACAGCCAGGTTCAGGAGAAACTGGAAGAAGATCATAAGATGTTTGGAAATGGTCAGGAATAAGGCAGAAGGAATCATGGATTTTTGCTGATTGTGTGAAAAATAAAGAAAAAAGTAAGAACTCCTTTGTTCTGTAAGATCAGGTATTTAGAGCCTTTTTTAAACACGCTCTAACTGATCTTATAGAGAAAGGAGTTCTTTTCTTTTTCGTGAGCCACAAGAAAAACATG
>ERZ827101.2448-NODE-2448-length-16448-cov-2.997926_pt1 | contig 16448 bp, 9 predicted proteins | sample MGYA00519869_ERZ827101 | MGnify/ENA primary metagenome ERZ827101 (study PRJEB31778, sample SAMEA3449256) | human gut metagenome | biome: human gut; feature: human-associated habitat; material: faeces | place: United Kingdom | collected 2010/2012 ...
GCGAATTGCCGAGATCATTGATTTGCTGGACGAAAAGGAAATGCGCTGGCTGGAACTTAGCGAGATTGAATAGAAATACATTAAAAATTAGACACAAAACTTTAGGAGTGTATTTTTTATGAGGCATTCATTAAAGAGAAGCTCTTGATCGTGAGCAAGAAGAAAAAGAGATGATGGTACGCAAGTATCTTGAAAAGATTTATCTTTTGCCGTGGATAAGGAAATTTACTGTATTTATCTAAATGTCAAAGCTAAATAAAAACGTGAAAAGTTATTGGTAACGATTGGGCAACAATGCATGCAACTGCGCTGAAGTTCCGCACTTTGCATATCTCAAACAACTCTGAGAATTACGCAAGTTTCTGAAATAACAAAGCCTTATTCCGATAATACATTTGGAACAAGGCTTTTCTGTGTTGTATAAATCTACATATAGTACTTTAGACTCCAAGTAAGCTGAGAAATATCCGCCCTCGTTCTGTTAGTTGAAATTTTTGAGCGGGATGATTCGGATTATCAGGAATCGTTCTCTCAATCAGATGGCCTGCAATGAGTTTTTGTATAACTTTATTGAGTTGCCCCGATACTTTCTTCTGCCCCAATGCATTGGAAATACCTTGTCTGGATAAAATGTTGTTCATTAAGCAACGTAGTACCTCTGAATATAAAGTCGTTTTCTGTAACTCTTGCTGCAACTCTTGCTGCAACTCTTGCTTGATCTGTTCAACCCGCTCTTGCTTTTTGAAATAATCTAACTTCACGAACTGCACTTGAAAAGATAAACCTACCTCTCTCCAACGAAGCTCAATGTTCAGGTACTCTTTCATTTCATCGGCAATCAACTTCAAGCCATTACCCCATTGGTCAATGATACCAAGACGTTTGAAAATAGGAGCTATCACTTTGTTGCGAGCATCACTCTGACGGCACTCCATTGCGGCATAGTCGATAGATGGCGGAAGAAGCCCCGGACTGGTAATTTCCACCATATCATCATAGATAGCCACTTTTACATCCTTGCCCGTGAGCGAATAATCACGATGAACGACTGCATTACGAATCACCTCACGTAGCGCCTTAACAGGGTACTCCCAACGAGAAACAGTGTAAATCCCCTCAACAGTTGCCCCTTTGTTAATGTGACGTAAAACAAAATTATACGCCTCCTCTGCTTGTGTCGCGATATTGGTGGTTATGCTCTTTTGGTCGATAAACTCTTCTGAACTAATACCTTTAAAACGGGCACACTCCACCTTTGCGTAGTGGAATAATGAAGTTCGTAACGGATCGTCAGAGAACAGAATCAAAGCGTTCGTAGGATATTCAACACCTTGCATCTTCTTAACTAAATCTAATTTCTTTAACGTCTGTTCGGATATTTCTTCACCTGTTTTCTCTTTGAATATAGCCTTAAAACTATCTATATTCAACTCAGTTGCAGGTTTATCGGGAATAATTTCGCTATCAAATGAGATATTACGTTTCCGACGTTCCAATTCGGAAATAAGCGTTTCATCGGCAAGGCGATTGGTAGAACCAACTCGGATTATACAGATCTCCACCTGCATCATTAGCAAATGCAACCACAGTCTTAGCTAAATCGGAATGCACAGGCAACTCCGCCTTAAACTCCAATCTACGCCCTTCGGGTTGGCTTAATATCTCTTTTATGTTCATAATTAAATCACTTCCTTGTAGCAATAGTTAGCATCTACACTTAACGACCATTCTATTGGTAAAATAATACCTCTTTTATCCGGTTCATCTGTTTTAATTTTGCTATTACACCTATCAATTTCCAAATATAGGAAATATTTTCGGATAATAACTGGAAATCAAACTCCTTTTGAAAAGACTAAACCGAAAATGCCGAATTATACTTTTTGAACAATTCATTTTCTACCTCAACAAACTATCTTCTATTTATATACTTGTTATTAACTTTGTGAAAATTCATTTACATCTACTAAATATTTACTATTCCATTTCTATTTTAATTGGACAGGAATAGGGGAGGAATAGGAGCGGAATGGGAGCGGCTCACACCATGATAACTATATTATAGCGATATAATATAAATTTTATTAATTATTGTAAGAGAAACAAGTGTTAAAATTTTTCTGAATCCGAACTTAAATCAGAAGATTTTTCCTACGATATGTTCTTCCTGTCGAACTCAACAGATATACATTGATTCTCGACAAGGTTTCAAACGAAAACAGATCATCATTTTCAGATAATAATAGTAAAAATCGTCTCTTTACCTTCTATGGATGAGGATTTTAGATTACCACCGTGCATCCGCATGATCTGGCGGGAGACACTTAGACCGATGCCCGAACCCTCTTCTTTCGTGGTAAAGAAGGGGACGAATATCTCGTTCATGATTTCGGGAGGAATACCGGGACCGTTGTCCCGTACCCGGATCAACACCTTTCCCGTCGGCCCGTGTTCGGCCGAGAGGATGATGTGGGCATCTTCCCTACCCCGCAAAGCGTAAAACGCATTTTTCATCAAGTTCAAAAGGACTTGTCCCATGAGGTTCGGATCGGCAAATACCTTCAGGTCTTCCGGCTCAATGCAAATGTCGATCGTGACTTCCGGGAAATTCGGTTCCGTACTGCTCAAGATCACCGCCCGTTGGATAAATTCGTTCAAATTGATCAATTCCCGTTCAGGCCGAGGAATACGGGTAAACTTACGATAGGATTCCACGAAAGAGATCAACCCTTTGCCCGTTTCACTAATCACCTTCAACCCGTTTTCCGTGTTGCGTTTCAAGTCGTCGGGAGTGATTTCCGGGTCAGAGTGCATGGAAAGTAACGTGTCGCTCAAAGAGGTTACCGGGGCGATCGAGTTCATGATCTCGTGCGATAATACCCGGATCAGACGTACCCAAGAATCAATTTCTTTCTCGTCGAGTTCGTTCTCGATGTCATTCATAACTAACAGGGTGATGGGCTTGTCTCTTAACAGGATGCGAGAGGCACTGACCAATAATTGCACGGAACCCCGTTCGTTTGTGAAAGTCACCCGCCGACTCTCTCCGGGACGGATTTCCGTCACCAACAATTTTAAGGCCGGGGACACTCGTTCCAACTGGTTGACGTGTGTAAATATCTCTAAACCTAGCAATTTTAAGGCGACTTGATTATTCTGCGTCACGAATCCCCGTTCGTCCAATGCCACGATCCCGGAACTCACGCTGTTTATGATCAACTCGTAAAATTGCTCCCGTTGCTGTATCTCCAAGCGGGTGTTCTGCAAAATATCCTTGATCCGGTTCAGCATCCCGTTCAGGAAACGTTCGGAATGGCTACCGCCGTGTTCCGGGAAATGAATGGAATAATCATCGTTCTCCAAGGCTTGAAAGAAGTAAGCCAATTTCCGGTTCACGGACCGGACGTTCCACACGACACGGAAGCAACACCCCACGGCAAGTATTGACGTGGTAACACCCGGAATATACTCTTCTTCCGACAAAAAATAACAGGTCGCCACGACCAAAACGATCAGAAGTAACAAATACGCCAATACCCGCGAGGTGATGTTTCTTACCATATCTTATTCTTACAAATTGAATTTTTTCATCTTGTTATACAGGGTTTGTCGGGTGATTCCCAGCCGGGATGCGACAGCCGACAAATTGCCCTCGTGCCGGACCAAAGCCTTGCGGATCATCTCCCGTTCCATATCTTCAAGGGTTTCCAAGGGAGCTATCTCGCCCGGCTCGCTTTTGAACAGGAAATCTTCGGGGGTGAGTACCTGCCGATCGCACATGATCACGGCTTTTTCCACGGTGTGCTGTAATTCCCGCACGTTTCCCGGCCATGAATATCCTAACAACCGTCGCCGGGTCTCACTGGAGAAGGATAAATCGGGTTTCCGGTATTTCCTGCCGTAATCCTGTAAAAAGGCCTCTGCCAATAACAGAATATCATTCCCTCTTTCCCGTAACGGGGGGACTTCCACGTGGATCGTGTTGATACGATAAAGTAAATCTTCCCGGAATGTACCTTCTTTAACCATCCGGGATAAGTCGCTATTCGTGGCACAGATCAGACGGATGTTGACGTCGATCGGTTTATTCGATCCCACCCGGATCACTTTCCGGCTTTGCAGGGTTGCCAGTAGCTTGGATTGCAGGGCGTATGACAAGTTTCCGATTTCATCCAGAAATAACGTACCCTTGTTTGCCGCCTCGAATTTCCCGATACGGTCTTCCCGTGCATCGGTAAAAGCCCCCTTCACGTGACCGAACAACTCACTTTCGAAAAGGGTTTCCGTGATTGCTCCCATATCCACCGAAATCATCACCTCCCCTTTCCGCCCCGACAAGGCATGAATTTCCCTTGCCACGATCTCTTTTCCCGTGCCGTTTTCCCCGGTAATCAGCACGTTTGCATCGGTGACCGCCACTTTTTCAATCAATTGACGTACCCGGCGCATGGCATCCGACTCTCCCCACACGACGGTTCGTTCGGGGGCAAGCTGCCCTTTCAGCACTTCTTCTTTTGCTTTAAGTTGTTTTACCTCCCGTCGGGATTCATGCAGACGATACGCCGCCAACAGGGTTGCCACGAGCTTGGCATTATCCCACGGCTTGACAACAAAGTCTGTCGCTCCTTCCTTCACGGCTCGCACCGCCAGATCAATGTCCGCATAAGCCGTGAACAGAACCACGGGGATTTCTGCGGCATACCCCTTGATTCTCGACAACCAGTAAAGTCCCTCGTTCCCGGTATTGATTCCCGCCGAGAAATTCATATCTAACAATACCACGTCCACCCGACCGGATTCGAGGATTGCCTCGATCTGGTTCGGGGTTCTGATCGTAATTACCTCCCGAAACACTCCTGCCAACAGCATCTCCAAAGCGTTCAGTACGGCCTTGTTATCGTCCACGACCAGTATGGTTCCCTGTTTCGCCATATATCTTATTTTTCTACTCCAACATTTTTTCTAAAATACGCTCCACTTCTTCAGGTGACGGACCGATGGCTAAAATTTTGCCGTCCCGGTCCACCAAAAAAGTTCCCCCTCCGGAATTACCGACACAATATTTAAACCAAATGTTCCCGGCATCGTTGAGTTCCACGAGGTTCAACCACGGGTAGCCATCTTGAAGGGCCGCGGCTTTCGCCGTCTGCACCGTCTTTTCTCGGGCAACCCCGACGATCGTGAAACCTTTGGATTTATATTTTTCATACACGGGAATCATGCTTTTCGCCGACCGTCGGCACGGGCCGCACCAAGAGGCCCACAGGTCTATCAAAGCCACCTTTCCTTTTATCTGCTTGGATAAAGTCACGGGATTCCCCTCGAAGTCCGGGGCGGTGAAGTCGATGTAATGTCCACCCACTTCTATCTGTTTTAATGACTGGAGCATGGTAGCGATTAACTCCGTGTATGAATGTTTGGGAAACATGGGTTTATAGATGGTATAATACATATTTTCCAGATGCGGCAAGTCTTTAAAAGACAGGACTTCAAGTTCTTCGGGGAAACCGTGCAACCGATAAGTCATCAGATTCCTCAAATCATCCATTAACAGAAAATAAGTTGTCAGTGACGGATGCTCTCCGATATAGTCCTCTTTCCATTTTTGTTCCTTTTTACTCAACTCTCTCTTTTTCTCATTTAACGCCATCATTTGAGGGGTGTACATTTTGCCATCCTTTTCTAATTGCAGAAAAGCGGCATACAGGCTATCATGTTTCTGCCTGTTTTTGAAATTTTCGGACATTAATTCACTCAATTTCTGCGCCTCAGGAGTGAAACTAAGATTCTGATTATGCAACGAATCGAATGCGCTATACAACGCTTTGAAATTGAATTTATCTTCTTTCAATCGTAGATAACTCCTATACTGCTCATTGACTTCTCCTCCATGAATTTCCGAATCCGTATAGGCATCTTCCGGCTGAATCGTGATCTCGACTTCCCCCGGTTCAATAAAAAAACTTACCGGACGATAAGAAGATTTTGCCAGTTCGTCGGTAAACACGAGCCAGTACATTTTGCTTTCTCCTAATTTACACAGGTATTCGAACTTCCCGTTTCGAACAGGTATAATGGCGTATGGTTCCTGAATCCGATTATCGTCATAATAGCCCATCAGCACCAACCGATAGCTCGACGGGTGTCCCAGCACCTTCCCCCGGATCAGGCAATCGCTCTCCTTTTCCAGTTTTTGCGGTTTCTCATCCAACACGATACCCCCAATCCGCCAGTCCGTTTCGTGGTTTCCTTCCACGTAATCCACCTTTTTCTCCCCGGCATCCACGGGTTCGAAATAGAGCTGAAAAGTCATCTGTCCGGATTCCGGTAAAAATACCTGTTCATTCAACTTGATTCCCTCAGCTTTTAAGAGCTTGTACTCTTTACCACTTTCCCCTCTTAATACCGTGCGCCCCACAACCCGAAACCACTCGTTAGGGAAATACTTCACTTGTCCCGTGATAACTGTTGCCTCATCGGTCAGCTCCATTTTTATAATATCAAACATATACGTGTTGGTGGTCTCGTACCACGGGACTTCAATCACTCGTTGTCCCCATCCCAACGATGTCCAGAGACACAAGCACAATCCGAAGAGCAAGCTTTTACCTTTCATAAGTTGTTATTTTTTGGTTTTTAATTCTTCCCGTCTCGTCCAAAATTTTCCGGTTGACAATCGTTCTATTTTAAATCAGAGGATTTCCCGGTTTTCCAGCTCGGTCACGATTTGCCCGTCAAAGAGATGAACCACCCGGTGGGCATACGAAGCATCATGCTGGGAGTGGGTCACCATGACAATGGTAGTTCCCTCTTGGTTCAGCTCGGTCAACAGGTTCATGACTTCTGCCCCGTTTTTAGAATCGAGGTTTCCGGTCGGCTCGTCGGCAAGAATCAGCTTGGGCCCTGCCACGACGGCACGGGCAATGGCAACCCGCTGTTGTTGTCCCCCGGAAAGTTGCTGCGGGAAGTGCTTAACCCGGTGACTAATGTTCATCCGGTCGAGAATCGACGTGACCAGTTCTTTTTTCTCCGATGCCTTTTTCTTCAGGTAGATCAAGGGTAATTCCACGTTCTCATAGACATTCAACTCGTCAATCAAGTTAAAACTCTGAAACACGAAACCGATGTTCCCCTTGCGAACCTGCGTCCGCTGTTTCTCTTTTAAATGCCCGACTTCCTGTCCGTTGAAATAATAATTCCCGGATGTCGGGTTATCCAACAAACCGATGATGTTTAATAAGGTTGACTTACCACAACCGGAAGGTCCCATAATGGCCACAAATTCTCCCTGTTTCACGTGAAGGGACACATCGTTCAACGCTGTTGTTTCGACCTCTTCGGTGCGAAATACTTTACTTAAATGCTCAATTCTTATCATGATTCAATCTATTTACGAGTAAAACTTCACGTTGAACGTACCATTATCATGCCAAAAGGTATTTTGCACTAATTATCAACACATTACCAAAATATACTTTATACCACATGTCAAATAATTAGACAATCGTGTCTTATTTTTTGACATCCCATTCTTCCCTATTTTCCTCTATACCGCTGGAAACAAACACTTTCCGACTTTGGCACGACATTCGTTCCTCTGGATGCAAGATAAAACAAAAAATGATGATATTAAAGCAATATTCCATTCTATTGAGCATTTTAACATCCGGTTTGCTTGTCAACGGGCAAAACCGGGAATGGAGCCTTCAGGAGTGTATTGATTACGGCGTGGAGAAAAGTCTTTCCATGCAACAACGGGAGCTACAAAATAAAAACGATAAACTGGACGTGCGGGATGCCACGCTCTCGCTCCTACCCTCCGTTAGCGGGATTTCTCCCGGCGTCAATTACAGTTTCGGTCGGGGAATTGACCCGGAAACCAACACGTACACGAATACCCGCTATATGTCGGTCGGGGGATTCGGCGTAGGCAGTAGCCTGACCGTGTTTGCCGGGTTCAGTAATATCAATCGCCTGCGAGCTGCCAAGTTAAGCCGCCTGATGGGATGGGAAGAAACCGAGAACCAAGCCAACCAGATCGCCATTCAGGTGATGAATGCTTTCTTCACGTTATTATACGCCGAGGAAGAGGTTCGGATCACGCAGGAACAGGTGGAAAACTCCCGGTTGCGTCTCAAAAAGATCGAACGGGAATACGAGTTAGGGAAAAAGCCGAAAAGCGATCTTTTCGAGATGCAGGCGCAACAAGCCTCCGTGGAGTTCCGGCTGATCACGGCACAAAATAATTGTCTCAACGCACAGGCTAATCTTAAATATATTATGAATTATAACGCGGAAGAGGAGTTAAAGATTGATGCCCGGTCGGTTTCCGAAGTTCACCCGGAACTCCACGAGTTGAAGACCAAAGAGATTTTCACGCAAGCACTCCAAACATTGCCGGAAATCAAACTGGCCGCTTACCAAATCCGTTCCGCACAGCTCGGCGTGTACTCGGCAAGAGCCGGGTTATATCCCTCGATCAGTATTAGCGGAAGTATCTCTTTCGGAAATTATAGTGACCAGCGTTCGGGTGATTTCTTCTCGCAAATCACGGACCGCAACCAGATCGGGAAAGGGTTCAGCATCGGTATGAGTATTCCCTTCTACTCCGGTCTGAGCCGCCGTTCCAGTCTCCAAAGAGCCAAACATAATTATCAATCGTCGAAGATAAAATACCAACAGACGGAACGAGCATTATATAACGAGATACAACAAGCCCTGCAAGATTTGAAGTCCTGCACCCAGCGCTACCGGATTGCCGTGCAGCGAGAGAATTTCAGCACCCTCTCCTACAACGCCGCCCGTAAACGTTACGAGCAAGGACTAATCACCATCATAGACCTGAACACGACCTCCAACAGCCTCCTTGAAGCAAAGTACGACGTGCTGCGAGCCCGCTTGGACTACGTGATGCAGAAGAGGATGATTGATTTTTATCAAGGAAAACCGTTACAATTGAAAATTGAGAATTGAAAATTGAAAATGAAAAAACGAACTCCCTCCCCCCTTCGGGGTACTCCCTCTATAAACAGAGGGAGAGTTGAAATACTCCCTGTCTTCGGGAAGAGTCACCAGCTCCTCCTCTGTTTATAGAGGAGGTGGCAGCGAAGCTGACGGAGGAGTTCAATCTAAAATCTAAAATAATTAAATTTAAAATTAAACCGTGGATCGACTAATAGAACAAAAAAGAGGAATTAAGAGGAAACACATACCTTACCTCATCGGGGGAATATTTATTCTCTGGTTTGCCGGGTGGGCCGTGTTCGGGAATCACGAATCGGCTTTGCGGGTGGACAAGGAGAAAGTAACTATCGAGGACGTGAGCCAAGGGATTTTCCATGATTATATCCGGATCATGGGGAACGTGGAACCGTTGACGTTCTCGCAATTAACCGTGCAGGAAGGGGGAAACGTAAAAGAGATTCTCGTGGAAGAGGGAGAAATGGTGAAGGCAGGCGAGGTTATTATCCGGCTCGAAAGTAAGAATCTGGAAACGGAGATACTGAATAGCAAGGATCGGTTTGCCGAGGAAGAGAACTCCGTGCAGAATAGCTTGCTGGACTTGGAACGGGAAGAGCTGAACCTGCAACAGGAGCGGTTGACGCTGGAGCTTGACGTGGAAAGGAAGAAACGAAAATACTTGCAGAACAAGCAACTTTTCGAGGAAGACCTGATCGCCAAGGAAGAGTATCTCGTAGCCAAAGAAGATTACGAGTATGCCATCCACAACCGGGAGCTGATCACGGAGAAACAAACGAAAGATTCCATTCGCCGCCACTCGCAGGTCATTATGCTCAAACAAAAAATGGAGAATGCCCGGCGTAACCTGCGACTGACACAGGAACGCTATGCCCGGCTTAACGTGTGCGCCCCGATCGACGGGCAGTTGAGCGACCTGAACGTGGAGATCGGTCAGGTGGTGGGGGCCGGCAGCCAGATCGGGAAGATCAATGTGCTGAACGATTACAAGGTGATGACACAAATCGACGAACATTATATCGACCGGGTACGCAAGGGGCTGACTGCCACGTTGGAGCGGCAAGGGAAGGATTTCCAAATGGGGGTAATCAAGGTGTACCCCGACGTGAAGGACGGGCAGTTCAAGACAGACTTGGAGTTCACGACTACCGTCCCTCCCAATATCCGGACGGGACAGACGTACCATCTGAACCTGCAACTCGGTGCGGCGGACGAATCGATACTGATTCCCAGAGGTACTTTTTACCAAAGCACCGGGGGACAATGGATATACGTGTTGTCGCCCGACGGGACAGAGGCTTTCCGGCGAAAAATAAAAATCGGCAAACAGAATCCCCGTTATTATCAAGTGACGGAAGGACTTCAACCGGGTGAAAAGATCATCACGTCGGGATACGAAATGTTTGGCGACAATGAACGACTTATTTTCAAGTGATTTTTTGTACTTTGCAACACGGCTAAAAATAACACGATATGTATCATCTCAAACTGGTAGGACGTCAGATTTTTCAACGGAAAGGCTATTTCGTGATCAACACGATCGGGCTGGCAGTGGCTCTCACCGCCTCCGTATTTATTTATACTTTTCTGGTAAAAGAGTGGCAGACAAACACGTACCACGAGAATATTGACCACATTTACCGGATCACGGTTCAAACCGACGGGAATACCTACTGGGGGGCAGAGGTTTGCAGCTCGCTGGGAGAGATTGCCAAAGCGGAACTGCCGGAAGTGGCTGACTATACCCGGATCATCACGGCACGGGAGATGAAAATTCGCTGGGAGAATGACGATCATTATCAAACCGGGATTTCCTGCGGGTACGCGGATCGACAATTGTTCAGTATGTTCACGTTCCCGCTCGTGACGGGGAGTATTCAAGCCTTCGAACACCCCGGCTGGGTGGTGATTTCGGAAAGTATTGCCCGGCGTCACTTTAAGAATACAAATCCCATAGGGAAACTGGTATATCTGGAAAACCTGTACACGAGTGGAAGTATTTCAACATTCCGGATTGCCGGGGTCATGAAGGATATGCCACCCCGTTCATCCATTCAAGCCGACGTGATTCTGGATTTTTCCGTGATAGAACATTCGTTCCGGTACAACATGGGAAACACCGTGCAGACGTTTATTCAATTAACCGACGGGGCGGATGTCCAAAAGGTTGAAGAGCAATTACTTCAAATTGAATACCGGGAGTCTGATTATATCCGGGAACAAAAGGAGCTATTGCAATTGCAACCGTTACGGGAAATGTACCTGCACTCGGATCACATCCAAGACTTTGACCTCTCCTTTGCCCAAGGGTCGGGAACTTTTAACTGGATTCTGTTCGGAATCCTCTTACTCATTCTGTCGTTGGCATTTTGTAATTACCTCATCATCAAACTAGCCCTAGCGGATAAAAACACAGAACGGTTTGCCATACAAAAATATTTCGGGAGTAGTAATCGAAATATTTTCGTGCAGGTATTGCAGGAAATAGGCATATATACCGTGACGGCCTTCGCACTGACGGTCGTGCTGACCTTTATTTTTTATCCCTATTTCGCACAAATCATTTCGCCCAAGCATCCCTTCCCATTTTATTTGAGCGGAACGGAAGTCATCGGTTTCCTGCTCATCTTCCTGCTGTTTGCCGGATGCATTGGGGGAATTACTTACGGACATATCAGCCGAAAACTCAACTCTTCCGGACTGAAAAACACGATTGTCTCTTCCCGCTCGTCGCTGGATTTGAAGAAAATTCTGATGATTGCCCAACTAACAATCTTCTGCGGGTTGCTTTTTTTCTCCATCGTGTTTCTCCGACAAATCGATTATCTCCAAAACAAACCGCTGGGTTACAATAACCGGAACACGATTTCTTTCGATTGGCCGAATCCCTACGAGATCACGTCTCTGAAGGAAGAGTTATCGCGACACCCAGACGTGCTAGCCGTGAGTTGCGGGGCCTTACTCCCAATCGGGAACTGGTCGCACTGGGATATTCATTTGGCCGAGCAACCGGAAAAAAGCATACAATCCTACTCGCTTTTGTGTGACGAAGATTTTCTCCGTACCTACCAGCTAAAACTCGTGGAAGGACGGGATGCCAAAACGAAGGTCACGACACCGGGAATTTATTCCCGTAAGCCCGTGGACGTCGTGGAGATCGTCGTGAACCAGAAGTTCGTGCGGCAAATGGGATTAAGTCACCCGATCGGAACATTACTGAGTGACGGAACCGCCAAAATGCAAATCGTGGGGATCGTGCAGGACTTCCACTACCGTTCACTCTATGAACCGATTCAACCCGTCATGATCGGTAGTGACCTTCCGGGAGTGTCGTTCACCCTCATCGTCCGGTTCCGGGAAGGGAAACGAAGCGAGATGATCCATTACCTGCAACAATTACACGAAACCCGTCACCCGGAAACGCTGATGAGTTACCAAGAATATCCCTATTCCGAACTATACGAGCGGGAAATCATGCTGGGACATCTCGTGTATATATTCACGGGCATCGCCCTATTGATCGGGGGCATGGGAGTACTTGCCTTTTCTGTTTTCATCGCCGAGAGCAAGACCAAAGAGATCGCTCTCCGCAAGGTGAACGGGGCCTCGGAAGGGCAAATTATGATTTACCTGAACCGTATTTTCACGGGGCAAGTGGTGGTCGCCTGTATCGTGGGGATTCCCTGTTCCTATCTGATTTGCCGACAATGGTTGCAAGGTTTCGCGTACAAAGTCACGATAAGCCCTTGGATTACCGTTTGCGTGATCGGGGTTTCTTTGCTACTGGTGGTTCTCGTCACCGGTTGGCAAATACGCCGAGCCACACGCCGAAACCCGATTGATACCCTTAAAACCGAATGATCATGCGGATGTTCCAATATAAAATATTATTCCGGCATTGGGGTAAAAACAAAATATCTCCCTGTATCTCGACATTCAGTCTGGTTATCGGTCTCACGTGCAGTACGCTACTGATTGGGTTTGCCATGCACGAACGGCGAACGGCACATTCCACGCCCGGAGAGGATCAGCTTTACGTGGTGCAAACGAAAGATAATTTTTACCACAACTCGGAATTGAAAACGTACGATACCCCGGTCGGGGCTGCCCAAAAACTACACGAGAAATACCCGCAGGTGACGAGGTACTGCACTTTCCGACAAGAATTTGTCGTCATGCACCGGGGAAAGCACAAGCTGGAGATTGATAACGCTTATAAAGTAACTCCCGGTTTCGACACGCTTTTCCAGCCGGAAATGATTAGCGGGAATTTAAAACAAACTTTATCGCATCCCTTGGAGATCGCGATAACCCGGAGTTTTGCCCTCCGCACGTTCGGGAAGGAAAACCCGGCGGGAGAGGTTCTCACGCTCGAAACCTACAAAGATGTATTCGTGAAGAACGGGGACGGTTACGGGGTTTCACAACAACAAGTCAACCAAGACTACACGATCACCTCAGTCATTGACGATCGCCAACCAAGTGTCCTGTATTACGAGCTGCTTTTCGGGTTATCCACGGAAGAGATTGCCCGGCAACCTTTCAGCACTTCGTGGTATCATAACGTGGTGCAAGTGCAAGCGGGAAGTGATTTATCCGCCCTGCAAGAAAAGGATGAAAACGCCACCCCGCTTTTCCTGCTCCCCATCGAACAGGCGTACTACACGAAAGATTATTCCGAGAACCGACTTTTCAGGTACCGGGATTATAAACAGTTGCAAACCAGCCTGTATATCGCACTACTTATTCTGATTATCGCTTGTTTTAATCACGTGAATATCAACATGACCCGTTCGTTCCAACGTTTGCTTTATTCCGGCCAGCAACTGATACACGGGGCCTCCCGGAACGAAATCCGGTGGCAGGTGATTCAAGAAACAGCACTCCAAGTAGGCTTTGCTTTCGTTATTTCACTGGTATTGATTTACACGGTGTTACCGACGTTTAATGCCTTTATGGATTCCAAGCTGGCTTTTGTCGATCTGTTCCGGGGAGAAACGCTACCGATCATTTCCTATACCCTTGTCGCCGTGATCCTGTTCCCGTCAATTTATATCCTGTACAAAGCGGAACGGGTGGTACTGGCCGATATTCTAAGGAAAAATTACACGTTTCATCGCTCGCTGATTGCCGGAATTATTGTTGTCCAATTCACTATTTCGATCATTTTATTGGCCCTTTTCCTCACGATAAAAGGGCAGACCGAATATATCACACACATTCGCCCGGACGCAGAATCGATTGTTTCCATAGAACACGAATATACTCCCGACGAACATTCGTGGAAGACATTCAAGGAGCAAGTGATCACGCTACCGGAAGTTGTTGACTACACCTCTACCCTCCCGCTCATGAACGGGGCCATCGCTAACCGGGAGTTTAATGCCAACACGTTAAAGATGGATCAACACTTTTTCCGTTTTTATCACGCTGAACTCGTGGCAGGGGATTCCTTGTGTCATGCTACCGATGTTTCGATCCACAAGGTGCTGGTGAATGAATCGCTGATCAGAAAGAAACAGATCGAAAACCCAGTCGGGCAATCTTTTTCACATGACGGGATGGACTTCGTAATTTGCGGAGTCATCAAGGATTACGCTATTGATCACGTCACGAACGAGGTCGAACCGTTAATTATCATCCGGGAGACGGACGACTGGGTAAACGCCAGAGGCACGGTAATTAAAACCCGACCGGGAGAGGTTGAGGCCACGATTGCCCAGATGCAGAGCTTGTGGGAAACGATCGCTCCTGATGAATCTCCGTTGGTTTTTACCTCTTTGGCCGAGATTTACAGGGATATACACAAGGAAGAGTTCCGGACGGCACGAATCGTTTCCGTATTCACATGGATCAGTATGCTACTCTCTTGCATGGGATTATTCGGGTTAGCGTGGTATTCGGTTGAATGTCGGACAAAAGAAATTTGCCTGCGGAAAGTCAACGGAGCAACCGAGAAGCAAATCGTGCTGCTCGTGTGCGGACGTTTTGTGAAATGGATGATTTGGGCCTCACTTCTCGGTATTCCAATCGCTTGGTATTTGGCTAACGCATGGATTTCACAATTCGTGTACAGGGCCGAGTTATCCCCGTGGATTTTTATCACGAGCATATTGCTCGTAATCATGATAGGCATTATTACCGTGATTCGCCAATCTTGGTATGCCGCAACACTAAACCCAATAGATTCCCTTAAAACCGAATAGCCATGTTTAAGCAATATTTTAAATTCATAGTACGCAAGCTTTCCCGCAACAGGGTTTACACTGTGATCAATATTGTCGGGTTGTCCATTGCCTTTTCTGCCGCTTGGTTGATATATAGTCACACGTCAAACGAGTGGAATATGGACGGGTATTTGAAAAACAGCGACAATATTTACCGGGTGATCACCCGATACGGTGATGAGGATTTCTGGAATTGCCGAACCAACACGCCATTCGGTCCTGCAGCAAAACGAGCATTTCCGGAAATCGTACAGGTAGCACGCTATTTTCAAAAAGATTATCGCATAAAAATAAAGGATGACCAAGATTTTACCATAGAACCTAAACTTGCATTTGTCGATCCTCCGTTCTTTGATCTGTTCGAGATTCCCGTGATACAAGGGAAAATTGACACAACCGTTTTTTCATGGATCGTGTTCACGGAAACAAGTGCCAAACGCTACTTTAACAAGGAGAACCCGATTGGAAAGACGGTAACCATTAAAGATGGAATCAATAACAGAAAAAAAAACATCAAATGCCAAGTCGTTGCTGTTATAAAAGATTTTCCGGCGAACTCAACGATTCAAGCAAACATCATCGTGGATTGCCGACAGGGAATCCCATATTTTGATGCACATCGAGGAAATTACTCTTTGTACACCTATTTTCATATCCTACCAACCGCAGACCTTCGAGCTATCGAAAAGAAATTACCGACAATCGCATCCAATATGCCGGACGACGTTAACCATTACAGTCACAGACTTCAACCCCTGAAAGATATTTATTTTCATTCCGATCATCTACGAGAAGATGAATTGTTACGGGGTTCTCAATCCCTAACCTATTTATTATGGAGTATCACAATTCTTATTCTACTACTTGCTGCCGGAAACTTCCTACTTATCCGAATTGCCCAACAAGACCGGGATTCTTCCCGTTTTGCCATACACAAATGTTATGGAGCCAGCAACAAGCATTTATTCTATCAATTGCTCGGTGAAATCGGGTTACAGACAGGAGTTATTCTTCTACTCTCGTGTATTTTGACCTATGGATTGCATCCTTATTTCATCCAGATTTTGTCACCGGAGCATATTTATCCATTTGAACTTTTCAACCTTTCCAATTTCGTATTTGTAGGATTTATATGTCTGATTATGGGGATCATTTGCTCCATTTTATACTTTCACTTTAAACATCATGTTAGCCGGGAAGGTGTGAGAGGTATGCTCCAACCCAAACCACAACAGATAAATC
>ERZ827101.2449-NODE-2449-length-16448-cov-2.808272_pt1 | contig 16448 bp, 10 predicted proteins | sample MGYA00519869_ERZ827101 | MGnify/ENA primary metagenome ERZ827101 (study PRJEB31778, sample SAMEA3449256) | human gut metagenome | biome: human gut; feature: human-associated habitat; material: faeces | place: United Kingdom | collected 2010/2012 ...
TGTTCTAATGAACTTCTTCAGAATGAGGTAGATACTACTATAGAGAGAGCTGATACTCGTACAGAAGTGTTGGATATTATTACTATTGGAGGTGTGCAATATGAAGTTTACGATTATTTGAGCTTTGAAACTACTGTTGGATGTGTCTATGCTACTACTACATCGCATTTGGAAATTAAAATAAGCTATCCTACTGTAAACTTAAGAGGATTACTGGTTAATAAGGAATGGAAAGACTATTATGATTACAATTTTACCGGTACTAATATATATGACTGGTGTGTTCCTATTGAGTCTATAGTGGAGGATCAGTTATATATAGATGATAAAATATATGTGCCAATTGATGGCTCTGATACTTATTTATATCTGAATATAGCGGCAAACTGCCCTTATTCTTGGAGCGGAAATAAAGAGCGCATTTGGATTAGGTATTATTTTACACATAAGGATTATAATTATAGATATCTAATGTTAGAAAACAGTGAGGACGATCCACAACATTACAAGGCCTGTCTTGCTGTACCATTTAACTCTAGTGATATCTATGGGCATATAAGTATAGGGGATGTTCGAATTTCAGACAGCTATGGAAATTGGGGACCTATGTATTTAGATTATTGAAAAAAAAAATAATTTTATTGTTTAACCAAATATTCTATTATGAAACTAAATTTTAGGAGTATGAAAAGCAAATTAATCCTTTTGCTGGCACTACTTTCGTTCGTGCCGATTGGAGCGTTTGCTCAATCTGTTACTGTGAAAGGCACTGTACTCGATGGAACGGGTGAAACGGTTATCGGTGCCACGGTAGTGGAAAAAGGTAATAGTTCCAATGGCGTTACTACTAATTTGGATGGTCAGTTTACATTGACCCTTCCTAAAGGAAAGAAATTAGTGGTTTCTTATGTTGGTATGGAAACCCAGGAAGTGGATGCCGTTGTCGGAAAAGATCTGAAAATTGTATTGAAAGATGATTCACAGGCACTTGAGGAAGTGGTTGTTATCGGTTACGGTGGCAGTAAGGCAAGAAAGGATTTAACAGGTTCTGTTGGTTCTATTTCGGGTGCTAAACTGGCTGCTGTTCCTGTTACCTCGGCCGCTGTTGCTTTACAGGGTAAGATTGCTGGTGTACAGGTTACTACGGTAGATGGTGCCCCAGGGGCAGATATTAACATCCGCGTCAGAGGAGGTACATCAGTAACTCAAAGTAACGATCCGCTTTACATCGTCGATGGTTTCCAAACGGATAATATTAATGATATTCCGCCTTCGGATATTGCTTCAATCGATGTTTTGAAGGATGCCTCTCTAACTGCCATTTATGGGGCGAAGGGTGGTAATGGTGTGGTTATCGTAACTACAAAGTCGGCTAAAGAAGGTAAGGTACAGGTAAGTCTGAATGCGCAAATGTCTGTGAGTAAGTTGGCTAAGAAATTGGATTTGATGAACTCTTATGACTTTGTGGATTATCAGTATGACTTTGCATCTGCAGGTGGTAATCGCAGTACGGAAGCTAAATTCTTCCGTGCCAATTTTGGTAATCCGCAAGATCTTGATATTTATCGCCGTGCTACCACACATGACTGGCAGGATGAAGTGATGGGGGAAACTCCGTTGAATTATTCTACCAATGTAAACATTGGAGGAGGTTCAGATAAATATCGTTTCAATATTTCGTTGACACAGTCGGAGGATAAAGGTATTATCATGGGGTCGGGTGTGCGTCGTACTAATTTAAATGTTAAGTTGTATACTCAGTTGACTAAAAAATTGTCATTGCAATTGAATCCAAAAGTTTCTTATCGCCGTGATACTGGTGCCGGTGGTGATAAAATTGGTAGTGGCGGTATTATAGATGTGTTGCGTTATCGTCCAACAAATGGGTTACGTGAATTTGCTTTTTGGGATCCTGCTACTGTGGACCCGGATGATGAAGCAATCTTTGAATATACTAACCCGAAGAATGATATCAAGGAGAATACATTGAAGAAGCATTCTTATTCCTATACTAATCAGTTGGCCTTGGAATGGAAACCTATTGATGGGTTGGTATTACGTACAGAAGCTGTACATGCTATGTCCTTCACTGATGAAAATCGTTTTTATGGTGCTATGACAGATGATGGACAGAAGCAGAACAAACTTCCGATTGCTTCTATTAAGGACAAACGTACTGAAAAATATACATGGACGAACACAGCTTCTTATGGATTTGATATTAGTAAATTGCATAACTTTTCGTTCTTGTTGGGGCAGGAAATTCAAACTAAACAAACGAAAGAAACTTTTATGAAGAATCGTTATTTCCCACGTTACATTACAGCGGATAAAGCTTTGAATAACATGAATCTTGGAAGGCCTTGGGAAAATACTACTTCACTTTCCACTCCAGAGCGTACTGCTTCTTTCTTTGGTCAGGCCAATTATAACTACGATCATAAATATTTGGTGTCTGTTACAATGCGTGCTGATGGCTCTACGAAGTTTGCTCCTGGTGAGCAATGGGGCTATTTCCCTGCTGTTTCTGGGGCGTGGGTATTGTCTCGTGAAGGCTTTTTGGAAAATAATGAGATTATCAGCAATCTGAAACTTCGTGCAGCTATCGGTTTGGCAGGCAATAATCGTATTGATGATGACATGTGGCGTTACCTTTATACTGTGAATTCAACTTCTGGTCCTGCTTTCGGTGAAGCTACAGAGAATGGTGAACAGTGGTATGGTATAGGCGATGGAAAAACTTATCCTAATACAAAAATTAAATGGGAAACTACATTGACGCGTAATGTTGCTTTCGATCTTGGTTTGTTCAATGACCGATTGACTATTACACCCGAATTTTATTGGAATACGACGAAGGATCTGTTGTATACTTCGGACGTTCCTACTGTATCAGGTTATACCAAGCAGATGCGTAACATTGGTCAGGTGACAAATAAAGGTTTGGAATTGAGTATTAGCGGTGATATCCTTCGTGGAAAAGATTATGTGTTGAGCGGAAACTTCACATTTGGTTTGAATAAGATGGTGGTTGATAAATTGAATGACACGGATGATGTGATTTGGGATCAGAACGATCGTTGGAAATCCAGCTATAATGATTATTGTCTACGGGTAGGCGATCAGTTGGGGCTGATTTATGGTTTCGTTTATGACGGGATTTACAGCATAGATGAATTTAACTTTGATCCGAATCAGAATTTCTTGGCAATACCTAAAGAGGGTACTGTAATCAATACGGTATTCAGCAATAGTACTTCCGGTGAACCCACGTTGCCTGGTAAAATTAAGTTTAAAGATTTGAATAACGATGGTGTGATTGATGAAAACGACCGTACTGTGATAGGTAACACCAATCCAAAATTTCAAGGTGGTTTCGGATTTAACGGGCAGTGGAAGAATCTGGACTTCACTATTAACTTCAACTATATGTATGACTTTGATGTGAACAATGCAACTGCTTATCAGCTGTCATCAGCGGAAGGTAATAATAAAAAGTTCTATAATGTACTGTCCAAGTTCAAAGACAGTTGGCATTACTTCAACCCGGTTGATGGTGACAACTACTATAAAAACTATTGGGTGGATAACACTGTAGATGTTTATAGGGCTGCTAATGCCAATGTGACTTTATGGAACCCGACTGATGTAACAAATAAGGTGACACATTCCTATTTTATAGAAGATGGTTCATTCTTGCGTTGTCAGGATATTACTATCGGCTACACATTGCCTTCTCAACTTACTAAAAAGTGGGGTATGTCCAAAGTCCGTTTTTATGCGAGTGCTTCTAACTTGTTCATCATTACCGGTTATTCCGGCTATGACCCTGAAGTGGATGTGCAGACCGGCTTGACTTGTGGCATGGACTACAATCGGTATCCTCGTAGCCGTAGTTTTGTATTGGGGACTAATATAACTTTCTAATTAATAAAAAGGATAGAAATATGAAATATAAATATATTCTGATGACTGGCCTACTTGTCATGGGACTTTCTTCATGTAATGATTTCCTTGAAGTGGAAGCTCCTTCGAAATACGATAATGAGTATGTCTTCAATGACAAGACCGAGATAAACCGTGCATTGAATGGTGTATATGCTCAATTGTTGAGCGGTGACATGTATGGTAGTGCTTACCTGAGTACTTTCTGTCTGAATAGTGATGTGGATATGGCTGTGTATACCAGTGATGTTGCTACCACTAATAGTTATCGTCGTTTTGACTGTACACCTATGGGAGGTGATATTGAAAAAATTTGGAATGCTGCTTATAAAGGAGTGGAGTATGCCAATAATTTTATCTATCAATTGGAAAACAGTGAATTGTATGGCAGCGGTGATGAGGAACTGTATCAGATGATGGGTGAGGCTAAAGTAATTCGCGCCATGTTCTATCATGACCTAGTTGTGATGTTCGGTGATATACCTTTCTCTTTGGCACCAGTTTCTGGGACTGATGACAGTAGTACTTTGTTGCTTCCTGTCACCGATCGTGATGAAGTACATGAGGCCTTGATTGAAGATTTGAAATCAATCGCTCCTAAAATGAAGTTTGCTAATGAATTGAGCGAAGGTATAGAACGTGTTTCAAAGGAGTTCTGTTGGTCAATGATTTCCCGTATGGCATTGACGCGTGGTGGTTACTCATTGCGTCCAGACATGGCTAATGCAAAGAGTTATGGTAAAATGGAACGTCCGACTGATTATAAGGATTATTATGAAATCGTTCGTCAGTATTGTGACTCTGTGATATCTTCGGGTAAACATATTTTAAATCTTTCTTATCGTCAGGTCTTTATTGATGAGTGTAATTACAAGGTGAACAACAGTGATGATCCCATCTTTGAAATACCATTTGGTAAAAATTCCACAGGTAGTATTGGTTATATTCAAGGACCATCGAGCGATTTGTATGAAGGTAATACAAGTGGTACCAATCTTTGGGGAGAATGTAAGGGGAATGCTCGTCTCAATGCCCTTTATCGTTTCCTTTTTGATGAAGATGACCTGCGCAGAGACTATGTGAATGGTATGTGGTATTATCAATATGATGGTAAACCTGTGTTACGTAACGACCGTACGGTGCATAATAATAAGTGGTCTAAATTATGGTCCACTACCAGTTTGGGTACCAATAGTCAGGGAAATACTGGTATTAATTATCCCTATATGCGTTATGCAGACGTGCTGTTAATGTATGCTGAGGCTGTGAATGAAATAGAGAATGGTGTGACTGGTATAAATGGGGCGAAGGCAATAGAGGCTTTACGTCAAGTGCGTAGCCGTGCGTTCACGGACGCTGGTAAGGTTGAAAGCTATCTGAATAAGGTGTCTGCTGACAAGAATACTTTCTTGAAAGCAGTGTTGGATGAGCGTAAGTTCGAATTTGCTGGTGAAAACATGCGTTGGAAAGATTTGGTACGTAATAATATGTATGCTGAAGAAGTCTATTATTCTTTCATGCGTTATTATGGTGTAGCTACGAATGCTGAATCAACGATGGATATGGCGGATATTGCTTTACATGACGGTAAGGATGCTGAATTTTGGGAAAATATACCTTATAGCATTTTTTACAAGGATGATAAGGGTGGTGTGACCAATCCTAATGATATTAATTTGTACCCTAATACAGGTATGAATGTACTTGAATTTTATAAGAACACCCTTTATGATAAAAAAGATAATCCGAACAATACTGGTGAAGAGGGTTGGACGAAAGGTGACTTGTTCGGTTGGTGGAATGGAGAAGAAGGTATGCCTGAGGATAGAATGCTCTATTCATTCTATGGTTATGTTCGTGGAGACGCTCGTGGCAATATTTATGTGATTCGTGATGGAGTTACTGAAACTCCGTCAGTGAAGAATCTGCCTCCCGTACGTTACATTATTCCGTTTCCGAATTCTGCTATCCAGCGTAGTGCGGGTATTTACAAAAATTATTATGGCTATTAATAATTAATCTTAGATTGAATTATGAAGAATAAATTTTTATATACTTTATTAGCTCTTCTGCCCATTTTTTTATATTCTTGTAAGGACGATGAGGTGATAACCAATGAAGATGGTACTATTCCTGACAGAGAGTTTATGACTATGTTCCGCAAAGACCATAATACGGGTAAGGGGGATGATGAACCTTATGCATGTAAGGTGGTAGATTTAAATGATATTCAACTTTATTGGTATGGCGTGAAAGACTGCGCTGGCTATCAGATCAGAATGGCATTGCAGGCCAACGTGTCTTCTGGTTTGGCTGAAGACTGGGATAATCCGGCTCATTTGCTGATGGATACCATTGTAGGACCAGATGTACTGGATTTGCTGGTTAAAGATTTGGAATACAGTACAAGTTATCGGTTTGCTATTCGTACACTTTCTCCGAAAGGTGAAGGCTATCATTCCAAATGGTATGGGTATGGAGATGGTCGCCATTGGGCTGATTGGTTTGGGTTGGATACAGATTTGCGTTATAATACTCCTGATTTAGTGGTGATTGGTAATATTACAAAGACTTCTTTTCGTTTGAATTTGGATCTTTCGTATGCTACTTCTGGTGATCCAGGTGATTATAAACAACATTTTGAAGTAGATGAGGATGGAAATTTTGTGGTACATATTATTTCTGTACTACCTTCGCCCACCAATCCAAGTGCTCAGGTTCCTGATAAATGGAAAAAATACGAAGTTACTGCAGAAGATAAGGCCAAAGGCTATATTGACATTGATGGATTGGATATGAACAGTGTATATGTTGTAAATGCTGAGAATAAGAACATCCCTATTCACGTAGATGCTGTGTATAATACATGTACGGTGCGTACAGATGGTGAGCCCGGTGAACCTATTTTCCTTGAACATTCGGTAAATCCAGATGATACAATCCCGGGTGCTGTAAAGTATCAGGCTATGTGTCTGGATAAGATTTTGGAAGATTATACTGCGGATAATACTTTAACAGAAGGTACAATTTTTGAGTTAGAGGGTGGAAAAATTTATTATTTTGCTAACAATCCGAGTCTTTGTAAGGGTATGACAATGCGTACGCGTCAGAGTGATTTGGATGCTGGTAAAGGTAACGCTAAGATATATTTGAATGGTATGTCTAAGAATCCGGATGGTTCTGGTGTCTCTTGCAATTTTATGTTTGGTCGTCAACCGCAATCGGGTGAGAGTGATGCGCCTATTAATGTAAAATCTGTAATTTTTGAAGATATTGATTTTGATAGTCCGGAAACTACTAATTATGGTGACGGAAAAGCTACTGGCAATTATTTTGCTAATATGTATTCCAATGGTATGGCAGTAACATTCAATTCTTTTGAGGTCAGAAGGTGTACATTCCAACACATGGTTCGTGGTTTTATTCGTGTACAAGGTACTAAGCGCAAGGTCTTTGAAAAAATATTAGTGGAAGATTGCTTATTTTACAATAACGGTTATTATGATAATAATGGTGCTGGTTATGCTTGGATTGCTGGTGATGGTAAAGACCCCAAGAGTAACATTTTTAAAGATATGATTTTCCGTGGTAATACGTTTTATGATTCGCCACGTACGGCTTTGTTCTCAGACAATAATAAAACTTTGGCATGGCCTCCAAGTGTTCAGTATAAGATAACTTTGGAGAACAATACCTTTGTGAACTTTAGTACACGTTCTTCTGGACGTTATATCTTTAGTTTACGTTATTTGCCAGGTGGTAGCCAAATTGTTGTGAAGAAGAATCTCTTTATCCAGACTAAAGCTGTAGATGATGATCGTAATCTTAACTTTAATGGTATGGATATCCGTTCGCTTGAAGGTACAGGCCCGAAAGAAATCACATTTGATATTGCAGACAATTATGCTGTAACTTGTGAAGAAAGCAAGCGGAAGGATGACGGTATTTTTACAGGTGGTGCATTCAGTGCCAAAAAGAATAGTGCTGGTGCATTCCTAGACTATTTACCAGGTGTCATCAATGGTGCCGAACAGTTGACAGTGAAAGTTGGGTCTACTCCGCTTGCTCCAACCGATTTGATGGTTGATCCGAATCCACCTTATAAGAATGGTGACAAGGATATGCATGAAACAACTACGGAGAAATTAATGAATGGTTTGAGATTCAAGAATACTGATCAGGTTCGTAATCATGAAATCTATAAGTTGGGTATTGGCGATCCACGTTGGAGACAATGAAATTATAACGTGTCGTTAATGAGACCGTGAGGTTTTGTTAGACATTCTTTGCAGGAAGGGCGTTCCATTCGGAGGAACGCCCTTTATGCATATAGCAACTAATGAAGTTGGTATTCTCTTATTTCTCTTTAGGCGTAAACTCAGAGGGGCTTACTCCGTATTTTTTCTTGAAACACTTGCTAAAGTATTTGGGATCATTAAAGCCTGTCATATAGGCTATTGTAGAGACGTTGTATTCTCCTGTTTCCATTAATTGTTTGGCACGTTTTATACGCATCTCACGGACGAAATCAATAGGTGAAAGCCGACAATACTTTTCAGTTTCTGGTAGAACACTGTACGACCCATACCCAGTTCTTGGGCAAATTCATCAATCGTTAGTTTCGAATTATCCATTTGATTATGCATTATTTCCATTACTCGTTTCATGAATAATTCATCAAACGGAACAATTTGTGGTTTTTCCGGTTCTACCTCAACAAGGAGAGTAGGGGTAGGAGCTTCTTTTTTCTGATCCAACCATTGTTCAAGATAAAGTTCCTGTAACTGTTTGCGTTGATGTAACAGTGATTTAATGCGTGTTTTCAGATAGGTAGAACTGAATGGTTTGGTGATGTAATCGTCAATTCCTTGTTCCAATCCAGAAATACGGTCGTCTAAAGAGGATTTAGCAGAAAGAAGTATAATGGGAATATGACAAACATCTCGATGAGCTTTGATAGCTTTCACCATATCTAGACCATCCATAACAGGCATCATTACGTCACTGATGATAAAATCCGGTACATATTGTAGAGCCTGCTCCAGTCCTTCTTGCCCATTCGTTGCCTCAAAGACTTTATAGGTTCCGGAAAGGATATCGTTCAGGAAGTTTCTCAATTCAGTATTATCTTCTACGACTAACACAGAGATAGGATACTGATCCGTATTATTGTCGGTGTCTTTTGTCTTCTCCTGCAGAATATTATTTTTCTCTGATGTTTTGGAAATGATTTTATGCTTATCGTGTTTTGGGTTATGAGCAGACGGAATATCATTCAGGATAAACTCTGTATTTTCTTTTCCTTCATAAACCTTCTGGTCAAGCGGCAATGTAACAATGAACTCACTACCTATTCCGACTTCAGTATTCACTTGAATATTACCTTGATGTAATTCGATCAGTTCTTTTACTAAGGATAGCCCGATTCCGGAAGATGGTTGCAGAATATTGTTATTTACCAATGTCTCAAAACGTTGGAATAGAGACTGTTGCTTCTTTGAGTCAATGCCGATACCTTCGTCGGTAACGGAAATCATGACTTTATCTTTTGTCGTATGGGCATATACTGTAATTGATTTATTGACAGGTGTGTATTTGAATGCATTAGACAATAAATTAAAGATAATCTTTTCAACTTTATCCTGATCTATCCAGCAATGTATTGACTCTTTATCTGTTTGCAGGCGGAAATTAATACTTTTTTCTTCGGCTATGAGACGGAAATTATCCATCACTTTCTGCAATAGTTCTACAATATCTGTTTTCTCCAGCAATAGCTTCATCTTTTTGTTTTCTATTTTGCGGAAATCGAGTATCTGGTTGACCAGTCTCAACATGCGCTCTGTATTATTGTGAACTACTGTCAGAAGTTTACGGGCACTGGGAGTGAGAGGTTCATGTTCAAGAACTTCACCTACAGGGCTGGTAATCAGAGTTAAAGGTGTGCGTAATTCATGAGAGATATCCGTGAAGAACCTCAACTTTATATTTGCCAGTTGTTGCTCCATATAAATCTGATGACGTAGTTTATAGATATACAATATGATATAGACTATAGTAGCTGTAAATAAGATGAATAAGATAATATAAACTAATACAGCCCAGTATGTTTCCCAGAATGTGGGGATTACGATGACAGAAAGCTTTCGCACATTATCTGTCCATACACCGTCACTATTAGTGGAGCGTATCTGTAGTTCATAATTTCCCGGAGGAAGATTGATATAACTGGCCGTGCGGCTATTTTCTACTTCATTCCATTTTTCTTCTAGTCCTTTCAACCGATAGGCGTAGCTGATGGAAGACGGATTAATATAGTCTAATGCTGCAAACTGGAAAGATACGTTTCGCTCGTCAGGTTTTAATTTTAATTCTTCCAGGTCGTCAAGATCCAGTTGCTGCTGAACTCCTTGTATTTTTAAACTAGTGAATACAATAGGAGGAGTATAGGAACTTTTGCTGAAAGCTGCTGGATTAATCTTTAAAATTCCTGCATCTGTACCTAAAATCAACTGATTCCGTATTATAGCGGGTGAGGCTTCACTGAAATATATTTCTTTCTGCAAATGCTTTTCATTATAATGTTCGAAAGTTCCGTTCTCTGGATCAAATTTGGCTAATGTATTTTCTGATATGACCCATAGATTTTTCTGTTGATCTTCAATCATGGATAAAACCAGATCCGACACTAAACCATTTCGTTTGGTGTAGGTCTTGAATTGAATCTGATCGGTTAACAAATTATTTGAAATAATCTGATTGATGCCTCCGGTGAATGTGAGTACATACGAATTTTGACGGCTGTCTGTATAAATATAAATCACGTCATTGCTACTAAGACTGGATGCTAAATCCGGTATGCGCACATTGGTATAAAACTTAATCTCTTCCGGACGTTCAAAATTGCAGGAGAAAGTAATCAGCCCTTCGGTTGTGCCGACTAAAAGGGTATTATTCACTTCCTTGATGACACGTACTTTATTAAATTTATCTTTTGAATAATCTTTTAGTAAATTACCGTTATGCAGGAAGCGGATTTCTCCATCTGCCGTTTCTTGAAGTAGGTTAATTCCTCCGCCATGAGTGGCTATCCACATGCGTTTTTTGGAATCTTGATATATGCAATAAATACTATTATTATTTAGACTATAGGGGTCTTCTTCCTTGTGTACATAGTTTCTTATCTGGAAGCTCCCATCTCTTTTAGGACTCAACTGGATGATACCATCCCATTTACTACCCATCCATATATTTCCCTGTTCGTCTTCTGTGAAACAATAAATGTTTTTGGAGAATGAAATGGCTTTTGTACTGATAGTTCCTTCCGGTGTCAGGTAGCCTTTAAGAGTTTTGTCCGGATTAAAAATCCGGATGACTCCTTTTTTATTTGCAACCCAGAGATTTTGTTGCTTATCGACCATGATTGCGCGGGTTTCATGTCCGGAGTCAAAAGTAGTCAATTGACTGGCATTGGGAAAGAATGAAATTTTATCCATCCAGAAATTGTTGGCATACCAAAAGTTTTTTTGATTATCCACATAGAAGTTTAGGATAACAGGAGTGAATTTAGATTCCGGTTTACTGTAATCGGTGTAATAGGGCTTTAGTTCTTTATCTTCCCGGTCATAATAGCTTAGACACCCCAAGTGAGGCACAACCCATAAAGTTCCTTGATTATCTTCGAATATAACGTCACGGCTTCTAAGTTCAGCCTTGGGCATATTTTGTGTAGGGGTTTCATAGTGCTGTTGCTCGTTAGTCAAGGGATCGTACCGTACAATTCCACGTTGTTCTTTTGAAAATAGCCATAATTCATTATGGCTGTCCTCAAATATTCTCATGACGTTAAAATGCATTTCTACATTCCTGAATTGGTTATTTTGTGCGAAGAAGAGTATGATGCCATTGCTGGTACCTATTCCAATAGTATCTTTTCCCAAGCTTAGTATACAGTTGAGTCGCGAATAATTAAAAGGTATTTCTTTATATTGAATTTGTCCATTTTGCTGATTATAGATTGCTAAACGTTTGCTTGATATCAGGTACATTTTCTCATTGTTTTCACAGAAATTTGTGAAATGAGTTTTATCGGATATTGTTTTTTGTCCAACTATACAGACACTTTTATTAGTGAAAATCCATTCATCTCCTGCAGCATCTTGCTCAACTCTTGAAACCGTCTTACCGGGTAGATTGCCGATTTCTAGAGTGTAATGTGTTATGGCATCTTCGTCTTCATTTTCTAATTTTCGTTCGTCTACCCGAAAAGCTCCGTGATCGCATGCAATCCAACTGACTCCTTTAGGTAAGGCATAGATTTTACGTACTATATAAGTTTCCCCACTTTTTTGCTCAAAAGGTTGGAGAATATCGATGAATTTTTCCTGATGACTGTCGAATAGATAAACTCTGGCATCATAAGTCTGACACCAGATGTTATTTTGTTGGTCGGGTACAATTCTTAATATACGGTTACTTGTTAGTGTACATCCATCTCCGGGATATGCCTTATAATTCTTGAAGGTATAACCGTCATATCTGTTTAAACCATTCCAAGTAGAAAACCAGATAAATCCCTTGGAGTCCTGTACAATATCTGAAACGGTTCTTTGTGCCAATCCGTTATATATAGAGAAGTGTCGGATCTGACAGCTTGGTTGTGCGAGGAGCATGGTTGGGATTAGTAGTACCAAGCAGATTAATAAGTGGGAATTTGTTGTGTTATACTTTCTCATGTGCTATTAATTAATATTGCGACATGCAAAGATATAAAAAAAAAGTGAATTGCTTAATCTTCTTTAAAATAGATGTTCTAAAAGTTCTTTTTTATAAAATGAAGTAATATATTTGTGATATCAAAATGATATCAACTTAATCTATCAGTTATGGAAACAAAAGAATTGAATTTCAAAGGGTTTAAGATGAATGGCTTTTTAGGATTGTTTGTTCATCTCATTGTGTTACCTGCACTAATTTTCTTTGGCTTTATTACGTGTGTGCCAACGGCAATTGTGTCTGGTATTCTCTGCATTGTCTGGCTGATAATGTTTGCCGGTTATATGCAATTGGAACCGAATGAAGCCCGGGCTATGGTGTTTTTTGGTAAGTACAAAGGTACATTCAAGGAAACTGGTTTCTTTTGGGTGAATCCTTTTCTGGATAAGAAGAAACTTTCTCTTCGTGCACGTAATTTGGATGTGGAACCTATCAAGGTAAATGATAAGATCGGTAATCCTATTCTGATAGGTTTGGTGTTGGTATGGAAACTTAAAGATACCTACAAAGCTATGTTTGAGATTGATTCGCAGACAATGGCTTCATCTGCTCATACGGGGGGAAATGCTAACCAAATTAATATAGGTAATGCGGTTGCCAGCCGTATGAACGCTTTTGAGAATTTTGTGAAAATACAAAGTGATGCCGCTTTACGCCAGGTGGCTGGACAATATGCTTATGATGATAACGAAGCGGATACTGAAGAACTGACACTTCGCTCCGGCGGTGAAGAAATCAATGAACAGTTGGAACAGAAGTTGAACGAACGTCTTGCCATGGCAGGTATGGAAGTAGTGGAAGCACGCATTAACTATCTGGCTTATGCTCCTGAAATTGCTGCGGTAATGCTTCGTCGTCAACAGGCTTCGGCTATCATTACTGCCCGTGAAAAGATTGTTGAGGGAGCTGTTTCTATGGTAAAAATGGCGTTGCACAAACTTTCAGAAGAACAAATTGTTGAGCTGGACGAAGAAAAAAAGGCGGCTATGGTCAGCAATTTGCTGGTGGTACTTTGTGCCGATGAGGCAGCACAGCCAATTGTTAATGCGGGTACGTTAAATCATTAATCAAGATAATATGAGCTTTTCTTTTTTATATAAGTGGGCATTGGTGCTTGGCTTATTGCTGGGACATGTAGTGACGGTTTTTGCTCAAGATGCAAATATGGACCGTGCGAAGCATGTGTACGAATTGTTTGTGGCAGATCAGGGGGACAGTATTCATGCTCTCTTGAATAAAAATCTGCAGGAAAAATTATCACCGGAAATTTTTAAGGACATGTTTAAGCAATCGGAAAAGCAGTTCGGAAAACTTCAAGCAAAAGGAGAGTGGAAGCAAGAGAGTGCTGAAGGCATAACACTTTATTATCGCGATCTCAAGTTTGAGCGTTACAGTCTCCGTTTTTTGTTGTCTTTCGATGCTGATGGAAGCATGAATACCATTCGTTTGATGCCTGTACCTGCTGCTTCTACAGCAAAACCGGTAGCTTATAATAAAGAGAAAATGCAGGAACGAGATATAACGGTGGGAGCAGATGACTTTAAATTGCCCGGAACGCTGACGCTGCCTGTAGGAAAGAAAAAGGCTCCTGTCGTAATCCTTGTGCATGGTTCCGGTCCGCAGGATCGTGATGAAACTGTTGGTCCGAATAAACCTTTCCGTGATTTGGCTTGGGGATTGGCGGAACGTGGCATTGCAACGGTTCGTTATGATAAACGTACGAAGGTATATGGTGCAGCGTGTGTGCCGGAAGGTCGGAATATCGATTATGATACAGAAAGTGTAGATGATGCTGTGGCTATTATTGCTTGGGCGAAGGAATTGCCTGAGGTTGATGCGGACAGTGTTTAGGGGCTACACTTGCTCCTCGCATTGCAGAACAAGCAGATGGGTTGACAGGAATTATCCTTGTTGCCGCTTTAGCTCGTCCATTTGAAGATGCTATTGTTGAACAAATGACTTATATATCTTCTCTGACTGACTCTTCCGCTAATGCCAAAAAGCAGATTACAGAAATAAAAAAACAAGCTGATAATATAAAGAAACTGGGTACACCGGAATATGATGATAAGATTCCTTTGTTGTTGAATCTTCCTCGTTCTTACTGGGAATTTGCTAACGCCTATAAACCGGTAGAAGTAGCATCTAAACTGGCTCTTCCCATACTTATATTGCAGGGCGAGCGTGATTATCAGGTGACTATGCAGGATTTCGGTTTATGGCGCTTCGGGCTGATGCGTAATAAAAATGCTTTCTTAAAATCTTACCCTAAACTTAATCATATGTTACAGGAAGGTAGTGGTAAAGCTACTCCGTTTGAGTATAACCAGGCGTCGCCTGTAGTCGGATATGTCATGGATGATATTGCATCGTTTATTCATAACGGAAACCTGTTATAATACAAATTCAATTGTAAATTGTTAAATAGTAAATAGAATCGTGGCTAAAAAAGAAACTTCAACCAAAAGCTTTGTTCTGCGTGTAGATGCTGCAACTATGGATGCCATTGAAAAGTGGGCAGCCGATGAGTTTCGTAGCACTAACGGACAGCTTCAGTGGATTATCGCTGAGGCATTGCGGAAAAGCGGACGGGTGAAGAAAACAAAGAATACTCCTCCGCCTAAAGAACCTGAGTCGTAGTTTAGCGATAAGTTGTTAGTGATAAGTGATTAGTAGTTTGAATTATAATTCATATATTGTTTATGTTAAATCTTGGTCCATATTCAACTAAAGAGTTTCCTAATATCCGGGTATATCCCACTATAATAGATCGTATATTAGAAGGTGTTGCCGTATTGTTGGCAATTGCTGCCTGGGTGTGTGCAATATGGGTGTATATTCATATAGAGGACAAGATTACAGCTAATTTTTCCTTTATGGCTGCGGGATTAGGTACTTTATGTCTCCTTTTAGTTGGTATTTCTGCCTATCTTCCTATTCGTTGGATACGTTTTCCTGTACGTATCACAGAACGCAATGTCGCGGTACAGTATTTTATGGCAGCCCGTATTGCTCGTATATTGAATGTGTTTCTTACTTTACTTTTCCTAACTCTTGTTTTTAATAAAGTAGAGATGGGATATGGTATTCCGCAAGATCTATGTAATATGATTACGAGTGCGGTCGTTGGTTTGATGATATTGGCGCTTATAGTCTATTATATATTGGCGTTTAAGTATAAATAGAGGTGTTTACAAGCATTAATACCTAGTTATGGCTATTACTCCCTTTCATTATACCTTGTTTTAGGGATTGTGACATCTTCGCAAATGCCCTACTTTTGCAACATCAGATTTAATGAATTAGTTAGTCATAATTACGTAACCACTTTTATTAAGGAAAAAAGGTTCCCGTCTTCCCCGATGTGATATCGTGAAAGAGCGGGGATTTTTTCATTTAATCCCCTGTCTACAAGAAGTTAAGAGTTTGTCAACAAGAAGTTAACTCCTTGCAGACAGGAAGTTAACTTCTTGTAATTATTTGATAATCAGTTATACTCTTGATTTGCCTTGTTGGTGAATACAAGCAAATAGGAACGGAGTTGAAGTTAAAAGTAAAAGGAGAAAGATTGTATTTTTATTGTATTATGCGGGATATCCATAGTTGGAAATGAAAGACAGTGTGAGACGATGCTCTCTCTCTTTTATAGGTTATCTTTAATATCCTGCAGTTCCACCAGTTTGTTTACGATAGCGTAAATGGTCAGGCCGGCCGGAGAATATATTTGC
>ERZ827101.2462-NODE-2462-length-16338-cov-6.616226_pt1 | contig 16338 bp, 10 predicted proteins | sample MGYA00519869_ERZ827101 | MGnify/ENA primary metagenome ERZ827101 (study PRJEB31778, sample SAMEA3449256) | human gut metagenome | biome: human gut; feature: human-associated habitat; material: faeces | place: United Kingdom | collected 2010/2012 ...
GCGGTGCTTAAGCCGCAAGGCGGGAATTGTGCGGTGTTGCCCTAAATCAGAGGAATCCTGGCTGACGTCTGCTTATCAGCTTCTTACTTTTCCACCTGGAACAAATTCTGCTGACTGGTTGCTTTGGCACCGATGTTGTTATACTCCAAATAGAAGTACCCATGCACCCAGGCATCCAGCTCTGCATTCTCGCCGTAGGTGTGGGTCACGCCGTCCGCGTCCATATAGTCATTGGCGGCTGTCACCACCGGGGCCACCTGCTTGAGTGCCAGCAGGTACTGGTAATACGGGGTCAGCGGCAGCCCGGCATTTTCCACCAGGGTGGGAGCCAGCATGCACATATCCATGCGGTTGTACTCGTCGGTGGCGCTGGTCTGGCCTGCGTTTTCCAGCGGGTAGTTTGCCCAGATCAGGTAGGGCGTGCTGCGCTCCAAAATCTGCAAATTGTTCTCATCGGTAAAAGTATGGTCGGCCACATGATCCACAAAGCTGGGGGCGTGGTCGCCTGCCATGGCAACAATCACCTTGCGGCCGGTCTTTTCGTACTGCTCGGTCAGGTATTCGGTCAGTTCGCCAAAGGCACGGTCGGTCATATAAATGTTGCTCAGGTATTCATCCATGATGGAATCATACTCGCCGTAATCGGTTGCGGCATGCACGATATCCTCCTCCGGGGGGTTCATATCGTAATCGCCGTGGCTCTGGATGGAAACTAGGAACACAAACCGCGGCTGATCCTCCGGCATTGCTTCATACAAACCTTCCAGGTCGCGGTAGGTGGCGCTGTCGGTCTGGTAGGGGCGGCTGCCATAGGTTTCCTTGGTCGGAAAATCATCCTGGAAGTGGGTCTCGTCAAAGCCCAGCGTCAGCCAAGCAGAATCTCGGCGGTAGTTGGAGTTGGTATAGGGGTGGGCTGCCAGCGTGGCATACCCCAGATCTTTCAGGTTGCTGACCAGGCTGTTTGCCTTGTGCAGGTTCAACCAGTTGAACGGTGTGATGGAGGGCATCAGCATCAGCGAGTTGGAGGAAAGCATCTCGTACTCGCTGGAGTTGGTGCCGCCGCCCACATGCGGGCTGATGGTGTGGCCGTAAATGGAGTTGGGCAGGTTTTTGGTCACCTGCATGATCTCCTGGTCGGCCTGCAGGTCCGTTACCAGGTCAAAGTCATAAAAGCTTTCGGACAGGATCAGGAACACATCGGGGTAGTCCTGCTCGTTTGCCGTTTCGGGGCTGGCCTGATAGTCCTGCGCCATTGCAGCGGCCTCGGTGGCGGCGTCCTCGCTGTAGCCGTCCGGCTGCAGGATGGGGTCCACCATCAGGCTGGCGGCTTCAATGCTACCCGCCAGGTAGCCGTACTTATAATAGGTTTCCTGCCAGGCCCAGCCGTAAGTGGCGGCGGGCTTGATGGGGTTGGGGCTGAAATACCCCAGATACAGCACCGCAAAAACGCCGCAGGCGCAGGCCAGCGCATGGGCGCCGCGCTGTTTCCAGCTGCGCTTATGCTTGCCGGCCAGTTTGACCTGCACAACGGCAGCCACCAGCACCGGGATGTACAGCAGCGCAATGGTAATAACTGTCTGGGTAATGTGCAGGGTATAACTGCCCATCACCTCTGCCGCGGTGCCCAGGTTCAGGATGTCCTGCGGCATCAGGGCGGAACCATGCAGGTCCCGCGTGTAATAGTTGACCAGCGCCAGCACGGTAAAAATCAGGCCGGAAACGCCGGTTGCAATGCCCCAGCTGCCGCACAGGGCAAACACCACCAGCGTCAGGCAGAACGCCGTCAGCGCATTGAGCGGTGCGTATACCGGCCACTGCCCTGCCATGTAGTTAGCAGTTGCGCCGTCAGAAATTTCTAACTGGTAGCGCGCCACAAAGGCCGCTGCCACAGCCAGCGCAAATGGCAGCACCGTGCCAAGCCAGAAGCGCTTGCTTTTTAATGTTTTTTTGATGTTTTGCATGGGTATCCAGTTCCTTCGCTTTGTTTGTTCATTAAGTTGCGGTCAACATTCCGCGTCAACACACCGAATGTCCGGTATGCCCGCAAAAGGGCATATTAGGTTAGTATATCATATTTTATGCCGGTTGTGAATCACCGTTTTTCGGCCAAATGCTGCCACTTGTTCCAAATCCGGCCTGCCCGCACAGATTTTGCATTTACCAACCTACGCTTTCATGTTATAATATTAGTTAATCATCATTTTACCCCATAGACGGAGGCTATTCTATGAAAATTCCTGCAAAAGGTTTTACTCACGGCGGCAAGTTCCATGCAGACGATGTGTTTGCCACAGCGCTGCTGATGATTGTGCGGCCGGATATCAAAGTAACCCGCGGTTTTGTTGTGCCGGATGGTTTTGACGGCATTGTGTACGATGTGGGCTGCGGTATGTTTGACCACCACCAGGAACCGCGCGAAAGCCGCCCCAACGGCGTGCCCTATGCGGCCTTTGGCCTGCTGTGGCGCGTGTTGGGTGCCCAGCTGGTGGGTGCCCACCAGGCCCGCCTGCTGGATGAAAATTTTGTTCAGCCCCTGGACTTGAACGATAACACCGGCGAACAGAACTCCCTGGCCGATGCCATCGGCAGCTTTAACCCCGTGTGGGATTCCGGCGAAGATTCCGATGCCTGCTTCTGGCGCGCCGTGCCCTTTGCCAAGCAGGTGCTGGAAAACGAGATTGCCGCAGCCAACGCCGTGAACCGCGCGGACGAGACCGTCCAGAACGCCTACAAGAACTCCAAGGACGGCATTGTGGTCCTGCCGGACTACATGCCCTGGAAAAACGGCCTGTACAAAACCGATGCCCTGTTTGTTGTCTACCCCAGCCAGCGCGGCGGCTACAGCGCCCAGTGCGTGACCGATTATAAGACCCGCCGCAGCAAGGTGCCGTTCCCGCCCGCATGGGGCGGCCAGCCGGAGGAGATCCTGCGCGAAAAGAGCGGCCTGGCTCTCAAGTTCTGCCACCCCAGCCGTTTCCTTGTCACCGCGGAAACCAAAGAGGATGCCATTGAGGCATGCCGCCGTGCCCTGCGCGCCGCCGGAAGGCCGGTGAGCGCACAGTGAGCGCCGAAACTCTAGAGCAGTTTGGTCCCCGCCCCAGCACCGCGGCGGACTGCCAGCCAGACCCGGCTTCCGCCTGGGTCTACATGGTGCGCTGCGCGGATGGCAGCCTGTATTCCGGCTGGACCAATGACCTTGCCCGCCGCCTGCGCGCCCACAAGGGCGGCAAGGCCGGTGCCAAGTATACCCACGCCAAAGGTGCCGTTAAGCTGACCTATGCCGAGCGCTGCACCGATAAAAGTGCCGCCCTGAAGCGGGAAGCCGCCCTGAAAAAGCTGCCAAAACCCGAAAAGGAAGCCCTTGCCGCCCAATGGACCGCTGAAAACACCATCACCCTGCGGGATGCCGCGCCGGAGGACGCCGCCGCCGTGGCGGAGCTGTACAACTGGTATGTCACCCACTCCACGGCCACTTTCCAGTATGACCTGTGTACCGAGGAATTCCAGCGCGAAAATATCGCCTATGTGCAGCAGCGCGCGCCATTCCTGGTTGCCGTCAATGCAGCGGGCAAGCTGTGCGGCTTTGCCTGCGCCCACCCCTGGCACAGCCGCACAGCTTATGCGTGGGATGTGGAGCTAACCGTTTACTGCGCCCACGACTGTGTGGGCCAGGGGGTTGGCGGGCGGCTGTACAAAGCCCTGCTGGACGGCGTGCGCCAGCGCGGCTACTGCAACGCCGTTGCCCTTGTGACCGGCCAGAACAAAGAGAGCTGCGCGTTCCATAAGGCGCTCGGCTTCAAAAAAATCGGCGTGGAACCCCGCACTGGGTACAAGTTCGGCCAATGGCTGGACCTTGCCTATTGGTGGATGGACCTGCGCCCCGGCCAGGAGCCTCCGGAGCCGGTGCGCCTGGGGCGATAAAACTGCATAACACAAAATGAAGCGGAGCACTGCTGATTGGCAGCGCCCCGCTTTTGTTATAAAGATTTGTAGGGCGTGATGCCCTCATCGCGCCGCGGAGAAACGTAAATCCATCCACCGCAAACCTGTAAACGATCTGTAGAGGACGATGCCTGCATCGTCCCGCATACTGAGCTGCAGCCATGGTATCCTGTCATCAACATCCTGTCTCCCCGCCGCGCGTTTTTGTTTTCCACAAGAAGCTCCTCTGTTTGTGGAAAACCGTTCAGATTCTTTTCACTTTTCCCTGTCGTTACGCGGTCTGCATTCCTGTTTTTGCCCACAAACTGCCCTTGTTCACGCAAAGTTTACCGGAATTTCCAGCTATTTCATGCCTTGTTCATCCGCAGTTCATTTTTATTCTTCATGATAGAATCTATCGGGGGCCCCTATTACCGCCCCCAACTGGAGGAATTGTTATGCACGAAACCCAACAGCCGCGCGACCCCAAAAAGACGACCGGCATTGTATATGCCGTGATCCTTGTGGTGTTGCTGCTGCTCAATTTCTGGGCCTTCCCCGCCATGATGAAAGGCCAGGTCAAACAGGTCGATTACGGCACCTTCCTGAACATGCTCGAAGGCGGCGAACTGAGCACCGTTGAAATTCAGGATCAGCAGATCTATTTTGTGGACAAAAACGATACCACCTACTGCACCAACTCCATTGCGCAGGACCTGCAGCTGGTCAACCGGTTGGAAAGCGCCGGCGTTTCCTTTGGCAAGGTGTACAACCAGACCACCTGGGTGGATACCCTGCTGGGCTGGGTCATCTCGCTGCTGCCCATGATCATCCTGATCGTCTGGTTCAACCGCATGATGCGCAAGCGGGTCGGTGAAATGACCGGCGGCGCCAACAGCATGATTTTTGGCGGCGGCAAATCCGGTGCCAAACAGTATGTCGTTGAGGATGGCAAGTCCATCAAATTTGCCGATGTTGCCGGTGAGGACGAAGCCAAAGAGAGCCTGCAGGAAATCGTTGACTTCCTGCATAACCCCAAGCGTTACGAGGATATCGGTGCCAAAATGCCCAAGGGCGTTCTGCTTGTCGGCCCCCCGGGCACCGGTAAAACCCTGCTGGCCCGCGCTGTTGCCGGCGAAGCCGGTGTTCCCTTCTTCTCCATTGCGGGTTCTGAATTTGTCGAGATGTTCGTCGGCATGGGCGCTTCCAAGGTGCGCGACCTCTTCAAACAGGCCAACGAAAAAGCCCCCTGCATTATCTTTATTGATGAGATCGATACCATCGGCAAAAAGCGTGACGGTGCTTCCGGTATGGGCGGCAACGATGAACGCGAGCAGACCCTGAACCAGCTGCTGACCGAAATGGACGGGTTTGACGCCGCCAAGGGTGTTATCATTCTGGCCGCCACCAACCGTCCTGAATCCCTTGACCCCGCTTTGACCCGCCCCGGCCGTTTTGACCGTCGTGTGCCCGTGGAGCTGCCCGACCTGAAAGGCCGCGAAAGCATCCTGCGCCTGCACGCTCAAAAGGTCAAAATCGGCCCCGACTGTGACTTTGCCGTGGTTGCCCGCATGACTCCCGGTGCTTCCGGTGCCGAGCTGGCCAATATCATCAACGAAGCCGCCCTGGGCGCTGTGCGCCACCACCGCATGGCCGTTACCCAGTACGACCTGCAGGAAGCCGTGGATACCATCCTGGCCGGTGCCCAGAAAAAGAATAAGATCCTGAGCGACAAAGAAAAGTGCATCGTGGCCTACCACGAAGTCGGCCATGCCATGGTTGCCGCCCTGCAGAGCCATTCCGCCCCCGTGCAGAAAATCACCATTGTGCCGCGCACTTCCGGCGCGCTGGGTTTCACCATGCAGGTAGAGGACGGCGACCACACCCTGATGACCAAGGAAGAGATCCTGGCCAAAATTGCCACCATGACCGGTGGCCGTGCCGCCGAAGAAGTGGTGTTCAACTCCATCACCACCGGCGCATCCAACGATATCGAGCAGGCCACCAAGATGGCCCGCGCCATGATTACCCGCTACGGCATGACCGACGACTTTGACATGGTTGCCCTGGAAACCGTGAACAACGCCTACCTGGGCGGCGATGCCAGCCTGGCCTGCAGTGAGCGCACAGCCGCCACCGTGGACGATAAGGTCGTGGAAGTCGTCAAGCAGCAGCATGAAAAAGCCAAACAGATGCTGATTGAAAACCGCGGCAAGCTGGACGAGATCGCCAAGTACCTGTACGAGAAAGAAACCATCACCGGCGAAGAGTTCATGCGCATCCTGACCGCTGTTCCCCAGCTGCCCACCGGTGCCGTGGAACAGTAAAGTCTCCGCTCTGCGCGTTTTCTTTGTAAAATAACATTGCCCCCGCCCTATGCAGTTCATTTACCGCACGGGCGGGGGTGTTTTGTTGTAATTCCGTAGGGGGCGCACACCATGCACCCATCCGTTTTATATCATCACACTACAGCGCTTTCTCACAAAGCACACCATGTAATAGCGCCATTTTATGGCCAGCCGTTACCCATTTGTAGGGGCCGCTGCTCACCTCTTTCCGAAAAACGCAATAAAAATGCTGTCTTTCTCCACATCAGGGAAAGGCAGCATTCTTCTTTATCCGTTCAGATCTTCGCCGTTGCTGGCAATCACATTTTTATACCATCCAAAGGACTTTTTCCTGTACCGTGCCGCCGCCCTGTTCGAGTACCGGGAAAAGCACCAGTGATCCTGCCGGGCTTTATTTTGCCTGTGCGCCCTCTGGGAAGATGATCTTGTTCACAAAGAAGAAGATCACCATGGAAATGCCGCCATTGAGCACGGTGGTGCCAATGTTGTAGATGAAATCCGGCACCAGCAGGCCCGCAACCGCCACCCACACGCAGTTGATGGAGTTGACGATGCAGGTGATCAAGCAGAACGCCACCACATACCAGGCGATCTGCTTGGCCAGGTTGCCCTTGCTGCGGAACACAAAGTTGCGCTGGATGGGAAAGTTTATGCATTCTCCCACCACCATGGCAACCATGTAGGCGCAAAAGTACGGCAGACCGCCATGGGCGGAATCATACCCCAGGATGTTCCACTGGAAAGTTTCGCCAAACAGCGTGACCGGGATGCCCGGCCAGCCAAAATCCACCACCGGCAGGCTGCTGAACGCCGCCGGCAAAAATTGCAGCAGCAGGTATTTGAACACCGTAACCAGGTTGGATACGATCACAAACAGTCCGCCTTCGCGCACCCACTTGGCTGCGGCGGGGTGTTTTGCCGCAAAATTATTCCATAGCTGCATAAATAGCCCCTCTCTTTCCTCAGCTGTTGCGCAGGCGCTGTTCCAGCTGTGCGTTCAGTACCAGGTTTTTCACGGCTTCTATGATCACCCGCACAAGGCCGATGATCCAGAATCCCTGTAATTCCATCACAATGCCATCCACCATGCCCATGCTGATGGCACCGCTGGTCATTTTGGCCAGGGCACGCAGCGGCATGTTGTACTGGAACAGCACATTCAGGTTCGGCTTGCCGCGCTTGTAGCTGGCGTTCAGCAGTGCGGTAAGCACCAGCCAGATCAGCCAGCCCAGCGGGCTGCGGCTGTGGTTCAGCTCACCCAGGGTCATGTTGCGGTCAATTTTAACTTTTCCCTGCTGCACCGGGCGGCCCAGCAGGGTGGCCCATTCGTCATCCGGCACGCTCTGCACCTTGCCGCTGGTATAGTGCGGCAGATGCTTGCCCGCATAGGGGTTGGGTGCGCCGGTACCGGCCACTTCCACCACGGCAGTCAGGCGAATGTCCGCACTGGACGCGCCGACCCGCAGCTCATAGCTGCCGCCTTCCACTTCCCAGCTGTCGGTCTTGGTGTTCCAGTAGCGGAATGTCTTGTCGTCCAGCGGGATGGTCACGGTCTTGCTTTCGCCGGGCTGCAGCTGCACCTTGGCAAAGCCTTTCAGCTCCTGTGCGGGGCGGAACACTTCTGCCCCGGGTTTTGCCACATACAGCTGCACGATCTCTGCTCCGGCGCGCTTGCCGGTGTTGGTTACGGTCAGGGTCACGCCATTGGAAGCGGCCTGCAAATTGCTGTAGGCAAAGCTGGTGTAGCTTAACCCATAGCCAAAGGGGAATGCCACCGGCACACCGGCGGTCTGGTAATAGCGGTAGCCGACATACAGCCCCTCGCGGTACTGCACCATACGGCCCGGCCCGGCAAAGTTATCCTTGGCGGGGGTATCCGCATAGGCGTTGACCCAGGTTTCGGCCAGCTTGCCGCTGGGGTTCACTTTGCCGGTCAGCACATCCAGCATGGCGCCCGCCCCCGCCTGGCCGCCCAGCGCACCATACACCAGGGTACGGCAGTGTTTGAGCCACGGGGTTTCCAGCGAAGCCCCTGCGCTGAGCACCACAACGGTGTTGGGGTTGGCCTGCTGCACGGCCTTTAACAGTTCGATCTGGTTGTCCGCAAGGCGCATATCGCCGCGGTCCAGACCCTCACTTTCCTTGATTTCATCCAGCCCCAGGCAGAGCAGCACCACTTCGGCCTTTTGGGCCAGGGCTACAGCCTCGGCCTGTTTGGCGGCATCCGGTTTGCCCTGGCGGTCAAAGCCGGGGGCAAAGCCCACGCTGGCCAGGCTGCTCTCTTTCAGGCATTCCAGGAAGGTATCCACCTTGATGGAGTTGACCGCGCTGGAGCCAGCGCCCTGGTACCGCGGTGTCTGGGCAAAGTCGCCGATCACGGCAACTTTTGCGCCCTCGGCCAGCGGCAGCAGGTCGTTCTCGTTTTTCAGCAGCACAATGCTTTCGGCTGCGGCGCGGCGGGCCAGCGCGTGGTGGGCATCCGCATCAAAGGTGCGGCTGTGGGACTGCACGGCGGCATGGGTATCAAACACCAGCGTCAGCAGCTCGTCCAGCCGGGCGTCCACATCCGCTTCGGTAATTTTGCCGCTCTGCACAGCCTGCATCAGCTCGCGCACCGCGTCCCCGCCGGGGGCGGGCATTTCCAGCGTGGAGCCGTTCTGCACGCCCAGGGCATGGTCATTGCTGCCGCCCCAGTCCGTTACCACAGCGCCGTCAAAGCCCCACTCCCCGCGCAGGATGTCCATTAACAGGTGGCGGTTCTCGTTGGCGTAAGTTCCGTTGATGAGGTTATAGCTGCTCATGATGGTCTTGGGCTTTGCTTCCTTGACCACGATCTCAAACCCGGTCAGGTACAGTTCCCGCAGCGTGCGTTCATCCACCACGGAATCCGACGCCATGCGGCGCAGTTCCTGGCTGTTGACGGCAAAGTGCTTGGGGCAGGCCGAAATACCGTTGGACTGGATGCCCCGCACATAGCTCGCGGCCATTTTGCCGGAAAGATACGGATCCTCGGAGAAATACTCAAAGTTGCGGCCGCACAAGGGGCTGCGCTTGGTGTTCAGACCCGGCCCCAGCAGCACGGCAACTTCCTGCGCGGCGGCTTCTTCGCCCATGGCCTGGCCGATCTGCTCGCCCAGGGCGGGGTCCCAGCTGCACGCCACAGTGGCTGCCGTGGGGAAGCAGGTGGCCGGAACACTGGGGTTTAACCCCAGGTGGTCCGCCGCGCCCGCCTGCTTGCGCACGCCGTTGGGGCCATCGGATAGGGTGATGGACGGGATATTATTTTTCGGCAGTGCACGGGTTCCAAAGGTAGTAGCGCCCGAAAGCAGCGCACATTTTTGCTCTAAATTCAGTTTTTTGATGATTTCCTGTGTATTCATAATCATCTTAAATTTTTATTTTGTTACCGCAGTCGCTTCCGATTCCACAGATGCAAAATACATTCCTTCCTGTGCATCAGCCTGAATTGTTACGGTATAGCTGCCATCGCTTACACCCGTAAATGCTGTTGCACCGCTGCGGTGGTGGTATGTGCCCGTTTTTGCCATCGGGCCAAAGCCATCAACATATTCCTCGTCTTCCTGCGCCAAATCTTCCAGTTTGATTTTGGTCGTCTGCGCAACATCCGCTCCGCTGTACAGCGTCAAGGTAAAGGTCTGCGGCGGATATTCCAACTCAGAATATGCTTCAAACACATCCTGATCCATGGTAACCGTTACAGTATCTCCACTTTGCACCGCTTCGCTTACAGCACCAGGCGCTGCATAAACACCCACATAAGTTCCTGTTACACTGTCCGACAGGCCGCGCTTATAGTCCGATGTTGTTGTCATCACATAAGCGTTATACTTTGCGCCGGGGGTACAGTCTGCGCTTAGGTCCACCGTTCCCGCATAATTTGCGTTGCTGTCATCCGCCAGAATGTTGGAAGATGTAAAGGTATAATAATCTTCCTGCTTGCCTTCTGCATCAAAGCCATACAGACGGATTGCATAGGTACGGCCTTTGTCAACACCGGTAAAGGAATACTCACCGGTTTCAAAATTAAAGCTCAGGTTCGTTGCCACTGCGGCCGCTGCTTTCGTATCCGTTTTGGCTCCGCCGCAGCCAGCCAGAACAAGGCTGGCCCCCACAGCAAGCGTAAACATCGCTGCAACGCCATAATGATTCCACTTGTTTTTCATCGTCAAATCGCCTCTCTCTTATGCTTTTGCAGCCTTTTTCTTGTTCTTCTTTTTGGCAAACAGCTCCGGCTTGAACATATGCAGTGCAATCAGCACGATTGCAACAACCAAGATAACATCCACCACACCCAGTGCGATCAGCCAGTACGGAGTCCAGTTGCGGGTCGTCGTCATCAGGGAAGAATTCGCCAAAACCATCAGATGGCGCTTGGTTGCCTGGCGCAGAAGCTGCATGCCATAGCCACTCTTCAGGGTCGTATCGGTAACATTCACACCCATGGCCAGCTGCATATCCACGCCTGCGCGCAGGGCCAAGTCACCATTGCTGACAGCAAATGCGTCTGTGTTTACAACGCCCTGGAAGCCCCATTCATTGCGCAGCACCTGGGTAAGCATTGCATAGCTGTAGCCAACCATACTGGTACCAATGCGGTTATAAGATTCCATGATGCCGGTCAGACCAAGCTGGTTCAGGCCATCGCCCGTTACGTTGTGAATTGCCACTTCAAAAGCGCGCAGATAAATTTCACGCATTGCCTGCTCGTTGGACCAGATGCAAACGCCGTTGCGGTTGGTATCCTGATCATTCAGTGCAAAATGTTTGGCAAACACATAAATGCCGCGGCTCTGCAGGCCGGTCACCATATTAGCTGCCATCATACCGCTCAGCAGCGGGTCTTCGGAATAATATTCAGCTGCACGGCCGCCGAAAGCGGAGCGGTGAATGTTCATACCAGGGCCGTAAGTACCACTGACACCGTTGACCAGATCTTCATCACCGTAAACTTCGCCTTCCTTCAAAGCAAGGTCTACATTCCAGGTTGCTGCCAGCACAGTTTCGGTGGCATATTCAGCAGCTTCCAAGCCGCTTGCCAGGTCATGGATGCCGTTCGGGCCATCACATTCGGTTGCCTGCGGTTTGCCAATAGAATCCACAGCAGGCGAACACCAGCCGCAGTTACCATACAGGTTGTTCATTTCATCAACGCTCATGTGGTTCATCAACTGTTCCCACACTGCATTGTCCGGGTCAACAATGCCAGCTGCATCTGCCAGCATTACACCGTTTTTCTCACCATTTGTATAGGTAGTTCCCTGTGCAGGGTCATCATTCAGATCAATGGTGCTTCCGCCATTGCCGTTGGTCAGCAAAGCAATCGTTGCCGCGTTGGCAGTTGCGTTTTCGCTTGCTTCACGGCTAGGATAGGTTCCTTCCCAATCTGCACGGGAAAGATACGGCAAGGTCGTGCCGATATTACCATCGCCAGCAGTCACATCATCAAACTGGTTCGTCGCCACAGTTTCATCCGTGCTGCGGGCGGTCGTATCATACTTGATGGTCTGATCCACAGTAAAATCATATGTCAGGTCATTCTTCACTGTATGGGCATCGCTGCGCAGGCTAAGGGTATAAGTACCGGCATCCAGCACATAGCACTTGTCCGTCTTATAATCGTAAGATGCCATGTCATCATAATTCATGGTCATGCTCACGGTCTGGCTCTCGCCCGGCTGGAGCAGATCAGTTTTTGCAAAAGCGCCCAGAACAACCGCAGATTTTTCAATTCCACCGGGGGTATAGGGTGCGGTGTAATACAGCTGTACCACATCTTTGCCTGCCACATTACCGGTATTGGTTACCTTAACACTTACCTTTACCTGGCCGCCCTGGCTGCCTACTTCCCACTGCGGGTCGCTCCAATCAAACGTGGTATAGCTCAGGCCATAGCCAAAGGGATACTGAACAGCTTTCTGATACTCTGCTTCTTCCTCCGGGGTATAAACATTGTCATCCCCAATGTAACGGGTCTCGTAATAGCGATAACCTACATAGATGCCTTCCTGGTAGTACATGTACTTGCCGTTGTTGGCATCGCCATTGCCGTCGATCGTAAGACCACTGTTTGCATAAGTAAAATCGCCAAAGTTTTCATAAGCTGGCGAACTGGTCACATCATAAGCATAGGTATCAACCAAATGGCCGGACGGGTTGTATTCACCCATCATTGCTTTCGCTACAGCAATCGTACCAGTGGTGCCAGGGCCGCCTGCCCAAATTGCAGCATCCACCTTGTTGTCCTCAATAAAGCCAAGGTCCATAGGATTGCTTGCGTCAATGACAATGATGACCTTATCAAACGTTGCTTCCAGCTTTGCCAACAGTTCTTCTTCTGCCGGCTGCAGCTGCAGGTAATGCCGCCCGGCTTCACCACCGTAATAACCGGCCATATCCAGCGGGCAGTCACCGCCTTCGCCTGCCATACGTCCGATTACATAAACCGCCACATCCGAGTAAGCCTTTGCATCCTGCCAGAACGTTGCGCTGTACTCATCATATTCGGCCAGTGTTTCTTCATAAATGTTAAAGTCTGCATCACTGACCGTCATGCCTGTCATCGAAGCGCGCTTCTGCGCAGTCGTCTGGTAGAACTTCGTCAGATCCGGGTTCAGCTGCAAACCAGCAAATTCAAAACCATCAATAAAGTTAAAATTCTGATCTTCATTATGGTGGCCGCCGGAGCCATAATCGGTGTAAACCGTCTTGTAGCTGTTATAGCCGAACAAATTGATTTTGTCCGTTCCCAACGGCAGGGTATCATTATCGTTTTTCAGCAGCACAAGACCTTCGCTCTCTACTTCCTCGCAAAGCTGTAATGCCTGCGTGTAGGCATCATCTCTTGAAAGGTCCGTCATGCTGTTTGCACTTTCGGAAGATGTCACAAACCGTTGCATGTACGCCTGAATCTGCGAATAATAGATGGAACACAGGCTGTTTCCTACGATTCCCGCAGCAAGCAAAACCGCAATGGATGCTCCCCCTACAATATGTTTCGATTTTTTCATAGTTACCTCCTGTTTGCCGCATGGAGTTTTCTGCTTTGCTATTTGGCAGCAGGTTCTTCACCAGCAAAACAAATGTTTTCTCCTTTGATTATGCCGCCCTCCGGATGGCAGCCAGCGTGGATTTTACTCCCCGCTTGTTTAAGTATATTGTAGCAAACAGCTTTTTCTTTGAATTATTTTTTGCATAAACTGTTATTTCTGCCGCACATTTTGCCAAAAAATCATTTTTCTCTCAAAATTCATTGTGCATTTCTTACAATCAAAATTCAGTCTGCTTTGTGCACCCTGCCAAACAGTACGAAAAAGCGGCCAGAGCCTGTATTTGGCCCCAGCCGTTCCCGTTACTTTTTCTGCGGCAGCAATACCCTTAGTGTAAACCACCCATTTTCCCAGTGCAGGGTCATGGTGCCGCCGCGCTTTTCGGCTGCGGCGCGCACACTGCGCAGGTCGCTGCCGCCATGGGTGTTGCGGCGCGGCAGGCCGTCCGCGCCCAGCTCCACTTCCTGCGCGCAGTAGTTTTCAAACCGCAGCATCACAAAGCCGTTCTGGGCGTACACCGCCACCCGGATCAGCCGCTTTTCGTGGTCGGGCTCGGTCTCCACGCTCTCGGTTGCGTTGTCCAGCGCCGTGCCCACAATCGTGCAGATCTCCCCTGTTTCCAAAAAGTCCAGCAAATGCCCGTCCGCCACGCAGGTCATCGTGATGTGGTGCTGCTGGCAGTACAGGCTTTTGGCCGTCAGCAGGGTGTCCAGCACCGGGTTGCCGGTCTTGTTCTCCGCCTCGTACTGGCGGATGCCGCTTTCCATGGCCGCCAGCGCCACATCCTGCTTGGCGTGGTCCCGCTCCGCCCGGATGGCCGCAATCTGCATTTTCAGCTCGTGGTAGCGCCGGTTGATCAGGCGGATGTTCTCCTTGCTCTGCTTGTACTGCTCGTACTGGCGGTGCAAAACGCCGTCCAGCTCCGCCAGCTCGCTGTGCAGGGCGGCTTCGCGCAGCTGCTCGTGCTGCACCGTCAAAATCAGCGCCCCGGCCAGGTCCACCAGCGTGCGGATGTAAAACATGTTCATGTTGGCTTCGCTGCCGTTGGCAAAGCTCAAATTGCTCACGGCAAATGCGGTCAGCGCCATAACCACCGCCACAAAAGTTCCTGCGGGCGTTATTTTCAGCTTCCCGGCCGGGCCGGGGCGGCGGTTCTCCACAAACAGCATGGCGGTAAAAATGCCGCCGTACACCACCGCCAACAGCAGCAGCGAAAGCGGCTCCGCCCCGCCGCGCTGCGGCCACAGCACGCAATGCAGCTGCCATTCCACGCTGGCCGCCAGCTCCGCCAAAATAAAGGCCCGCGCGCACACATAGCCCGCTTCCAGCAGCGTAATGCTGCGCGTGACCCACAAAAACAGCAGCATGGAAAGAATCGCCGCTGCCATGCAGGGGATCCACCACTCCAGCGGGATGCCTGCCGTGGGGGTGGCCTGCAAAAACGCTCCCAGCAGCACCGCCCAACCGGCTTCTACACCCCAGATCACGCGCTGATCCAGCCGCGGCGGCAGCCTGCGCGCATACAGCAGCGCCGCCAGCACTTCCGCCAAAGCGGTGTACAGGCGGGGAATATCCGGCAATGTCGTCACTGTCCCGCACCCCCAATGTAATCCGCCAGCTCCGCCATAAACGCCTTGCGCCGCGGGCGGCTGATCTGCAGCGCATACGGGCCAACCTGCACCATATCCTGCTGCACGCCGGAAACCTGCGCCAGATTGACCAGATACCCGCTGTTGCACCGTGCAAACGCCCGGCCCACCAGCTTTTCCTCATAGTTTTTCAGGGTGCCCGGCACCACAAAATCTTCTTTTTCGGTGTAAAAATGTACCTTGTGGCCTTCGCTTTCCAGGTAATAAATTTCCGCCGCGTCCAGCCGCCGCATACCGCCGTCCACCGCCACGGCCAGGTAATGCCGCTCCCGCTTTTTCAGCTGTCCCAGCGCCTTTTGCAGCTGCTGCGAAAACGCAAAGTAGGGCACCGGTTTCAGCACATAATCCAGCGCCCCAACGGCATATCCGCGGATGGCATACTGCGCCATGTTGGTAATGAACACGATCAGCACCCCGCCGTCCCGCTCCCGGATGCGGCGGGCGGTCTCCATGCCGTCCAGGTGCTTCATCTCCACATCCAGAAAGATGATGTCGAACTGCGGGCGGTAATCTTCCAGAATCTCCATCCCGTCCGCAAACTCCGTTACCTCAAACGGCGTGCCGTACTGCCGGGTGTACCGCTGCACATACCCCGCCAGCTGTTCCCGCACCGCCGCCTCGTCCTCCACAATCGCAATCCGGGTCATCTGCTGTTCCCCTTTCTCAACACCACACTGCGGCCCCGCACAGTCCACATCTGGTGCGGCTTCTTAAGGTGTATCTGAAAACAAAGAAAATGACGGATATTTCACAAGCGCAAGACGAATTTAAGGCAAAGAGCCGCAGGAATCCTTTGTGGATTCCAAGGACTTTTAACGCAAAATCCCGCTGCGTTTGTAGAAATAGACGATATTTTCGACTTTTCAGCTGCACCATCGATTGTTTTTAGTATAGCACATACAACCATACACAGCAAATGCGGAGTGAAGCAGTTTGTTTGCCCTCAAAGCGTTTTGTCGGTCGGGGCTGCCAGACCAGGCCAGCCCTGGCATGCCACAAATATACAGGTTCGTTGCGAATGCAGATGTGGCGTTAAACGGAACAAAGCACACCCTCCATGATTACAGTCCCGAGATAAACAAAAATCTTATCATCCATTGCTATCAGCCCGAACCCGGCTATTGTGCCTGTGTGCTGCAAGTGACGGAGCAATAAATCAGCGGGAAAAGCATCACGGAAATCGATGCGCATCTTGAAACCACTGCCCTGCCGGAAAAGCTTCCTGTACCTTGCTGTTTGTGCGCTCCGCCTCCTTTCTGCCGTCGTTGACTATTTCTGCCTTTAGTATATAGATCAACAAAAAAACGCCCTACACTTTCGTGTAAGGCATTCTTTGGTGCACCATCAGTGGGC
>ERZ827101.2483-NODE-2483-length-16188-cov-4.280791_pt1 | contig 16188 bp, 7 predicted proteins | sample MGYA00519869_ERZ827101 | MGnify/ENA primary metagenome ERZ827101 (study PRJEB31778, sample SAMEA3449256) | human gut metagenome | biome: human gut; feature: human-associated habitat; material: faeces | place: United Kingdom | collected 2010/2012 ...
AGCCGCCGGAGCGGTGCTTAAGCCGTCAGGCGGGAATTGTGCGGTGTTGCCTTAGGTTCTGCACGGGGAACCACCCCTCAGTCACCTTCGGTGACAGCGCAAACAGCGCCCCGTCCCCTCTGTCGCTTCGCGACATCTCCCCGCCCCGCGGGGAGTCACCCCTCAAGGGGCGCCAATATCTCCACCTTATGTTTGCGGTGGCTCCCCTTAAGGGGAGCTGGACGCGGAGCGGCCTGAGGGGTGGTTCCCCGCCACAAACCTAACCCGTAGGGTGGTTCCCCACGCAGGGCCTAAAAATCAACCGAACAACGGCCATGTACACCCAAAAAAATTTATTCCCCAATAACCCACCATAGGGGGAGGGCCAAATCCGGCCCTCCCCCTGTGTATGATGGATTATCCCTCTATACCCTATTGGTGAATTGTAACATTGTTTTGCCTTGCGGCGGGCGCATCAGGCGCGGTTCTTCTTTTTCAGGCTCAGCAGCACGCCAACACCGGCCACAACCAGCAGCACACCAATGCCGCTGAACAGCAGGGTGCCGAAACCACCGGTGGTGGGCAGGTCGAAGCCCTTGCGGTTGATGATGGTAATTGGTGCATACGTATAATCGTCCTGGCCATTCTTGAAAGTAGTGGTCTTTACGTCACGCTTAATCAATTTGCCATCGCTAGAAAATTTATCGTTAACTGTCCAACTAGTAGCATAATCCACAGTCAAATTGGCATCAACAGGGCCGGAAAGCAAGTTATAGCCCTTATTTGTCATGGTTTCTACCAATTTGTACTCGCCATCGGGCAAACCATTGACAGTTGCGCAACCAGCATTTACACCCTCACCCGCGGTCGTAAGTGTGGTTACCTTAAACCACTTCGGCTCATTCTCAGCTTCTGTTGCATTCAACCCCAGTGCCTTGGCCTCTGTCGCAGTCAGGAACTTGCATTCCTTTATACCAAAGATAACAGTATCGGTCGTACCCTCTTTCAGTTTGTCAGTCTTTGCATCGTACTTCTTATAAAGGTCAAACGTTACACCATTCAGCAGTTTTTTAGTATTTCCATCCTGACCCTTTTTCAGGATACCAGTTTTGAAGGTATAAACAACAGCCTTATCATGGATTTCGTAGGGAGTATCATCCTCGCCATGCTTAATATCCGTCTTACGGGAGTAATCAAGGTGAGCTTCGTTCACATTGCCATCAGTGGTAGTGTCTGCGCCCGGCTGTAAAGTTGCAGTGTAAGTAATCGTGATGGTCTTACCGGCAGCTGCATTCAGGTTATCCTGGCTCGTTCCTGCTTTAAAATCAATCGTAATTTCAGAATTATTGCTATCAGAGGTATCTGTCAACGTGTAATCAGTATTCGCAGCAAAGGTTACATCTTGACCGTCTGCATTTTTACCGCTAATGGTAACACTGTTAATGTTATGCTTAAGCTGATTCTTGTTCATTGTATCAACAACTTTAAAGGTTTTCAGCTTTGCTACATTTTCAGGAACATAGATGGTCAGAGTATATTCAACGGTATCATCAACAGCATAGTCGGTATCGTTGCCTTCGTCAGTGCCTTTGCCATCATTACGCTTAGTTACGTCTTTCTCCAAATCCGGCTTATGGTTATAAACCGTCATGGTATTGTCATTGTTAATTACAAAATCGCTGTTCGGGGTAGCTCCATCCGGCGTTACAAGCTTACCTTGATCATTAATTTCAAACTCATATGCCACATTGTTGTTGATAATATAGCCGCTTTCCTTGTTTTCTGCATAGCCAATTTCCACAAAACGGTATTTACCCTTGAGCAAATTCTGAACGGTGATTTCGCCACTGCCATTTGTTGTAAACTCGCATTTGCCATTTACAGTATAATCATCGTATTTATCCTTGCTCGTTGAATTTTCGTTGTAGCGCTGCAACTTAAAGATAACATTCGGCAAATTTTCGATTTCATTTTCTTTACCGTCTGTCTTACCTTTCTTTACCAGCGTAATGTCACCTTTCGCGGAGCTGTTCTTCGGGTAAACAACAACATCATAGAGCCATTCCTTAAGCTGGTCTCCCGTTGCTTGCTCACCAACCTGAACTCTCGTCATAGGAATAGAAACAAGGAACGGATCCACGGGCTTTACAACGGAATCCGGCGTCGTTGTTTCGATAACCAGGTACATGCCAACGTTCAGGTCTTCAAACTTAACAAAACCATTAGCATCCGTTTTTCTTTCCGTTTTGCCGTCTTTACCTTTAACAGCTTTGTCAGCGATACCTTCTTTCAGATTTGCTGCGGTTTTATCGCCAGGAGTCTTAAAAAAGCTATCCGCTGTAACAGCATTATCATCACTAGCAGCTTCATAATATGCTACCAGCTCATCTGCCGTTTTAACCTGATAAATAGTAAAACCTGCATCTTTAAGCGGCGTAGCCTCATTCGGCACAGCCTGCTGCTCACCAGTTCCAGCTACAGAACCTGTCAATTCTGTGCTATGGAGATACTTATAAATGGTAATAGAGCCTTTTTTTGTTTTATCAATCGTACTTACGCTGGTTTTGATTTCAGGTGTTTGGGCATTGCCTTCGCCCTCGGCTGCCATTGCTGGCATGGCGCACAGACTGAGGGCCAGGGCGGCGCTCAACAGGCCTGTGAGAAAACGTTTTGCTTTTTTCATTTCAGTACCTCTTCTCTTAAAAAAATCATCATCGGATGGGCGGCGGGGCCGCCCGGCTTAAGGGTTCTGCATCAGCACGGCGTGCAGTGCGGGGCGCTGCAGCGGGGAAACGCTGCCGCGCCGCCCGCACTGTGCCGTGAAGAAAAAAGGAGGAAAAACTGGGCCGCTTGCCCACTTGGCTTAAGGTGCATCTGAAACCAAAGGAAATAACGGATATTTCGCAGCCACAAGCAGGATGTAAGGCAAAGAGCCGCCGGAATCCTTTCCGGACCCCAAGGCTTCTTAACACAAAATCCGGCTGCGCTTATAGAAACAGGCGATATTTTCCGCTTTTCAGTTATACACCCCGGCTTATGGCTGCGCCCTGCCGTAAACGGGCGCGCACGGGCGGGCAGGCCCTGCATCCTGGGGGTTGCTGGGTTTCCGGGGGATGGTTAATGTCGCCGGCCCCCTTTCCTGTTGTAGCGGAATGTGAATATCAACAGCCCTGCCACCGCCAGCGGCATGCCGATCAGCAGCCACAGGCTTGGCGCGTCTGCACCCGTGTGGGGCAGCTCAGGCGTTTTACGGTTCAGAACGGTAAAGGTAACTGTGTAGCCGCTGGCTGCATCGCCCGTTGCTTTTTGGGCGGGACCATCGTCTATCTTGTACTTGCCGTCTTGGGTAAATTCGATATCAATCGACTTGGACAACAGGTTGTACCCCTCATGTGCCTTGGTTTCCGTCAGCCGGTATCTGCCGGGTTCCAGATCCTTGAACGGGTTATTTTTAATCTCGCCGTCCGTTCCGGTTGTACCGGTCAAATAATGTAGGTTGTCGTTGTTGTTGAATGTATAGGAAGTATCTACTTCCCACTGCGTTCCTCCAGTTTTTGCTTGCTTCAGCTTTTCCAGCTTGAACTCAACATCTTTCAAGAATACTTCTTCGCCCGCATTATTGGGTTCCGCGTCCTTCTTGATGATATCCAGTGCAAACTTCGGGTTCTGCAGCGTGTTGGTCAGCACAATCTTGCCGCTGCCGCCGGTGATGGTTCCATCGGGGGTTACTGTGGCTGGCGTTGTAGTTGCGCCGGTTTCGCTGTTCGTTTCGCTGTTTGCTGTGGCTGTATTGTCTGTTGAGCTGCCCGCGCTGTTCGTTTCGCTGTTTGCTGTTGCTTCAGCTTCAGCCGTTACAACATACGTATTGCCGTTAATCGTAATGGTTTCGTTCGGCTTTACCGCGGTAAAGTTGCCAGCCTTATCCACCGTACCTTCCACAATGCGGTAAATATAGTTGTTTGCCGCACTGCCGCCAACCGGGTACTGATCCAGGTTGTTAAAGATACACTTCCAGCCGTAATCATCGCGGTTAATGGTAACATATTTTGGGCTTTCCGCGGTCGGGTAGTTTACCGGTTCCCAGTCTGTATAGCCTGTGCCGTTTTTCAGGCGGCGCTGGAGCTGGATGTAGATTGTATCCGGCGGGTTCTTTGTACTAAGATCCGTACCATCTGCATCTTCCCAGAGCTTGTTGAACTCAATGTTGATCAGTGTGCGCTTGGTGTTGGTAAAGATTGCGGTAATTGGGGAGGTGTTTGCCTCCTTAATCACGCCTTCCACCATGGTGTTGTCGATCACATCGGCGGAATCGCAATCTTTCGGAACAGTTACGCTTTGCAGCCTGGAACCATCTAGCGGTGTTTCTTCCTCGATGGTATAGCGGGTGCCAACGGGGATGCCGGTGATGGTCACGGTGTGGTCTGGGTATTTTACCGCATCGTTCATGTCGATCTCAACATACCTTATGATGTCCTCTTTTTCCAGACCAGCACCGCCAACATCACTAAAGGTAACTTTGAACTTGTAGGTGCCTGTAATGTTCTTTTCCTCACCAGCTGCGGCCTGCTTTTGGATTTTCAGCCCGCCGGTTTTGACGGTGTTGACGTATTTTACCTTTAGCTTTGTCAGCGTGGATTTTGTTTCGTCCGGGTCCTTATAGGAGCGGAAGACGATGGTGTCGGCGGAGGGTTTGTTTTCGTTATACTTGTTGCCCTCCTGCTCTTTATCTGCTCCCTTCTTTTCCGTTCGGCCATCATTGGGGCTGCTTCCCGTCTGCCCGTCTAACGAAGGTATTGTACTAGGAAGAGTTACGCTGTTACCTTCTTTCATCGACTCAACCACATGCCCGTTCTCGCACACCGTCCATGTGGTGTCGTACAGGTTTTGGTTCAGTTCCTCTTTGAGCGAAATGTAGCTGCCGCGGCGGAACTGGTCGCTGAAGGTAACGGTTTCTCCAGCTTCCAGAACAAAGCGTCCGTCCTTGTCCACCAACTGGGTGTCTGTGTCATTGCTGGAGGTGTACTGTGCGTTTTCGGCGTTTTCCAAATGACCGCTTTCGGCGGAGCCGTAATCCGGGATTTCCTTCTGATCGGTTGTAAAGCCGGTCATCTTACTTGGCACCGCTTTGGGAATGAAGGTAAAGTCCCTGAAATAGATGTTGCGGTTATAGTTATCGCCCACGCGGATGGTTTTGACGTTGTTGTTAAAACCGCCCTGCTCTTTCATCTTGTGCAGGTCCAGCTTTACGGTGACCCATGCGCCTGTCTTCACTTCGACCGAGCCATACGTTGCGCCGTTAATGCCTGTTGTGCCAAGGCTGCCTTTTTGGACGTTGTTTTCATCCAGCAGTTCCAGATACAGGTTGTTGAGGGAAAGGTCACCTCCATGATCCTTTGGATCAACGTAAACCTGGAACGTAAGGAAGCGCATGTCTTTGATATTGATGGGGTTTTCCAGCGTCAGGATGCCACGACGTTTCTCACGCGCTGCACTTTGCGTATCCGTAAAGCGTGCGTACCAGTGAAGGACCTGTTCGTTTTCATTCCCGGAATCTGGCCAGGGGTTTGTTTCCCGCCTGAAAATGTAGTCATATTCGTTTCCTGGGGTTGCGGCGGCAATGTTGCTCTCATTCAAATTCACCTTTTGGGACTGAGTTCCGCTTTCATTCGGGCCAACGGCATCTGTTTTTCCATAATGGGTTGCCTGGTTCTGGATGGTGAAGTTGAAGATTTTCTGGTTTTTAAAGCAGTTTTTGAAGTCATCATCAGTAACGTTGGTCAGATCGACTTCTTTTTGAACCTGCAGCTCGTTATTATCCGGGAAGTTGAACGCCACCGCCATGTTGGACTCCCACATACCGCGTTCCATGTAGTACATGGTAAGGGTGTGCTTTTGGCCTTTGTCGAGTGGAAGAGTAGTGCCTTGCGCGTAGAACTTGATGACCTCCTTATTATATGTTACGGTCTTGACAGGGGAATTGCCATTTTTATCATCTTTATCACTACCTGACGTTCCGCCTGTTTTGACCTTACTGACATAGGCTGTTACACTATTTTTCTTTCCATCTTCTGTATCTGTCTCGCCAAATTCCAGCAGGCCGGAAACCTCACCATGGGCGCCGCCAACGTCAAGCGCCAGCTGGCCATCAATGAATACCCAAACGTCATCGTCACCGGAGAAGAAGAACTTGATGCTGGTTTTTTCCGTTGTTCCATCTGCCTTTTCTGTTTCCACCATGCCGTCATCCGTCAGGGTAAAATCCATCTGCAGCTTGGTGCCAAAGCCGTAATTGTAGGTAGAAAACACACCAGGCTTTGCTGTTTCATTGAACGGGAAGTAGCCATAAGGGTCTTTCGGGGTCGATGACGCACTCACATTCTTTGAAGACTCTCTGTTATTGGCACTTTGGCTTTGGAGAAAATATTTTGAATCCGAATTTTGTTCCGAATTTTGTTTTAGATACAAGGTTGTATCCTTGCTGTCAAAGCACCAATAATCAACGCCCTGATCCTCACCAAAAATCTGTTTCTTGGTAAAGGGGAACGCAACGTTGTCGTACACTTCACCAAGCTTTGCATTTTTACTATTCTTTCCTAAGAGGAATTCTTTGTTAAAGTGCGGTTCTACTGCTCCTGTACCTTTCAGCAGCGGTTCACCTGTTGCTTTACCGGTGGATGTTGTATCCTTAACCAAGCCCTGATAGGCATAGTATGTATGATTATTGTCATTGTTTTGAGGATCTTCATTATACTGAGAGTTATTGATTGCCATGAAACGCTTAAATTTGTCGTACCCAAACAAATTTAATGTAGTAGCAATATCGCTAAAGTTAGTTCCTCCTCCAGGCTGAAAATGTCCGGTATAAATCGGGTATTCGGCCTTTGCATCCTTATAATAATCGCTCAGCGCCTGATCGAACTGGCGGAAGGGTACCCAGTTGCGGTGACTTACAGTAGGAGAACTTTGATCGTAACTGCCACGGTTATTGCCGTTCAGTTCGTAATCTGTATAATAGTCATACAGCGTACTGGTAACATATTTTGTGTTTGCTTCTTCCGTAAAAGGAGCGGATTTAATATCTACTACTTTAGTGCCAGTATCTTTCCCCTTTTCGGCATCACGCAGGGTACCTTTTGGAGCCCAGTAGCCGCCACGAGTGGTACCTTTATATACTGCATCGTCATTCGTATCCGCATAGAAGCAATTTTTGCCATCTGTGGGAATCTCCAGCCACTCTGTACTTACTCCATTTCCTTTTGTCGCATTGTCATCGTTAATTTCTTCACCGGAAAAGATGATTGAACTATTTGAACTATATTCTTGGGGAATGTCAACATAATAAAGGTTTTCGTTTGTATCATCTTTTACCAGCGTGCCTTTTTCGGAGTTTCCGTTGCCTCCTTTTATCCGATAATAAATGGTCTCTGAATTATTGGCTTTTGGGATTGAATAGTTGCCGCTAGTATCACCCGTTCCTGTTGTTGGCAGCTTTGAGAAAGTAGCATCGTAATAGATACGGAAAGAGTTTTCTCTACCCCATCTTACGTTGTCTGCGCCAGTATAGATAAAGCAGTTACTTGTTTCACTGTACATAAAGGATTCTTTATCATTACCACTAACAGATTCGTTATAGAAGTTATAGAATTTGCTGGATTTTTCTTCACCGTCCTCATCCCATGTAAACTGAACATAAGAGCATGCCTGTTCTGGGATGGTAAAACTAACGAATTCTCCCTCAGGAACATTTTGAGCCGCTGCGTCACCATTAACCAATGTTAAGTTTCCACTTTTTTCATCAGGGATATAGAAATTTGCCTTTACGTTCGTTAAATTAGCTGTACTGCGGTTTTCGAACTTGATGGGTTTGTTTGCATAGTATGTATGACTCGTCAGGATGGAATCGTCTGTCCATTCACCTTTAGTTGGATCGGCATTTTTAGTTGGATCATACATTTTGTTATTGTAGAAGTTTATAGGTTTCGGTTCCTGCTCCTTTAGCGTAATCTGTGCTGTCCAACCACCATCCCTGTATAACTGGAACTGTATTTCTAGAAAGTTATCTCCTAATATATCTTTACAATTCTTAACGGCATAAATCTTATGTCCATCTTCTGTTTTCCATCCGGTCGGCTCCATTGAAAGCTGAAGCCACCACTCATCATTCTTAGAATTGCCCGGTTTTCTATCAGTTCTTACATTAAATTTAATTTCATCGGAATCTAAAACGGTCACCGTCTCATTATTACCTGGCATCGTATCCGGAACGACAAAGTAAACCGTGAATCCATCTGTCGCTTCCGGCTCACTAACTGCCTGCACGTTATCCACGCTTTTTGCGGCGTACATCTTCTGCGGCTGTTCGGTCGGTTCCGGGGTGGCGGTGGGGGTCACGGTCGGCACAGGGGTGGCCGTTGCGGTGGCTGCCGGTTCCGGGGTCGGGGTGGGTTCTGCCGTGGGCTCCGGCGTTTCGGTCGGGGCGGGCTGCTCCGGCTCGGCGCTTTGTTCCGGTTCCGGGGTGGCGGCATCCGGCACCGGGGTGGCGGCGTTCTGCTCCGACGGAACGGTATCCTCCCCGGAGGCCGTTCCCTGCTTATCCTCCAGCAGCTCTACTTCGTCAGGTGCGTCGGGCAGAGGATCCACCTCGGCGTATACAGGCAGGGCCATTGCCATAACCAGGCAAGCGGTGACAAGCAGCGCTGTCAGCCGGCGCGCCCAACCTGTTGTGTTTTTTCCTGTTCTATTCAATCTGCTCACCCGTCTTTCGCGCTGGCTTGATGGAAGCACATTGTTCCACAGGGGATCCCCTGTGGAACAGTAAAAGAAGCCAGCTTCTTTTACTTGCGCAACCGTTGCCATGTTGTTTTCAAAAAAAACCGCATCGAGTCTTCTCATTGCGCATTTACTTTTTATTTTCTTAATATAGCACCTTTACACCAGAAAGACAATACAATCCACGCAAATTCCTGTTTTTCAGCACTTTTACTGATTGCGTTTTCCTCCAATTATACAATGTATTCAAAGCCTTTGTATAATTTATTCCTGATTTTCTTTTTGGCAGCGTTCCCTTTTATATACTTTGACCGCGTGTTTATGATTCTCTGCGCACACAGAGCGCAACTTTGCAGCAAAATTCGCCTTTTTTGCTACATTTCCCTGTTTTTGCGCAATTATTTGTTTCGCATGCGCCTGTTTGTGGCGGGGCCTGGCGGCTGGGTGGGCGCCTTGTGGGAGGGATGGCAGGTTTGCGGCGCACGGTTCCCGTTTTTTTGCGGCGCGATGGGTACACCGCGCCCCTGCAAACGGTTTGCGGTGTTTGCGGCGGCGGGTGTGTGTTTGGTGGATTGCACGCCCGCCAACAGGACGCCGTTCTCCCTTTACAACGGGGTGCGGGTTTGCTGCAGATATGCCATTCGCTTTTTTGTCCCCCCTGCCCTGCCCCTGATTCCCGGTTCCCCCTTGCCGATCTCTATCTGCGCCAGCTCCTGAGGTGCATCTGAGAGCAACGAAAATAGCGGATCTTTCGCAAGCACAAAATCCGGCTGCGTTTGCTGAAACAGATGAGCTTTTTGACGTTTCAGATAGGACTAAGGTGTATCTGAAAAGTCGAAAATTTAGTCTATTTCTACAAACACAGCGGGATTTTGCGTTAAAGCGCCTTGGAATCCACAAAGAATTCCTGCGGCTCTTTGCCTTAAATCCTGCTTGTGTTTGCGAAATATCCGTCATTTTCTTTGTTTTCAGATACACCTCCAGCTCCCAGCTTTCAATCTATCCTGTGTAAACTGCAACCCCTCACGCGCCATTCTGTGCGGCACTTACCTTATTATAAAGGGGGTGCTACCCTGTGTGAATTTGCAACTGATCTATTTGAAGCAGCTGTGAGCTGTTGCAATTTTGCACAGGGTATTGCCCGCATTCTGTGCCGAACATTCCCGAAACGTGTTGGAAAAACGCACAGGATTGCCTTGTTTCCCTATGCCGCTTACCGTTGGAAAAACGCACAGGTTGCCCCCGGAACAGTTGCAATTTTACACAGGGTATTCCCGCTCCCCTGCCCCGCCGCGACCCACGTACCTGTTGGAAAACCACACAGGATAGGCCCGTTCCCCCCTGTTGCAATTTACACAGGTTTGGCTGTTTTTGGCTTATTTGCAACTTTACGCAGGTTGCTTTCCGCACAGGAAAATGGTGGTGGAATGCACAGGCTGCAGTTGGTTGAACACACAGGTTTGCGTTGTTAAATTACACAGGCTCTACCTATTACTAATATAGAACTAAACATCTAAGCTATAATAACAACCAGAGGTAAGCCGCGAGATGGGGGAGAACGGGAAAAAATTGGTGTTGCCATTCCATCAGGTTACAGAACCCTGAAACAGCAGGACAGAAAAGCACAATAAAACCCTGTGTAACCTGCACCCGGGCTGCAACCCCCACAGGATATATGGCAAACCACAACGCGGGTGTTGCATTTTGCACAGGGTAATGGCGGTGAAACCCTGTGTAAATTTGCAATTCTTGCGCTGGACAACAGGATGTGCTATAATGTTTAGCATGATGTGCGTGACCACCCGGGATACAGCAACCGATATAGGAGGCCCCTGCTTATGGCGGCAAGTAAACAGAAAAAAGATGATCCGTTTGTCGTTACGTTTGAAGAACGCGGGGACCAGACCATCGTTCGCAAATCCAATGACCTTGTACAGATGACGCGCAACAACCTGACGCTGAGCCAGCAGCGCCTGATGCTGCATATTTTTTCGATGATTAAGCCGGAGGATACGGACCTGCCCTCTTATGAGCTGAGCATTTATGATTTTATCAAGATGACCGGCATGGACCCGCACAGCGGGGCGCTGTACAAGCAGGTGCGCAAAAATATTGAGGAGCTGGCCAACGCGCCCATCCAGTGGATCAAGAATAACGGAACTTCCACGGTGGAAACATTCCGCTGGATTGATAAAGTGCGCATTGATGAGGGCCGCGCGCGCATGACCATCACGCTGGATCCGGTGCTGAAACCGCACCTGGTGCAGCTGAAAACCCTGTATACCACCATGGATGTGACCTACACCATGCTGATGCGGTCCACCTATTCCATCCGCATTTACGAGCTGTGCAAGAGCTACCAGAGCCTGTACCTGAAAAAGAAAGCGGCCGGGGAACCGCTGGTATGGAACCTGAGCATGCTGTATGAACAGCTTTCGTATACGGCCAACCGATGGTCGGATTTTCGCCGCCTGGCACTGGAAAAGGCAAAGGTGGAAATTAACGAAAAGACGGATATTATTTTTAATTACGATGTGTACGAAAAAAAAGGGCAGAAGGTTCTTTCGCTGGTGGTAACGATTGACCCGGTGGATGATGCCGCCGCACAGGCCAACCTGGACAGCATCAACAGCACAGTGCGCAAAAAGAGCAAAAAGAAGGGCCGCCCCACCGTGGCGATTGAGGATTCGCTGCTGGATGACCCCAGCGTGATTACCTTTGATTATGTTTCGGCACCGGAAACAACGATCCCCTATTCCTTTGGACGCCACCGCACCGAGCTGCGGGAGGAAATTGTTGTGAAAGCGCGCATGGATCAGCTGCGCGCGGAGATTACGCCCGAAGAGCTGCACGCGGTGGAAGTGATCATTGATGTGTTGGCAGATGCCTGCTGCACCATCCAGGCAGGCGATGGCGAGCAGGACGGCGGCAACAAAACGGTGTTTGGAAAGATGAATGCCATCATCCTGGATTGCGGCGGGCTGACCAGTTGGCTGGCCGGTGTGGCACCCCGTTATGCACAGGAGATCATTCCCCGGTCGCAGACGATGCGCAGCCCGGCGCGGTACCTGAACAAGGTGCTGCGCGAGGATATGGATAACTATCGCATTTATATTTTCCGCAAGGCAAAGCCGGCAGCAGAACCCAAAGAGGAGCTGTTGGAAGCGGAGTACCATGTGATGGACGAGCCGGTGCAGCAAACGCTGCCGGAGCCGGAGCCGCCCAAGGTAGAGCTGATTCCCGAAACGATTGTAAAACGGCAGGATATGCGAAAAGAGTTTGCAAAGTTTGTGGATGATGGATACCTGGAAAAGACGTTGACGAGCGGCCAGCGCGGCGCTTACCACGAAATTTACCGCCACCTGGCAGCGCGGTGCGTGCCATCGCCTTCCAGCCTGCGCAATGGGCTGAAAGACGAAATGCGGCTGCATTATCTGGCCTGCATGAATGAAGTGATTGAAAAGTATGGCAGCCTGACCCCGTTGATGGAAGCTATGGCGCATGAACTGGACTTTGATGTGTTCTGGGCAAAGGCCGCCAAGGACCCCAACGTGAATAACCCGATGGGGCTGTTCTACCACATTATTGAAGAACGCGCGCTGAACCCGATTGGCACCATAATGAACGACCAGGCACAACGGCAAAAGGTTGCCGCCAAGGAAAAAGGTGAAAAAGATAAGTGGCACAACGAAAGCTGGATGGATGCTTTTGAGGAAGATATCCCGGATGACAGCGAAGAGTAATTGAGATGAAGCGGAGCGGAACATCCGGGAGCGCTATTATAATAAGGTAAGTAGCGGCTGGCAGATTGCTGGCCGCTGCTTTTTTGATTTCAGATAGACCTTGGGATAATAGGTGAGAATGAAGGCAGGTGAGCGGGAATGCCTGGATGAAGTGAAGAAGGATGGGAAGGAAAAGCGGCAGAGAAAAAACGTGAACAGCAACGAAGAGATGCCTGCATAATATTCGTCAAAATATCCGTTGACACACGCGAAGCATATGATATAATAGAAGCTATAACAGCAACGAAGAGATGCCGCACGGCATGGGGTACCCGTTTTTGCAACCCGCGGTATTGCCTTAGATTAAGATGCCGGCGTGCGGTACCGCCAAAAGAACCGAACAAAAGGCAAAGATTAACCGACAGCAACGAAGAGATGCCTACACAAAGGCGCTCGCAAGGAGGAAAACAATGGGATATTGTATCTCAGTCTGCATTGAAAAAGGCGGCGTGGGAAAAACCGTTACCGTCTGCAACCTGGCGGCGCTGATGGCGCAGGACGGCAAGCGGGTGCTTGTGGTGGATATGGATGCCCAGGGCAACTGTACCTATACCCTGACGGGCGCCCGTGTAACCGATAATACTTTTGACCGCGCTGGCGTGTATGATATGTTCCGTGCCTATGGCATCAGCGGCACGCAGAACTATATTTCCCGCACGCAGTTTGATAATATTGATATAATTCCGGCAAATGGCAACACCCCAATGGCGGCCAAGCAGCTGCAAATCCTGGAACAGTCCGAAAGCACCAGTATCAATATGTTTTTGGCCATGTGCCTGGCACAGGTTGCCGGCGAATACGACTATATTTTGATCGATACCCCGCCGTCCCGCGATGTAATGGTGACCAACGCCCTGATGGCCAGTGACTTTGTGCTGATCCCCTGCGTGTGCGATGACTACAGCCGTGACAGTGTGTACCGCACTGTGGCCATGTGCCAGCAGTTGGAGCACGATGAGGGCGAAAAAATTGATGTTTTGGGCATTATCCTGACTATGGTGGAAAAAACTGCCCTGACCGAAGTGATCCGCAATGAACTGCGGGAAAGCCAGCTGGGCAGCAAGCTGTTTGCTGCCGAAATCCGTAAGGGACAGGCTGTAAAGGATAGCACCCGCCTTGGTGCGCCGGTTGTGCTATGTGCACGCAGCAGCAACCCGGCAAAGGATTATGCAAAGGTGTATGCCGAGCTGAAAACGCGCGTTGAACAGGAGGCAGAGTGATGGCAAGCAAACTGGACCGACTGCAGAAGAAAGGCTTTAAAGTAAACGAAGCAGCGTTAAGTAAGATCGCGCGCGGCGACCAGGAGCCGGGCGGTGAATACAGCGAGATCAATATCAATGATATTGAAGAAAACCCGGATAATGCCCTTTACCGTGAGCTGGATACCGAGGAAGATATTGCGCTGCTGGCCGATGATATCCGCCGCGCGGGGCTGCTGCACAACCTAGTTGTGTTCCCTAAGACCGGTGTTGGCGGAAAATATGTGCTGCTTTCCGGCGAGCGCCGCCTGCGTGCGCTGCGCCTGTTGGTGGAGCAGGATAAACGCGAGCAGGAAGAAAAGCAGCTGCCCAACCGCATGAGTGAATGGCAGAAAGTGCAGTGCAAAGTGGTGCGCAACTTGACGGAAAACGAAAAAGTTGTGTATATTGACAGCGCAAACCTGCAAGTGCGCGGCGGCATCAGCAATGAACGTGTGATGCGCCAGGCGGCGGCGCGTTTTGTGGAAAACCTGCAGAAAGCACCGTATAACCTGAGCGCAGCGGAAGCGAAAAAAGCGCTGAAAGAGGTCAGCCCGCTGAATTCCCGCACGATTGATAAGGCGCTTTCGATTCAGAATGATCTCAACCCTGATCTGCGCCGCTTGCTGGATGAGGAATTCCTGAACCGAGCCGAGTGCGAAACCTATCTCCGCTTGACCCTGGAAGAACAGGCCCGTGCAGCCGCAATGTTTTTGAAAATCGCAGCCCTTGACCCACGCAGCCATGAGCGCCGCGCCATTAAGGACGCATTGACCACAGCCATGCTGGATGTAGCAGTGGAACGCCGCAGTATGCAGGAGCGCGAGAGCGTATTTGCAGCAGCGTTGCAAAATGCACAGGATGCAATCGGTCAGGCCAAGACGCAGGAAAACAAGGCGGCGGCAGTAGATAAAGACCACAACTTTATTTCGGCCAAGCTGCCTACCACGGCCCGCAAACTGCGTAAAATTGCAGCGGCAAAAAATATTGAAGCTAAGATCCGCAGTTATACGGCAGAGGACCGCAAAGCAATGTCGGACCAGATGCAGGAGCTGATTGCGGCAGCGCAGGAGCTGAAAGCACTGATTGATGCTGTGGAATAATCCAGATCCACGAAAACAGCAAGCAACAAAAATCCATGTAAATAGGAATACAGGAATCCACGATATGAAACAGCGAATTGTCATCCGGCTGCACCTGGCTGTGCGGGCAGTGCTGCAAAGCGAAGCGGACTGGCGCGGCACGCGGCTGGGCACCCTGACATCGGAGCTGATCCATGAACAGGCTGCGAAAGCGCGCCTGTGCGGGGTGCAGAATTACGAGTTGAACCCCGTCAGCAGCCGCTATGTTCCCGTTACAAACGGGACAAAGTATAAGCAGACATCTGGCCTGGAGCAGATCTCCATCTATCTGAACGATGAGGATATGCAAACCCTGAAAGAGCTGGCACTGGCCAACGATAGTGTGCGTGTGATCAACGGCAGGCAGGCAATCACCTACCGATATGTTGTTCCCGGAATGCTGCTGAACGACCCGGTGTTTACGGGGCTGACAGAGCAGAACAGCACGGCAGGGTAAGCACTTCAAAATCTTGAATAAATCAAAGGCGGCACCGCGTTTTTTGAAAGACGCGGTGCCGTTTTGTATGCAAAGCAGCCTGAAAATACTACAAAACATAAACCTGTGCGAAATTACAACAAAACGGATAGAAGGTGAGAATAGGAAAAAAGGAGAAATATGTTGGAATTTTACACAGGTTTACAGAGCAAAACATGAGGAAAAGCGCGATGCAGCGTTTGCAAAATAAAGCGGATTTTGGGTGAATCAGGTGCGGGGAACCAAAAAAGAGGGGAAACCTGTGTAAATAGCAACAATCTGCAGGGTGAATTACCTTTTTATAATACGACAGGGATAGTAATACCCTGTGTAAAGATGCAACACTGTACGCTGCGAAAGGGAAGAGTTGCAATTTTACACAGGGTATTGGTTATTCTGTCAGGCGGAGTAGAAGGAAAATACTAAAAACAAAATGGCATATATGAGCTGTATTATACGATTTGGAATTAAAACAGCCGACCAAACGATGGGATTTGGCGGGATAGGGAGAAAGGCGAAAGTTGATATGGAGAGAGCGAGGGCAGAAGTTGGCATGCTGCTTGATAGACAAAAACGTGGAAACGTGATGTGAAATGGCGGGAATACAACGCTATGTTTGTATTAAACTTACAAAATAATACAATTTGTATTCTAATACAGAGGATTTCCTTGGAAACCAAGCGGGAATAATTTGACGATTTAAGCAATAGCAGATGGCCTGCAACTTGAGAAAGTATTGGCAACACCGCATAATTCCCGCCTTACGGCCTAAGCACCGCTCCGGCGGCTGCGGCACGGCATCTGCGTTGCCAAAATGCTCGATA
>ERZ827101.2503-NODE-2503-length-16046-cov-76.746045_pt1 | contig 16046 bp, 10 predicted proteins | sample MGYA00519869_ERZ827101 | MGnify/ENA primary metagenome ERZ827101 (study PRJEB31778, sample SAMEA3449256) | human gut metagenome | biome: human gut; feature: human-associated habitat; material: faeces | place: United Kingdom | collected 2010/2012 ...
ACCAGTTAATAGCAGGAAAATTGAAATGTCAGATGTGAAAACATTGCGAGAAAAGCGGGGGTGGGGATTTTGCCGGCTTTTATATAAGTGATTATTGTACACATTATATACGTGGAAAGCATAAGTATACAGTATTTTTATTCGACTTCAGATTTTCCTGCTCACACAAGAAGAGGAGGTTAATTTGGGTACAAAGGACTCGAAGGCAAAGGAGTATTTGTCGGACAATACGAGGTTTAGTGAAATTTGTAATTATGTATTGTTTGACGGAGAGAAGGTTATCAAACCGGAGGATTTAAAGGAATGTGACACCACAGAGGTGTTATCAGTTTTCGGTATTGATAAGAAGCAGATTGTTAAGCAGAAATGGAGAGATTTGCTAAAAAGTGTTTCCGTGAAGCATACAGGGCAAATGTATGTTATCTTAATTGGAGCAGAAGCGCAGACAGACATTCATTATGCGATGCCTGTTAAAACTATGATTTATGATGCATTGAATTACGGAGAACAGGTCAACGAGGCAAAGAAACGTCACCGGAAAAATAGGGATTACAGGTCTTCGGACGAGTTTCTGTCAGGCTTTACACTTGATGATAAGCTGACGCCGGTGATTACAATCACACTGTATCTTGGAACTACACAGTGGGATGGACCAAGAAGCCTTGCAGAGATGATGCCACAGATGGATGAAAGAATACTCCCGTTCATCAATGATTACAGGATTAATTTGCTGAATCCACTGGAAATTACAGACTTTTCCAAGTTCGAGACAGGGCTCAGGCCATTGTTTGAGTTATTGAAAAATGCGTCAGATGAGGAAAAGCTGAATGAGTTAATTACAAAAGATGATACCTTTACAAGGGTTGACGTTGAGACAGTAGCAGCTATCAATCTATTTGTAGGAACTGACATTAAGTATGATGAAAAGGAAGAGGTGGTAAATATGTGTAAGGCATGGGATGATCATAAAAAACGCGGCATTCAGGAGGGCATGCAGAGAGGAATGCAACAGGGAATGCAGCAGGGCCGTCTTTTTGAAATTTATCTTTCAGTACAGGAGGGAGACTATTCTGCAAAAAGAGGTGCCGAGAAGGCTGAGATGTCGCTTGATGAATTTGAAAAAGCGATGAGCAAGGCGGGATATAAAATACCTGAGCTGGTATAATAATCCAAATATATTTCACACAAACCGGTCTATCCGTGGTACAATAAGCCACAGAAAGACCGGCTTTTTAGAGTATAGCTACAATAAAAGAGGATAGACAAACAGATATGTACAAGACGAAAATAGATAATCTGGATTTAAAACAGATTGCTGACAGTGGTCAGTGCTTCAGATGGAAGAATACAGGAGAAAATGAATACACAGTAGTGGCATTTGACAGGGCACTTCGGATTAAGCAGGATGGGAATGAGTTTGAGCTGGACTGTGATGAGGCAGACTGGAACAATATATGGAAAAGCTATCTGGATATGGATACGGATTATGCGGGGATTGCAAAGCTTATAGCAGACGGAGATGACGCGCATCTGAAAGAGGCGTATGCATATGGCAGTGGTGTGCGCATTTTAAGGCAGGATTTGTGGGAGATGATTGTTACTTTTATGATTTCCCAGAATAATAACATAAAGCGAATCACAAACAGTGTGGATTTACTTTGCAGGCGGTGCGGACATAAAATAGACGGCAGTGCAGAGGGGGAAGAACTGTATACATTTCCCAAGCCTCTTGAGGTACCGGATGAGGTATTTGATGACAGGAGCATGGGCTTTGGCTACAGGGCACCGTATCTGAAGGAAATATATGAGTATGGTGCTAATAATCCTGACTGGCTTGATAATCTGCGCAAAATGAGCTATGATGAGGCGATGGAAAGCCTGCTTACTCGCAAAGGAATTGGCAAAAAGGTGGCAAACTGCATATGCCTTTTCGGTTTGCATCATGTGGATGCGTTTCCGATAGATACGCATGTAAAGCAGCTTTTGGACAAATATTATAGTGACGGCTTTGATTTTGAGCGCTACAAGGGTGTGGCGGGAATTATCCAGCAGTATTTGTTTTATTTTGAATTGTAAATGATATGAGAAAGAGAAAGGATAAACGATGTACGTTATAGTAGGACTTGGAAATCCTGACAAAAAATATGAGCACACAAGGCACAATATCGGATTTGATGTGATAGATGCGCTTGCGGATAAATATAATATAAGTGTGACAGACAAAAAGCACAAGGCGCTCTGTGGAAGCGGAGTGATTGAGGGCATGAAGGTGCTGCTTGTGAAGCCACAGACATACATGAACTTAAGCGGTGAGTCTGTTGCTGAGGTGATGAATTTTTATAAGCTTGATCCGGATGAGGAAATGATTGTTATTTTTGATGATATTTCGCTTGAGCCGGGGCGTATCCGTATCCGCAAAAAGGGCAGCGCCGGCGGTCACAACGGGATTAAGAGCATCATTGCAATGACCGGCACACAGGGCTTCAGCCGTATCAAGGTCGGTGTTGGAGAGAAGCCGCAGGGCTGGGATCTTGCTGACCATGTGCTCGGGCGTTTCAGTTCTGAGGACAGGGCAAAGGTAGAGGAAGCTATAGGCCATGCGATGGATGCAGCAGTTCTCATGATGCAGGGCGAGACGGATAAGGCTATGAACATATATAACTAGCTGGAAATCGACAAGGTGATTTTGAACAGACAGAAATGGAGAATTGAAAGTGAAAGCATTTACAGAGCCACTCCTTTCCCTTGCGGGCTTTGAGGAGATGACAAAAACGGCAGAAAAATCGTCCGGACTTATATCTGTCACGGGATGCATAGATGCGCAAAAATCACAGATGATATATGCCTTTGGAGGCCACAGGAAGAACAAGCTTATTGTGACCTTTGGAGAGCAGAAGGCGAAGGAACTGTACGATGAGTACAGTTTTTTTGACAAAGAGGTGGTGTATTATCCATCAAAGGATGTGCTTTTTTACCAGTCGGATATCAGGGGCAATCTCCTGACAGCGGAGCGTATCAGGGCTTTGAAGGCTATCCGTGAGCAGGAGAGAGTGACGCTTGTGACCACCTTTGATGCGCTGATGAATACGATGGCGCCGATAGAAAAGATGTGGGAAAACGTGCTTACACTTGAGCAGGAACAGCTTTTGGATTTGAAGGAAATTCAGGCTGCTCTTATCAGGATGGGCTATGAAAAAGAGTATCAGGTCCAGACGATGGGACAGTTTTCTGTCAGGGGCGGTATTCTTGATGTTTTTCCGCTGACGGAGGAGAATCCTATCCGAATCGAGCTGTGGGGAGACGAGATAGACACCATCAGATATTTTGACTGCGAGAGCCAGAAATCCATTGAAAATATTGAACAGGTGAGCATATATCCGGCGGCAGAGCTTGTACTTAGTGATGAGGAAAAGGCCGGGGGAATTGAAAAGCTTAAGGCAGAGGCAAAGAGGGTGTCTGACAAGCTTAGAAAGCAGATGAAGACAGAGGAAGCACACAGAGTGAGTGAGATGGCAGACGAGCTTACCGAGGAGTGGGGAGAGCTGTCCATGTATGCGGGCATGGATGCTTTTTTGTCGTACTTTTTTGATGAGAGAGTCGGGATTTTGGATTATTTTAAGCCATCGGACAGCCTTATATTTTTCGATGAGCTGACCAGATGTACAGAGCAGGGAAAGCTTACAGAGACTGAGTTTTCAGAGAGCATGAAGCAGAGACTTGCGATGGGATATATACTTCCGGGGCAGATGAACGGTCTTTTTACAGAGAAGGAGATAGTGGCAAAGCTCGAGAAGTATTCATGTATCGCACTCGCTGCGCTCGATAATAAAGCAAACGGACTGCACCAGCTGGGAAGCTATGGTATTCACTGTCAGAGCGTCAGCCCATACAATAACAGCTTTGAGCTTTTGATAAAGGACTTAAAGCGCTATAAGAAAAACGGCTACAGAGTCATTCTTTTATCCGGTTCAAGGACAAGGGCAAAGCGGCTTTCAGAGGATATCACAGATCAGGGAATCACATGCTTTTATACTGAAAACTACGACCATGAGCTTTCCCAGGGGCAGATTATGGTCTGCTACGGCAAGGTGAGAAGAGGCTTTGAGTATCCTATCCTAAAGTTTGCCGTGATTACGGAGTCAGATATTTTTGGGGCGCAGCAGAAGAAAAAGAAGCGTCACCGCACCTATGAGGGTGAGAAAATACAGAGCTTTACCGATTTGTCGGTTGGGGACTATGTAGTGCATGAAAACCACGGACTAGGTATTTACCGCGGCATTGAAAAGCTTGAGGTGGACAAAAAGGTAAAGGACTACATCAAGATAGAGTATCAGGGTGGCTCCAATCTCTATATTCTTGCCACTCAGCTTGATATGATACAAAAATATGCCGGAAAGGATGCCAGGAAACCAAAGCTCAACAAGCTTGGCGGTCAGGAATGGACCAGGACGAAGAATCGTGTCAGAGGTGCGGTAAAGCAGATTGCAGGAGACCTGGTGAAGCTGTACGCCCAGCGTGAGCAGCAAAACGGATATGCCTTCGGCGAGGATACGGTATGGCAGAGAGAGTTTGAGGAGCTTTTTCCTTTTGATGAGACTGAGGATCAGATTCTTGCAATTGAAGCCACAAAGACTGATATGCAGAGCCATAAAATAATGGATAGACTGATTTGCGGTGATGTGGGCTACGGCAAGACGGAGGTTGCAATCCGTGCGGCCTTCAAGGCGGTGCAGGACAGCAAGCAGGTGGCATATCTTGCTCCGACAACCATTCTGGCACAGCAGATTTACGATACGTTTTCGCAGAGGATGAAGGATTTTCCGGTGAATGTGGATTTGATGTGCCGTTTCAGAAGCGCAGCAGAGCAGAAAAAGACGATAGAAAAGCTCAAAAAGGGTGAGGTCGATATCATTATCGGAACACACCGCATACTCTCAAAGGATGTACAGTTTAAGGATCTGGGGCTTTTGGTAATCGATGAGGAGCAGCGCTTCGGAGTGACTCACAAGGAGAAGATTAAGCAGATGAAGGTCAATGTCGATGTGCTCACACTGACCGCTACACCGATTCCGAGGACACTCCACATGAGTTTAATCGGCATAAGGGATATGAGCGTGCTTGAGGAGCCGCCGATGGACCGTGTACCGATTCAGACATATGTCATGGAGTACAATGATGAGCTTGTCAGAGAGGCGATAAACAGGGAGCTTGCCAGAAACGGACAGGTGTACTATGTGTACAATAAAGTGCGCGACATAGCAGACATAACGGCAAAGCTGCAGGAGCTGGTGCCAGATGCGACTGTTGCATTTGCGCACGGACAGATGAAGGAGACGGAGCTTGAGCGCATCATGTACCGTTTCATCAATGGTGAAATAGATGTGCTTGTATCCACGACCATTATAGAGACAGGACTTGACATCTCAAACGTCAATACAATGATTATACACGATGCGGACAACATGGGACTTTCACAGCTTTATCAGCTCCGCGGACGAGTCGGCAGATCTAACCGTACTGCGTATGCATTTCTCATGTACAGGCGAAACAAGATGTTAAAAGAGGTGGCAGAAAAGCGTCTTGCAGCGATAAAGGAGTACTCAGACCTTGGCAGCGGCTTTAAGATTGCCATGAGAGACCTTGAAATCCGTGGTGCGGGCAATCTGCTCGGTGCGGAGCAGAGCGGACACATGGAGGCAGTGGGCTACGATTTGTACTGCAAGATGTTGAGCGAGGCTGTAAAAGAGGCAAAGGGCATCGAGGATATCAGTGATAAATTTGATACGACCGTGGATATTGTTACCGATGCTTATATTCCGGCAGGTTATATTGCAAACGAATTCCAGAAGCTGGATATATACAAGCGTATTGCAGGCATAGAGACAGAGGAAGAGAAGGATGAGATGCTCGAGGAGCTCATAGACAGGTTTGGTGAACCACCAAAATCAGTGCTCAGCCTGCTTCGCGTGGCAAGGCTTAAGGCGTTGGCACATGCCGTATATATCACTGAGATAAAGCAGACCGGCTCACTGATAAAGCTTACCATGTTTGAACGGGCAAGGATAAATCCGGAGAAGATACCAATGCTTGTTGCCCAGTATAAATCTTCCCTCAAATTCAATATGGCAGAAAACCCATATTTCACATTTGATTTAAAAAATGGCAGCGTGGCAAAGAAGCGGGATGTGCTTGATGTGGTGGAGGAACTGATTTCGCAGATGCGTAAGGAACTGATTACGGCTGAATAGTTACCCGAATTTTGGAATCATGTAGCATATAGCATAGGAAACACCACATGCTTTACGCGAAATTGACGATAATTTACAAAGTTTAGAAAATGCTTGCCAGCAGGCCCGAAAAGCTCTATAATATACGAGCGATACTATACCAATTTTAAAGAGGATAGATACAATGAAAGCGAAAAAAGTAATAGCTATGTTATTAGCTGCAACACTCTCAGTTACAGCTTTTACAGGATGTGCAATAAATAAAACCGCAACAGTTGCGACATTAGATAAAGAGGATATCAAGCTTGGGCTTGTTAATTTTATGATAAGGTACCAGGAGGCCGGTTATGATGACATGTATATACAGTACATGGGCGAGGGCTACTGGGACAAGACAGTATCAGGCAATAATACTGTGCTTGAAACATGGAAGAAAAATGCTATCGAGGAGGCTCATGAGCTTTACACATTAAAGGCGCATCAGTCAGATTACGATGTAGAGGTTTCTGATGATGAGAAAAAGGAAATCAAAAAAGCCGCAGAGAAGTTTATGAAGGCAAATTCCGATGATGTGATAGACGAGATGAGTGCTACAGAGGAGATTGTCGAGGAATATTTAGAGCTTCGCCTCATAAAGAGTAAGATGTATGCTGCAATCATCAAAAATGCTGATTCAAGCGTGACGGATGAGGAAGCCAATATGGCTGCATACACCATTGTGAAGCTTGATTACAAGGGAGCATATGACTCTAATTACCAGTATCAGACATATACAGATGAGCAGTCAGCACAGATAAAGGCACAGGCAGATGCAGTGGTAGAGGCGCTTGCAGGAGGATCATCCTTAGAGGATGCAGCCAAGGCAGCAGGCACTACAGCCACAACAGGCACATACGCCACATACGTTGATCCGGATGCGGAGAAGACAGATGATTCAGATAAGAAATCAGATGACACAGAGTCTACAGAGAGCTCAGAGTCATCGGACAGCAAGACAAAGGACAGTGTATACACTACAAACAATCTTGATCAGAGCGTTGTAGATGCACTCAATTCCCTTGAGGAGGGACAGACCTCAGACCTCATCACCACAGACAGCACTTACTATATCGTAAGGCTCGACAAAAAGACCGATGAGAAAGCAACAGAGTCAAACAGGAAGACTGTAAAGGGCAATAAAGAGGACAAATATTACAATGGCATCCTTTCAGGATGGCAGGATGATGAAAAATGGTCTGTAAAGCAGAAGCAGCTTGACAAGATCAAGATTCACAATTATTTTACTACTACCAAGAAGGACAAAAAGGCAGCAGACACAAGTGCTACAGAGAGCACACAGCAGTCAGAAAGCACTAATAGTACAGATACAGAGAATACTGAGGCAGTAGATGGAACAGAAAACTAATATCGTACTTATAGGCATGCCGGGAGTTGGAAAGAGTACCATAGGCGTAATACTTGCAAAGGTGCTGGGATACAGCTTCCTGGATGCGGATTTACTGATACAGGAGCAGGAGGGAAAGCTTCTGCGTGAGATAATTGAGGAAAAGGGCACGGACGGTTTTATAGAGGTAGAGAACCGTGTCAATGCCTCTATCAGGGCTGATAGGGCCATTATAGCTACAGGCGGTTCGGTGGTATACGGAAAAGAAGCCATGGAGCATCTTAAGGAGATAGGCAGAGTTGTGTATCTCAAGGTTTCTTATGCTATTTTGGAAAAACGACTTGCAGACATAAAGGGTAGAGGTGTAGTATTAAAGAAAGGGCAGACTTTAGAAACCCTTTTTGAAGAGCGCTCAAAATTGTATGAGCAGTATGCAGACATCGAGGTTTCCGAGGAGGGGCTTGATGTGGAGCAGACAGTAGAGAAGCTGGTGGAGGCACTTGAATTATAGTGCTTATTTATCGTGATATGATTAGATAATAGTAGCTGCTGCGTCATTTATTAAAAGCAGCACCGGCACAAATGGCGGCTTAAATACGTCGTCATAAATGAAATTTGTAGTTGGATGTATAACAATAGTGTAAATTGAGAATAGTATATTAGGAGGAAGTATACTCCTGAATTCATAGAGGTGGAATATGGAACAGTACGTAATCAAAGGTGGAAATCCTTTATACGGTGAAGTTGAAATTGGTGGAGCCAAAAATGCTGCACTTGCTATTTTGGCCGCTGCCATAATGACAGACGAGACTGTAACAATAGATAATTTGCCAAATGTAAGGGATATCAATGTCTTACTTCAGGCAATCGAAGAAATCGGCGCACATGTGGAGCGCGTGGATATACACAAGGTAAAGATAAACGGTTCATTTATCAGGGGCGTAAATGTCGATAATGAATTCATCAGACGAATCAGGGCATCATATTATTTAATTGGTGCATTACTTGGAAAATACAAGCATGCAGAGGTTGCGCTTCCGGGAGGCTGTGATATCGGAAGCAGGCCGATTGACCTTCATATGAAGGGCTTCCGCTCCATGGGAGCAGACATAGACATAGCTCATGGCCTTGTCATCGCCAGGGCAAAGGAGCTTAAGGGCACACACATATATATGGATAAGGTTTCTGTAGGTGCCACAATCAATATTATGATGGCTGCAGCCATGGCAGATGGCAAGACTGTTATCGAGAATGCGGCTAAGGAGCCTCATGTCGTTGACGTGGCAAACTTCTTAAACAGCATGGGAGCAAATATCAGGGGCGCAGGAACCGATGTCATCAGAATTGTAGGTGTGGAGAAATTACATGCTACAGAGTATTCTGTCATTCCGGATCAGATTGAGGCCGGTACATTCATGTTTGCAGTTGCGGCAGCAGGAGGCAACGTGCTGGTAAAGAATGTCATTCCAAAGCATCTTGAGGCCACCACAGCAAAGCTGTTGGAGGTAGGCTGCCAGGTAGAGGAGTTTGATGACTCAGTCAGAGTAATATCAGACGGACATTTAAAGCATACACAGGTCACCACACTTCCATATCCGGGCTTCCCGACAGATATGCAGCCACAGATGGCAGTGCTTTTGGGTATCGCTGAGGGCACCAGTACAGTGACAGAGAGCATATTTGAGAATCGTTTCAAGTATGTTGACGAGCTCACCAGAATGGGAGCTGATATAAAGGTAGAGAGCAATATAGCAATCATCAGAGGCGTGAAAAGATACACAGGTGCCAGAGTGAATGCACCTGACCTAAGAGCAGGAGCTGCACTGGTTATAGCAGGTCTTGCAGCAGAGGGCATCACAGTGGTTGATGATATCTACTATATCCAGAGAGGCTATGAGGCACTCGAGGAGAAGCTTACAAAGATTGGCGCAAAGATTGCCAGGGTAGAGGATGAGAAGGAGCTTCAGAAGTTCATACTCAAGGTATCGTAATAGATATATACGTAAAGCATGAAATGTAAACACAATATAAATGCAATATATAAAATAAGAACCGGCAGCATCTTACTGTAGATGTACGGTTCTTATTTTTGGTTATTTTATAATTTTTTTGAGTAACTATTCCGTAACCCTTTTGATTATAAATCGGCTTACATCACAGATTTGATGAAAAACTCGCGGTTTGTGGACAAATCAAGTATACTGCCGTCATCAAAACGTACAATAGGGCGTGACAGTTCATGTGGGTTGAGCATCACAATATTACAGAACCGGCTGTCGTTGAGCATTACACGGTTGCTCTGGTATGTGGTAGCAAGCTTTTTCAAAAACAAAAGCAGGAACTTTGTATTGTACTTTGTAAAACCTTCACTCTCAAAGCTTGATATGACAGCGAACGGACAAAGTGGCGCGCGATAGCGTCTGGCAGCAGTCATGGCATCATATACATCGGCGATGGCTGTTATCATGGCAAAGTCGTCAATCAGTGAGCTGTCAAGCTGTGAAGGATAGCCTGAGCCATCACATCGCTCATGATGCATGAGGGCTGTGCGCTTTATTCTGGAGTCAATCTGCAGATCCTTAATCAAATCAAAACCAAACTGTGGGTGCTTTTTTATGAGCGCAAATTCTTCATCTGTGAGCTTGTCAGGCTTGTTTAGCACATCATCGGGAATCTTGCATTTACCGATATCGTGAAGTACTCCTGCGATAGTAAGCGTATTCACATCTGTCTTTTCCATATGAAGCCATCGTCCGATCATCCTTGTAATAAGCCCTACATTCAGACAGTGTGAGTACAACGGGTCTGCAATGGTGCGCATGTTGTAGAGCATGTCAAAGGTCTCGATTGTAGTGCCGCACGATGAGGAAAGGTCAATGACAGCAGTAAGAAGCGCAGCCTCATCAAAGGATTTTTCGCCGGCACAGATTTTGCCAAAGGTATCCTTGATTTGATTTATACAAGTGATGTATTTGAGCTGGAAGCCTCGGAACTCTTCTGAGGCCTGAACACGCTGGATGTTGGTCACCATCTCATGTGCGCGGGTTTTGGGTACAGGTTTTACCTTGTCTCGCTTCGCTGTATTTTCGCCGGCTTGCGGTGCTGCTGCATAGGATGGGTTTTGAATTGAGATGCTGCCTACCTTATATAGCTTCATTTTGTTGATGAGCTGACGGGTGAGTGGTGTGCCGGGCAGTGCAAGTATCTGCCCCAGAGGGGTCTTTATCGGTTCTGCTGCCACCATACCAATCTGCGCATCTTTTATGCTGATTTTAATCATGAGTTACTCCAAAAATTTATTTTGATATTGTGTGTTTAGTACTATAAATACAAATTTAAGTATAATTACAAAAATTATGAAAGTCAATAAAGGAAGAAAGAATAATTGCATAAAATAGCTTATAAATAATGAATAGGGTATCGAAAATGGATTATTGATAAATCTGTATCGAAAATGATACTTGACATATATATCATGTGGTAGTAATATAGCTGACAGAGATTTGAAAAATTCTATATTGTAACTTCTCTTATTCAGAGTGATGGAGATACAAAGGATCTATGAAGTCACGGCAACCCCGTTAGAAAACAGGAAGGTGCCAACCTGAGCGAGTAATCGAACAATAAGAGGATTTTTATTATCTTAATTTTAATCCACTTATTTGCAGTAAGTGGTTTTTTATTGGAAAAATATTGGTAACACAGTATGAAAGGAGCAACAGATAATTAATGGAGAAATTATTATTTACATCAGAATCAGTAACTGAGGGACATCCGGATAAGCTTTGCGATGCAGTATCAGATGCCATCCTTGATGCATGCATACAGCAGGACCCGATGAGCCGTGTCGCATGTGAGACAGCAAGCTGTACAGGCTTCATCCTTGTAACAGGAGAGATTACCACAAAGGCACAGCTTGATATTCCTGCAATCGTCAGAAAAACAGCACTTGAGATCGGATATGATGATGGAAAGAAGGGACTCGACGGAAACTCATGTGCAGTAATGGTTTCAATCGACAAGCAGTCTGCTGATATCGCCATGGGAGTTGACAAGGCACTCGAGGCAAAAGAGGGCGACCTTACAGACAACCTCGACACCGGAGCCGGAGATCAGGGAATGATGTTTGGATATGCTACAAATGAGACTGAGGAGTATATGCCATACCCAATCGCACTCGCTCACAAGCTTGCATTCCAGCTCACAAAGGTTAGAAAAGACGGCACACTTACATATCTTCGTCCGGACGGAAAGACACAGGTTTCAGTAGAGTATGATGAGGCAGGAAAGCCGGTAAGACTTGAGGCAGTTGTACTTTCAACACAGCACGACGAGGATGTTACCCAGGAGCAGATCCATGAGGACATCAAGAAATATGTATTTGATCCAATTCTTCCAAAGGAAATGATTGACGATGAGACAAAGTTCTTCATCAATCCTACAGGACGTTTCGTAATAGGTGGCCCACACGGAGATGCAGGTCTCACCGGTCGTAAGATTATCGTAGATACCTACGGTGGATATGCACGTCACGGCGGCGGAGCTTTCTCAGGAAAGGACTGTACAAAGGTAGACCGTTCTGCAGCATACGCAGCACGTTACGTAGCAAAGAACCTTGTAGCAGCAGGATTTGCTGACAGGTGTGAGATTCAGCTTTCATATGCTATCGGTGTTGCACAGCCAACATCTATCATGGTTGATACATTCGGCACAGGAAAGCTTTCAGATGACAGAATCGTTGAAATCGTAAGGGAGAATTTCGACCTTCGTCCGGCCGGAATAATCAAGATGCTTGACCTCAGAAGACCTATCTACCGCCAGACAGCAGCATACGGACACTTCGGACGTACAGATATCAAGCTGCCTTGGGAGGCACTTGATAAGGTTGAGGACCTCAAGAAATATCTCTAAACAATATGTGGGGCTTCGCGCTTTTTAGGTTGTGAGCGCCGGATAGTATACATTATATTTCTTAGAAAAAGTTAGAAAGAATTTAGAGAAAATTTAGACAGAAGTTATCGGATATATGATATAATTAAGTCATGGGACTGACATTGAGTCGGTTTCCATGGCTTTTTATTTTCAGGAGGAACGGATATGAGCAGAATTTTGATAGTAGAGGATGAGGTTGCAATTGCTGATCTTGAGAAGGATTACCTGGAGCTGAGTGGCTTTGAGGTAGAGGTGGAGAATGATGGCACAAGCGGTCTCGCAAGGGCATTGGCGGAGGATTTTGATCTGTTTATTCTTGACCTTATGCTGCCTGGCATTGATGGCTTTGAGATTTGCAAACAGATTCGTGAGAAAAAGAACACACCGATACTCATGGTTTCAGCCAAGAAGGATGACATCGACAAGATAAGAGGACTCGGACTCGGCGCAGATGATTATGTCACAAAGCCGTTTTCACCATCAGAGCTTGTTGCCAGAGTAAAGGCTCATCTGGCCAGATATGAGCGCCTCATCGGAAGCGCCACACCTGAAAATGACATCGTTGAGATTCGTGGCATCAAGATTGACAAAACAGCCCGCCGTGTTTGGGTAAACGGAGAGGAAAAGCAGTTTACCACAAAGGAATTTGATCTGCTCACATTCCTTGCGGAGAATCCAAACCATGTGTTTACCAAGGAGGAGCTCTTTAAGGAAATCTGGAATATGGATTCAGTAGGAGATATTGCGACAGTCACTGTACATATCAAGAAGATTCGTGAGAAAATCGAGATGAACACTGCAAAGCCTCAGTATATTGAGACTATTTGGGGCGTGGGATACCGCTTTAAGCTGTAGTGATTTTTAAAAAATATAGTAGATATTGTAGTATTAATAGGGCATATCAAATTCAAATGCGAAAGGATATGTCCTTGTTGTATATATAAAGTGGCTTATTAATTTATTCAAATGGAGAATACTATGAAGATAAAAACAAAACTTGCTATATCATTCTGCATAATTATTTTTGTGCCTGTTGTGCTCACCAGTATAGTGCTTGTGGGTTTCAATAAGATTCAGCTAAAGGCCATAAACAAGACATATGGCATGGAGGATGCGGGCATGCTCGCGCTCACTGACACGGTGCAGTTTCTGAACAAGGTGACAGGGCGCACATATGATGAGCTCGAGAAGACATCGCTCATAGAACCATCCAGGCTTCTTGATAGTGATTATCTGACTAAGATAAATAAGAAGCTGGAGAAGAAGTATTCATATCTCATAGTGAAAAGTGAAGGAGAGCTCATTTTCAATGGTGGAATTGACAATGATGATATTTTGAGAAAGCTTCCGCGAATATCCAATAAGCAGAGCAGCTCTGATGTGAGCAGCTATATGGACAGTGATGACAAGGTGCTCATAAAGCAGCTTAATTTTCGTGACAGTGATGGTGACGAGGCGAGTCTTTACATAGTGACATCAACCGCGTGTGTGATCCCTGAGGTCAGGACTGTTTTGATAGAGGGAGCATTTGCACTTGTATTGATACTTCTTACTACGGCTGCCATGCTTATAGTGTGGATATACAGGAGTATCATCACACCGATAGAGAGGCTGCGTATTGCCGCTGAAAATATCAAGGATGGTAATCTGGACTTTGAGCTTGAGACGAGCCCGAGCGACGGAGAGATTGGCGAGCTGTGTACTGCGTTTGAGCAGATGCGTGCCCACCTCAAGAAAAATGCCGAGGAAAAGGTGACGAATGAGTCTGAAAACAGAGTGTTAATCAGTAATATCGCACATGATTTAAAGACTCCTATTACAGCGGTAAAGGGCTACGCCGAGGGCATACTTGACGGAGTGGCAAACACCCCTGAAAAGGTAGATAAATACGTCAGAACCATTTACAATAAGGCAAACGATATGGATAAGCTCATTAATGAGCTGACACTTTACTCGAAGATTGATACGAACAGGATTCCATATAATTTTGCGAAGATAAATGTCACAGATTATTTTAACGACTGTGTTGAGGAAATAGGACTCGATCTTGAGGCAAAAAATATCAGGCTTTCATATGAGAATCATGTGGATAGCAACGTGCTTATCATTGCTGATCCGGAGCAGATTCGCCGTGTGATTAATAATATAGTCGGCAATTCGGTGAAGTATATGAACAAGACACAAAGCTATATAGATATCAGGATAAATGATGTTGGTGACTTCATACAGGTTGAAATCGAGGACAATGGACGAGGAATCAACCAGAGAGATATGCCATATATTTTTGACAGATTTTACAGAGCGGATGCGTCGAGAAATTCGGCTACCGGAGGCAGCGGCATAGGACTTTCCATCGTAAAGAAGATTATAGAGGATCACGGCGGCAAGATATGGGCTACCAGCAAAGAGGGTGATGGAACTACCATGTTTTTCGTAATCAGAAAGTATCAGGAAACACAGGATATGAACCGGCAGTAAACAAATAAACAGGATATTGACATAAAAAGTAAAACTATAATAAAAAATTAAATTAAGAGCTCCCAAGTGACAGCACAAATAGTGTTGTCAGTTGGGAGCTTTAATTATTGAAAAATAGTACTGTTATTATACAATAGCTTCGATATAATAGTTTCCGGTGCCGTTTATAATAGGACGCAGATACAATAAAAATTAAACCCATCCACAACGTAAGGGGCGTAAGTCGCAGAGTCCGGGTGGGCACGTCGCACCCTCGCGGACGCGAATAGCGGAGCAGCTTAGAAGCTGTAGAATTATGCCCATGAAACCCAGAAATGCCCAGCCATGGACGGCTGGGCAAGGCGTTATGCGCCATGGACGGCGCATAAAAGCCGGTTTCGTCAAGCATAGAAAAACCCAAAGGCATAATTCGTACAGAATCTTAGCTGCGAAGCGTAGCGGAAGCGAGAGTGTGGCGTGCCCGCTCGGACTCTGTGACTTACGCCCAGCCCCATGGCCATTATGATACAAAATTCTGAATCCTAAAATAAATTAAGGAAAACACATAAAATATTTGAAAAATAAAGTCTGACGTAGTAGAATAGTAGCATTGCACGAAAGAACCATGGAGAAATCGAAAGGGGGACAAACATGCATAAATTCAGACAAAAATATATAGGAGACAAAGCATTTTATAAGCGCTATCTCATGCTGGCCATACCAATGATAATCCAGAATGCAATCACAAATCTGGTAAGCTTTCTGGACAACATTATGGTAGGACAGCTTGGTACAGAGCAGATGTCAGGAGTAGCAATCGTAAACCAGCTCATATTTGTGTACAATCTGGCTGTATTTGGGGCGGTGTCAGCGGCAAGTATATTCGGAGCACAGTATTTTGGCAAGGGAAATCATAAGGGGCATATGTATTCCTTCAGATTCAAGCTGTATGCAGCGCTGCTTGTTACAGCAATAGCGATGACACTGTTTATCACGAACGGAACAGGTCTCATATCACTTTATCTGACAGATACGGCAGGAAACGG
>ERZ827101.2504-NODE-2504-length-16039-cov-4.616491_pt1 | contig 16039 bp, 7 predicted proteins | sample MGYA00519869_ERZ827101 | MGnify/ENA primary metagenome ERZ827101 (study PRJEB31778, sample SAMEA3449256) | human gut metagenome | biome: human gut; feature: human-associated habitat; material: faeces | place: United Kingdom | collected 2010/2012 ...
CTTGCATGTGTTAAGCACGCCGCCAGCGTTCATCCTGAGCCAGGATCAAACTCTCGTTTAAAGTTTTTAATCCATTTCAGAATGACGTTAGCCATTCTTCCATCAATTACTGTTGTTTTGGAATTCATCATTTCTGATGACGTTCACTGAAAATCTTTTATTCATTTTCAGGGATGGTTGCTGTTCAATTATCAATGTTCTTGTTTTGCTTGTTGTCGTTTCAGCAACAACTCGTTTATACTATCACGATTGTTTTGCTTTGTCAACAACTTTTTTATATTTCTTTTAATTTTTTCTTCGTTATTCAAAACTTAGAATTAATTAAATTTATCTGTCTGAACTGCTGTCTCAGCAGTCAGCTTGTGTATAATACTACGTATTTCGACTGTTGTCAACATACTTTTTTAATTTTTTTATTTATTATCTATGGTCTTTGGCCTAAGGCTCCTTCGAGTGTAAGAGTTTCGCCACTCATATATTTAAAGTCTGGAGAAGCAAGCTGTACACATACGCGACCTATTTCTTTCTCCACGTCTCCAAAATGTCCCATTGGTGGTGTTTTTACATTTGCTTTAAATGCATCCGGATAAGCTTTTTCAAAATTTTCAAGCTGAGCTGTCCATGCAAGTGGGCATACTACATTTGCATTTATGCCGTCTGCTGCCCATTCGGTTGCAGCAACTCTTGTAAGTCCTCTGATTCCTTCTTTTGCTGCAGCATAAGCACACTGTCCATAGTTTCCAAATAGTCCTGCACCTGATGCGAAATTAATTACAGAGCCTTTTGTTTCTTTTAAATACGGATAGCATTCTTTCATATAGTAGAAAGCCGCATAAACTCCTGAATACATTGCGAGATCAAATTGTTGTGTTGTATGATCTGCTATTGTTACTCCTGAAGCTGATGCCTGTGCATTATTTATTAACACATCAATTCTTCCAAACTCATCTATTGTTTGCTTTACTACATTTGCAACAACAGTTTCATTGTCTGCTCCGGCATTTACGTCAGCCTGAATTGGCAATACTTTTATTCCGTATTTGCTTTCCAATTCTTCTTTTGCGTCTGTAAGTTTTTTAACGTTACGTCCTGTAAGTACCAAATTGGCACCTTCTTTTGCATAAGCCGTTGCTATTCCGTAACCTATTGAGCCACAGCTTCCATCCTGCAATACTGCTCTTCCTCCACCTGTTATAATGGCTGTCTTTCCTGTTAAAAATCCCATATCAGTTTCTCCTTTCTTTACTCTTCCATTATTTTTTCTGAGAAGTTTATTTTGCCCCAAGGTTCTTCCATTACAATTGTAACTTTGCCTTTCCATTGTTGATACATTTCATCTGTGCCATTTTTTTCTTTTGCATTTAATATATCTTTAACTTTTTTTGCTATTTTTTCTTTTTTGTAAATTTCAACTAATCTTTCTTTACAAATATTAACCTTTGACAACATTTTTTCGCTGGAATTTTCTAAATAATAGTCCGCTTCTTCATTTGCCTTGCTTTCTTCTTCTGCACTCAAGGACACGTCATATTTTGAAGCCTCCTCGTATAGTGCCTGTCTTTCACAAATATCGCTAAGTATCTGGCTTTTTACTCCTTCTTCTAGTGTTACACCTATTTTTAGTTTTTTATTCCACTTAAGTTCTTTATTTTTTGACATATAATAAACTTCGTATGTTGCCTGTGTTTTGTAGGCATAATATCGAACTTCATCCATATATATGTCCGCTATGTCTGCTTTAGAATCAGTGTCTTCTATTTTTATTCCTATCGATTCTTTTGATGCAACTGTCTGGCTTTCACCAGATGGTTGATTATTTTGTTCCTGTTTTATGTTGTCTGAAGTTTGGCTTTCATTTTTCTGAATTAAACCTTCTGTAGTTTGATTTTCATTTTTCCGAACTAAGCTTTCTGAAGTTTGATTTTCATCTTCTTTATTTTGTTCATTATTATTTTGTGTTAATGAATTTTCTAAATTTGATTCTACTGTTACTGATTCCGTAGTAGTTTTCTTCTGCTTATTGGTATCAGGGGATTTGCTACTTGTGCATCCCACTATAGCCATTGCCACTACAAAACATGTAAGTGTAGCCATCATTTTTTTATTTTTCATCGATTCTACTCCTGTTTATGCTGCTGTGTTGTTATTTTTGAGATTTGCTCAGCCATAACCATTTTATTGTTATGTTATAATTTTTCCATCATTACTTCTGATTCACTTCTTTTTAAGCTTCGGATATCTTCAATTACTTTTCGCATATTTTCCATCAATTCATCAGCGTCTTTTGCCGGTTTCATCGGAATATATTCGAAGTAAGGTGTTTTGTCCGGAACTAATTTTAATCTTCTGTTGTATTTGCTCAGTATTTCCGGTATTTTTTCCGTTTCAATCGGAGCTGTAGGATGCATTGTAAATTTAAGCTTTGTCTTATTTCCTGTTATTTCAGTTATATAAGCTTCATGTGCTGCTGCTTTTATAAGTACAATTTTCAACAGATTTTCTACCTGTCTAGGCATTTCTCCAAATCTGTCTATCAACTCATCCTGCATATCTTCGTATTCTTCCTGCGTTTCTATGCCTGCAATTCGTTTATACACATCCATCTTCTGACTCTCGCTTTTAATATACCCTGCAGGAACGAATGCATCTATAAGTACATCAATTTTTGTTTCAAATTCAAGTGTCGGAGTTTTTCCTTTTCTTACAAGAATTGCTTCATTTAGCATTTTACAGTACAGGTCATAACCTACCGCCTCCATGTGTCCATGTTGCTGCGCTCCAAGTAAATTTCCGGTTCCTCGTATTTCCAAATCTCTCATGGCAATTTTTACGCCGGAACCTAATTCCGTGAAATTCTTTATTGCACCAAGTCTCTTTTCTGCTACCTCTGACAGCAATTTATTTCTTGTGTACATCATAAACGCATATGCAGTCCTATTTGAACGACCTACTCGTCCTCTAAGCTGGTACAACTGAGATAATCCCATTTTTTCTGCATTATGAATTATGATTGTATTTGCATTTGAAACATCAATCCCTGTTTCTATTATAGTAGTAGAAACTAATACGTCTATATCTCCATTTACAAAATCATACATAATTGTTTCTAACTGTCGCTCACTCATTTGACCATGTGCAAATGCTACATTTGCATCAGGCACAAGTCTTTGTATTTCGGCAGCACGTTCTGATATGTTTTGTACAATATTGTATACATAATAAACCTGACCATTTCGTAATAGCTCTCTGTTTATAGCTTCTCTTACGATTTCATCATTATATTCCATTACATATGTCTGTATCGGCATTCTATCCTGTGGCGGCTCTTCCATAATAGACATATCTCTTATTCCGATAAGACTCATATGCAATGTTCTTGGAATTGGCGTTGCAGTCATCGTTAATACATCTATATTATTTTTTAGTTCTTTAATTTTCTCTTTATGTTTTACACCAAATCGTTGTTCTTCATCTATTATAAGTAAACCCAAATCTTTAAATTTCACGTCTTTTGAAAGAACTCTGTGGGTTCCGATTACGATATCTACATAACCTTTTTTCAAATCTCTTATTGTCTGCTCCTGATTTGCTTTTGTTCTAAATCTGGAAAGCATTTCCACTCTTACAGGAAAATCTTTGAATCTTTGTGTAAATGTCTTGTAATGTTGTTGCGCTAAAACGGTTGTCGGCACAAGATATACTACCTGTTTATTATCCTGTACTGCCTTGAATGCCGCACGTATGGCAACTTCTGTTTTTCCAAATCCTACGTCTCCACATACAAGTCTGTCCATAGTCTTTGTGCTTTCCATATCCGCTTTAACCTGAGAAATTACTTCTAACTGGTCATCTGTTTCTTCAAACGGGAACATCTCTTCAAATTCTTTTTGCCATTCTGTGTCCGGACTAAATACAAATCCTGTGCTGTCCTGTCTTGTCGCATACAATTCAATTAACTCGTCGGCAATATCTGCCACTGCCTTTTTAACTCTTGTTTTTGTTTTTTTCCATTCAGTTCCACCTAATTTATTAAGCTTAGGTGGTTTTGCTTCACTGTCAGCATATTTTTGAATCATGTCGAGCTGAGTTGCAAGAATATAGAGATTGCTACCGCCTTCATATTCTATTTTTATATAATCCTTCACGGTGCGGTCTACTTCAATTTTTTCAATTCCTTTGTAGATTCCAAGTCCGTGATTTTCATGTACAACATAATCGCCTATATTTAAATCTGAAAAATCTGAAATATGTGTACCTGAATAATTATGTTTCTTTCTTCTTTTTTTCTTTTTCTCGCCAAAAATATCAGTATCACTTATTACTACAAATTTTATCATAGGATAAGCAAAGCCTCCGCGCAGGTGTCCTGTCACTATCATTACTTCTCCACTAAGTGCTTCTCTTTCTTTATCCTCTTCGTAAAATGCACTTATGCCAAACCCGCGTAAATCTTCTGCTAGTCTTTTTGCCCTCGTCAGGCTTGCACAAACCATTATTACTTGATATTTTTGTTTTTTATATTTTTTTAAATCCTCAACTAGCATTTCAAATTTGTTATTATAAGGGCTTATTGTTTTTGCTTCTACAGATGCAATTTCATCTACTGTAAAATTCTTTACAGTCTGATCTAATGAAGTAAATAGCACTTTCTTTACTGAGTCTAGCTTACTTTCGATTGTTTTTCTACTCCACACAATGTCAGTCTGTCCCGGCAAAACGTAACCTTTTTCTAAACGATTGCTCATGCTGTCTCTAAATTCCGTCTCAACAGCTTTCATCTGCTCATCAACTCTTTTTGGCTCGTCTATAAAGAACGCCGCATCTTTTAAATAGTCAATAAAGCTTACCATTCCATCATAGAAATAGTTTACATAACTATCAAATGACATTCCATTTTCATTTATTTCTTCATTATCTATAAATTCTTTTATTATAACTTCAAGTCTATGCGCTTCTTCTGTTTTAAATTGTTTTCTAAGTGCTTCAGAATTTTTCTTTAAGTCTTTTTTTATTTTATCAATTCCGGCTCTTATTTCTTCTTTTGTTAATACATATTCAGTTGCCGGATATATTGTTATTTTTTCAAGATTTTCTATTGATCTTTGTGTTTCTACCTCAAAGCTTTTTATAATATCAACTTCATCATCCCACATGTCAATTCTATATGGGACTTCGTCTGTCAATGTATAAATGTCTATAATACTTCCTCTTACAGCAAACTGTCCCGGCGACTCTACCTGTTCTGCTCCCTCGTATCCCATTTGAACAAGCTTATGTCTTATTGCATCCATTTCAATAATGCTACCTTCAGAAATTTCCAGAACATTTTCTTTAATTCTGTCTAATGGCATTATTTTATCCATAAGTCCATCTGCTGTAGTCACAATTGTACATGGTTTATCTTCTACAAGTTTCTTTATGCATTCCAGTCTTTGCTGCAGGATTACGTTTCCATGTACGTCTGCTGAAAAGAATATGAAATCCTTCGCAGGATACAATACAACATTTTTATCAAATGCTTTTAAATCTTCATAAAGTTCCTTTGCTTTTGTTCCACTAAAAGTAACGATGACTTTATTTTTGTAGCCATCGCTTAATCCTGTTATAAAATGTGCAAGCTGAGAATCCGCACACCCTGTTACCTGACATGTTTTTCCTGTATCAAGGCATTCCTTAGCGCGTTCAAATCCATTTAATTTTTGTAGTGGATAAAAAAATGTATTCATTGTGTCCTTCCTTATTGTTTTAATGATGCCAGAATTGTGGCGGCGTAGCATGAAACAATCCGTAGGCATCAAAGTTGTGAGCTTTTAACCTCAACATTATTTTAATTTAGTTATATTTGTTCATTGCAGTCTCAATATTTTCTAGAATCATTACTTCAGCAGCTGATGCAGCGTTTCGTACCGCTTCATCTACAATTTCTCTTTCTTTGCTACCGAATTTTCCTAACACGTGATTAACCAAATCTCCCTGATTTTCACCTACTCCAACTTTTATTCTCTTAAAGTTTTGTGTACCGGTATGGGCTATTATACTTTTTAATCCATTGTGACCACCGGCACTTCCTTTAGCTCTTATTCTTATCTTCCCTACATCTAGACTGATGTCATCTGCTATTATTATTATTTCCTGTTGTGGGTCTAATTTATAAAAATCCATTACTTCTCTTACAGATTCCCCACTATTATTCATATATGTCTGTGGCTTTACAAGTATGACCTTTTCATTTCCTATCATTCCTATTCCACAAAGTGCCTTATGTCTTCTTGTATTTACCTGAACTCCCATCTGAGACGCTAATTCATCTATTACATCAAATCCTATATTATGTCTTGTCTTGTCATATTTTTTGTCCGGATTTCCGAGTCCTACTATTGCGTACATATGTCTTCTCCTTTATTTATTCTATTATTATAGTTTACCCTTTATTGTCCTTTATTTAAAGACTTTTTGTAAATAAATTTGTCATATTCAACTTACAGAATAAATAAACTTTCATAACTAAAAATTTATATTTTTTTATAGATGTACGACAAGAACGAGAATCGCTTTTACACGATTCCCGTTTTTGAAGTGGGGTTAATATTTATGCATGGGCTTTCTCATGTATTTATAATTTGTACTTTTGTTTGTTTTAATATACCTCAAACTCGAATAATGAATATCCATAACCTGTAGCTCTGCTTATTCCCTGCATTTTTACATATCTTGCATTTGTGTGAGCAAATGATAATGTGTCAATTCCACCATCACTATTATTTTCAACAGCTACTGTTTTCTAATCTGTTCCATTTGTCGAAACTTGGATATTATATGATTTTCCATAAGCTGCTTCCCAGTTTAATACTACTTTCGATACATCTTTTATGCTTCCTAAATCAACTGTAATCCACTGATTATCTGTAAATTCAGATGACCATCTTGAACCGTCATTTCCATCTACTGCATTTCCACCTACAAATGGTCCTTCTATAGATGATACTGTAACCTTGCCGTCTTTAGCATAATTTGTTGTATTTGTTGTAATTACCTTTGTTGTTTCTTCCGGTTTTGTTGTCTCAGGCTGTTTTGTTGTTTCTTGTGGTTTTGTTGTCTCAGGTTCTTTATTTCCTTCAACACCCATTATCTGTAATTCCCAAATCGAGAATCCATAGCCTGTTGTTCTTGTAATGCCATTAACTCTTACATATCTTGCATTTACTAATGGGAAAGAAATTGAAACCTTTCCTTCTTTTCCATCATTAACAGTATAAATTGTTTTCCAATCCTTTGCATTATCAGATATATCAATTGTGTATTCTTTTCCTGCTGCTCTTTCCCAATTAATGTTTACTCCATTTACTTTGCAAACTGAGCCTAAATCTACATACATGTACTGATTATCTTCGTATATTGATTCCCACCTTGAGCCATCATTTCCGTCTACTGCCAAGTCCGCTGTATTTGCTCCAATCACTGCTGAAGAATAAGTTTTTTTGTTAAGAGCAATATTTGTTACATTTAATGGTTCCTGTGTTGTTTCAGGTTCCTTTGTTTCTGTTGTTCCAGACTGTGTTGTTTCGATTTCTTCATTATTATCTTCAGGTTCTGTTAAAGTAGGGTCATATCCTTTTGGGTTTCCACTATTAACATATATTTTTCCTAATTTTGTCAACTCGCCTGTAGCATTTGTCCAAAGAGCTGCTGCTCCATTATATCCGTCTGTTGTGTCAAATGAGAACCATGCGTATCTTTCTACATATTCTCTCTGATTTAATCCTTCGATAACAGTTTTCATAAATTCCTGAAGAGACTGTTTACCATTTTCATTATCATATCCCCATCCGTTTACAGCAAATTCTGTAATCCAAATTGGTTTATGATACATTTCATATGTCTTATCGACTACATCTGTAAGGAATGCTTTTGCTCCTGCTGCTCCGCCATACTTATCGTAATAGCAATGTAATGGTATAAAGTCAATTGAATCTTTATCTACTCTATCCATAAATGAACGGAACCATGTTCCTCCATCCCATGAAGGACTTAACGCCGGTGCCGGTGCACCTAACTTGTAATTATTTTTATATTTTTTAAATATATCCCAATTGTTTATTGCTTTGTCTACTGATATATTACTTCCGCCATTGTTCCAGCTCATGTCCGGTTCATTGTATGCCAATAAATAATTTGAATTTTTTTCAAGTATTTTATTTATTGTATTTTCTTCATTTCCGGCTCCCCATACCATTGGGATGTATTCAATGTTATTATAATTTGCATTATCAAATGCTTCTGACTGCCAGTTATAATACCATCCTACATTCATTGTATCCGGTGTCAAATGTCCACTCATCTGATTATTTACGCAAAGTCCTTTTTTAGTAATTGCAAATAACCATTCTTTTGACAAACTGATTTTTCCATCATTATATTCTGTAGCTATTACAATTTTATGTACTGCTACCTTTGTTGTGTAGTATTCAAATTCTGTATTTGTAGTTGTGGCTACTTTTTCTCCATCTACATATACTAAATAGTCTTTAACTCCTGCTCTGACCGGTGCATTCCATTTAATTTGAACATCCCCTGCTCCTAATAATTTGTTATATTCAGGGCTTACAATTTTTACTTTTGAATCTGCTGTATTTATTGTCTGCTTTACATCAATTTCTTTTTCCTGTTCAGGTTCTTCCGGTATATCTACGTTTCCCTGTCCATATAGAATCACCTGTTGTCTCTGTCCTGCTACTGTTACAGCATCTCCCTGTCCGTTAATTACATGTGAAATTCCAGGATTTCCTGCAAGCATAACTGTACATGCGTTATGCACGCTTACGTTATCTGCATCAGGCACTTCTATTGCATTTTCCAAATTAATTGTTGCATCTCTATGGTATGAATATATTCCAAGTCCATATGCTTCGTACGCTTTAACGTTGTCTGCAACTTTAAGTGATGAATATCCATCTACAGTATTATTATGACTCTTCCAAGCTGCCTGATTTGGTACATCATATGGTATTTCACTCTGATAGAAATATAGTCTTCCATAATCACCATTCCATACTGTCTGGTATTCATGAAAATGCTCAACGAACAAACCATACATCGTCATATAATCGCCATTAATTACAATACCATTCTTAGTTTTATTCAAATCCCATGCAACACCATCTCCATGGTCTGCTCTCCATACCCAGAAGTTATCTCCAATTACATCATTACTGTTAATTGTGATACATGTCTTTGACTGGGCAACTGATGATGTAACACCACCTACTCTAAAGAACAAATCACTGAGTAATGTTGGGTTTGATGCATGTCTTGCTGTTGCCCCCTGTTCTCCAACTTCTAAAAGATTTTCTGTATATTCAGGACCTGCGTCAAATAATAATCCTGATACTGATACTCCGTCTACATCAGCTACCTTCATACATTCATTGTTTTCTGTTGGTGTTAATGTAGCATATCCCATTCCTAATACAACTGTATCTTTCTTTGTGACATTAATAGGTTTATCTACTTTGTAAATACCTGGTGTGAATATCAAATTCTTTCCTGATGATAAAGCATTATTAATTGTGTCTGCATTATCTTTCTCCGGTTTTGCTATATAAAATTTATCTATACTAATAGATTTCCCTGCTTCGTTTCCATCCTTCCATGAAACCCCATTTGCATTTGTTCTCTTACTTGGAACAAATACACTATAATTATCATTTTCATCTACTGTGATAAATGGTTGTTCTCTTACTACAGGTGTTTTTTCTACATTTGTGTAAAATTGATAATCCGGATAATTATCCCAGTTGCTTTCTACTTTATTTCCTGAATTATCTGACAAATCATCATTCATTCCAATAAACACTGCATTCCATACACCGCCCTGCCATGCACTATATTCACTGTTTCTTGAGCAAAACTGCTGCTCTGACCATGCAACTGCCTGACCTTTAACTACTGTGTCTGATACAAATCCTCCACTTGCCCAGCCTTGTCCCCACTGATCTAATGCAAGCCAATTTTCAAAATTCATTCTTCTAAGTGATGTTGCCTGTGCTGCTGCCCATGTTGTTGTCTGACTTACTGTAAAATTTTCCGCACTTCTCCAGAAATTACATGTTGCATTAGCTCCCATCCAATCTGCATTACAATCAAGTTCATTAACTACTGTGTCTGTCGGATTTTCTCCTAGTCCCGCAACCTGAGTATAAAATCCAACTTTTGCTCTTACAGATTCATAATTTCCCGGTTTAAACAGCAATGCATATCTTTCCTGTCCAAACTGATTTTTCTCCTGTACTCCATAAACGTTGTCAATTACCTTTTGTATATCTGATTCCGAATCTTGGTCATCAAATACAAAAACATTACTACCAAATAAATTTGTAGTAAAATCACTGTTTTGTGCTGCTTCAGTTCTAATACCACTAATCTGTATTCCTGAAAATACCATTGCTGTAGATAGGATTACTGCTGAAGCTCTCTTACATAATTTTCTCATAAAACCTCCTAATATAATCATGCATTTGTAAATGTACAAGTTCCGTTATCCCTATACTTTTAATTATGATTATGAAAACATTTTTTTACAGTATACAATTATAATAAATGGTGTAACATTTTATGAATTTAGTAAATTGTTCGATTTTTACAAAATTTATTGTGTAACTAGTAATACTTATCTAAGTTTATAATAATCTACCAGTTCTAAGCTTGACTTGAAATGAATCTCATTTTTCTATAGACTTTACTCTATTTTATGAATTAGAGCTTATAAAAAGCTGCCACTTCACGATTCATCGCTAAAGTGACAGCCTAATTTTACTATTTTTTTATTCCTACTTTTTTAGTTCTACTCCAACTACCATTTACCTTTTTTCCATTACATATCACATAAGCTCTAACTCTTACGTAATATGTTCTATTCTTTTTCAGTTTCTTAATCATATACGAAAGTTTATATGTACTCTTTTTCCTTTTATCTCTTTTGTATTTCTTATCAAGTGCATATTGAATTTCGTATCCATTTGATTTAGATACTTTTTTCCACTTCAAGCTAATGCATTTCTTTTTGCTGTTCTTTGCTGTCAATTTCTTTACTGCTTTAGGTTTAATGGCGTTTGTTTTTTTATTTTTATTCGCAGGAGTATCTGCAATTAACTCACTGCTTCCCTTTGTAGTTGTCTTGATACTTTCACTTGAAGTTTCCTCCAGTGCAGGTTTATTAATTTCGCCTGTATCTACCTCTGTTGTTGTAGCTACTGTAGTTGGTGCCTCTGTTGTAGATGTAGCAACATTTGGGTTACGCTTTACTTCTATAGGAATATCAACGGTTCTCTTTTCACCAACTTCCTCATACTCTACTGTTAAAGTTTTGGTTCCAGCAGTAGACATATCTATAGTTTTTGCATTGGTTTCATAATTTTCCTTATTTTCTTTGCTTCCATCCTTATACACCGCTTCAACTGTTATATCTGATACATCAAGCTGGTCTCCGGCAGTATATTCCGTCTTTGTTTTGCTTGCCTGAATGTAATCAATATCTTTCAATGTGTTTTTTCCTATGTATATTGAATATGAATTGTTATATTGAAAAACTTCTTCATCATTTGACTTTACTACAAACATTATATTTTCAATATTTTGATTAATATATTTGTTTAAATCTAAATTAACATTATAGCTTTCACCCGATTGTAATGTTCCACAATTATACTTATCTAAAACTGTGCCTTTTTCATCCTTGTCATACAAGTATAAGGTTGCCTCTGTTTCAAATGCCCCTATATTGCTAACCTTTACAGTCACTGATTTATCAGATTCACTTACGCTTAATTCCAAGTCCGACTGACTAATTGTCTCATTATATGTATCTTGAACTTTATTCTGCTTTAGTGCCTTGATTATAATATTTGAGTCCTTGTATAAATTCTGCGGCAACTCAACATCTATATCTACATCTTTTTCTTCCCCGAATTGTATATTATTAACTGTCTTTCTTCCGATTTCGTTGTTGTCATAGTAAGCTACTAAGCTTATATCGTCCTTTTCACTTAATAATCCATCATTTTTTATTTTGGCTGTTATTGTCATTTCATTCTCCGGCATGATGTCCTCAGCCAAATAATCTACCGATTCTATTTTAACAAAACTGTTTTCCTGAACGATTTTATTTTCAAATCAGTAGCTGTCTCCACATTATTCTCACCTACATTTGCCACAGTATCAGTGTATAATAACATATATTTTCCATCACTATATACTGCAGAAATATTTCCAATTTTGTTTTTAGAATTCAACAACTCCACATATCCTCTTCCCTGTCCCATAACATATCCTATTGCCTGAGAATTACTGCTTTCTTCATTGGCAGAGCTTAACAGGATGTCTCTTTTTCCATCATTAACAATATAAAAATCACTATTTACCCGGTCGTCCTCAATTAGCTTGGATATACTCATTTGTTCTGAATTCAAACAATTAATTGTACTTATACTATTTTCATTGCTATACCATAACAATGAATCGCTGTTATCTATTTTAGAAAAAGTTGCATTTTCGATATTTCCTGATATTGATTTAATATTATTGATTTTTCCGGAAATATCCATTGTATTTAAACTGTTTTCATCATTATCCTTTTCTATATAAGCAAGTTCTACATTGTCACCTAATTTTCCTATGGAAACCTGCTTTACAGGATTGCTGACGCTCTTTGTCTGCTTTTCAACATACTTATCCCCAACAATTTCTCCCAAATGAATCTTATTAGTTCCACTAAGATTTAATATGTCATTATTCGAGTTTTCTACCCATCCAACATATACTTTTCCGTCATTTACATATGCGCCCGTTATCGTATCTAAATTATTGTTAGATGTAATTACATTGCTACCTGAAATTTTCATTGTATCTGTATTGAGTTTTGCATATTCTATTTCGCATTTTGAAGCTACTGATTCTGAATCCAACGATTCAATTTCTTCGACAGTGATTCTTTCTTTTAGATTGCTCCATACAAAATATATGTTATTCCCATTAGCCACTGTTTCCAAATTAAAGTCTGCCGTGCCGTCATCATCTACCACCGTTGGTGTGGACCATTTGCCCGTCACCTCATCATAAACAGAATATACCACTGCATACTGATTTCCTTCACTTCTGTTATTTACGGCTTCTATATATGTAATAATTGTCTTTCCGTTATCTGTTTTTAAGATCTTTGGTTTTGCTGCATCGTAAATATCCTTTTGCAACGTTACTCCATCATCTGAACTAATTGCCTTTGTTAATGACGAAGGATTCCATTTTGTAGCATTAGTATCATCAGCTTTAATGGACATAGTATTATTGTCGGGCGATGATTTCCTTGCAGTATTAACTGAATTTCTAGCCTTTGATTTTGGCGTTGAATATTTATAATAATCCCAGGTTCCTTTCAATAATACTTTTTCATATGAGAAGCATAATATTTTGGCACTAACTCCTAATTTTCCTGTAAGAGATGCCGATACGTTACCATCAAATGCAAATTTTACATTATTTGATGCCTGACCATATACCGATACGTCACAAATGTATGCAACACCAACACCACCGGATAATTTAATTTTAGGAATTGTCAAATCCAAATCTCCATTAAAGTACACACTCTGCTTAGAAAAATCTGCTCCAAGAGCTACATTTGCTTTTACACCAACTTCTCCTGAAGATTTGATAACAACCGGTACAACTACTACTATTGTCTGCCATTCCTTAGATGCCTTTGCAGATATTTCTATTGCAATTTTTCCGCCTACTGACTGAATTCCATTGCTTGTAATTGTGCCCTCCGCATAACCATAACAACTTATCTTTGGCTTTACGCTCCATCCCATCGAAGCTGTTCCACACTTAGCATCTAACAAATTGTTAATTCCCTTTTTGTACTCTTCTTTTTGGGTATCCACAAACTTTTTAAAGGTAGTCCATTCATTATCATGTAAATCTTTTAAATCTTTAACTCCAACTCCAATTTGAAATTTATTGCCTTCCCTATTAAACTGAACCGGTACATTTTCAAAGTCAAGGCCTACTTTTCCTCCACCTATAATCGGTACTTCAGATGGAATTATAAATTCTGTTTTTGAGCCTAATTTAAAGTCCGTGTTGTTAGAATCGGATGAACCCTTGTATACATCTTGGTCTTCTGTTGTATCTGATTCACCATTTAATGATATTAAGATTGGTGTCAATTGATTTGTTGTTGTTCCATTTCCTACTTGACCATATTCATTATATCCCCAGCAATATAAGTCTCCGTCTTCTGTTACTGCTGCACTTGTATCCCCTTCTAAACTAACGCTTCTTATGTTACTTAGTACTTTTACCGGCTTGTATTGATGTATGGTTGTTCCATTTCCTACACCACCACGATAGTTAAATCCCCAACAGTACAAATCTCCATTCTCTGTTATTGCTGCACTTCTTTCATATACTGGGCCGTCACTTCTTATATTACTTCTTACATTACTTAATACTTTTACTGGTGTTAATTGACCTGCCTCTGTTGTTCCATTTCCTACTCCACCGTAATTAAATCCCCAGCAATATAAATCTCCTTCTTCCGTTACTGCTGCATTTCTATGGGCTCTTAAGCTCACACTTTTTACATTTCTTAATATTTTTACTGGTATTGATTGATCTATTCCAGTTCCATCTCCTACACTGCCAAAAGAATTCGATCCCCAACAATACAAGTCTCCATTTTCTGTTATTGCTGCACTTGTGCCTCCTCCCAAACTAACATTTCTTATATCGCTTAATATTTTTACCGGTGTTAATTGATTTATTGTTGTTCCATTTCCTACATTACCAAAATAGTTAAATCCCCAACAGTACAAATCTCTATTTTCTGTTATTGCTGCACTTGTATCCCCTTCTAGGCTAACACTTTTTACGTTGCTTAATACTTTTACCGGCGTATATTGATTTTCTGTTGTTCCATTTCCTACACCACCATAATAGTTAAATCCCCAACAATACAAATCTCCATCTTCCGTTATTGCTGCATTTCTGCAATTATCTTCTAAATTAACACTTCTTACATTACTTAACACTTTTGCTGGTGTCAATTGTTCTATTTCGGTTCCATACCCTATCTGACCGTTTTCGTTATTCCCCCAACAGTACAAATCTCCATTCTCTGTTATTGCTGCACTTGTATCCCACTCTAAACTAACACTCTTTACATTACTTAATACTTTTACCGGTGTTAGTTGATTTGTTGTTGTTCCATTTCCTACCTGACCGTTTTCATTATTTCCCCAACAGTACAAATCTCCATTCTCTGTTATTGCTGCACTTCTTTTCTTTACTAAACTGACACTTCTTACATTACTTAATATTTTTATCGGTGTTAGTTGACTTGTTGTTGTTCCATTTCCTACCTGACCATTTTCGTTATTTCCCCAACAATATAAATCTCCCCCTTCTGTCACTGCTGCTGTAACACCGTTCTCATTTAAACAAACCATTTTTACTGCATCTGATTTGCTCGCCTTTGTATCTGCTTTAACGTTTTTATACATTTGTGGCATTCCTGCCAAAATAAGAACAATTGACATTATCCTTGCAACCGTTTTTTTCAACCTACTTTTCCTCATAATTTTATTACCTCCGCTTTCACATTCCCTTTTTAATAACATTATATACTATAGCTAAAAGTGTTTAAATACTAATTTAGATTGTATTTTTCTTTGCATATACAATGCGTTCTTCTAACTTCATTACCAACCAAATGATATTTTCTGTAAGTACAAAACACTTGCTAGGCTTTTTCTACAAATAAAGGGCAAAACAGCATCTTATGCCATTCAGCCCTTACACTTCTTATATTTTTTAACATCGTAACATAAGTCATCAAATGTGTCGCCTGTCATTAAATTTTAATTCTAACTTTTTATGTGTTTTTTCATAAAAAATAGCACGACCTATTATAGTCATGCTATTTTTAAGGGCTCTAAACTTTACTTGGGGGTAAGGTTTAGAGCCTTTTTAATTTTTAAGCAAA
>ERZ827101.2515-NODE-2515-length-15984-cov-2.842300_pt1 | contig 15984 bp, 14 predicted proteins | sample MGYA00519869_ERZ827101 | MGnify/ENA primary metagenome ERZ827101 (study PRJEB31778, sample SAMEA3449256) | human gut metagenome | biome: human gut; feature: human-associated habitat; material: faeces | place: United Kingdom | collected 2010/2012 ...
GTTTAATTTAGAAAATCCACAAAAAGTATCTTGACAAACTCGACCCCGAAGGCACAGGCTACCGCACCAAAACCAGATTTGCGAAGTTTTATAACCTGCCCGAGCTGATGAGTATGTTTAAAAATATTGCGGATATTCAAACGGCGGATATGATAAGGCTGCCTGTTCCGAAGGCGAATTATCATAATATCGCATTGAAGCCTTCCGAAATCCAGAAGGAAATGGTGCAGGAGCTTGGGGAGCGAGCCGAAAGAGTGCGAAACAAAATGGTGGACAGCAATATCGACAATATGCTCAAGATTGTGCGCTGCTAAGCGCAAAAGTGTATCTCCCCCGCAGGGGGACATTATTAAAAGTGAATAATGGGAACAACCAACCTACCTGACGAGGAAACTCAAAGGGGACAATCGCATGTTGGTAAAGCGGATAAGAAGTTAATCGCAATACTTCGACGCTCCGCAAGTTCCGTGTCCTATGGTTAAAGCTATACTGCCTGAACCTTAGTTCCGACTTGGTGCACAGCATCGCCCTTCGGAAAGCGATTGATACCGATGTTACTGTATGCCTGATGATGTGGTTTGGCATCGGGTAACTTTTTGCAGTAAAAGAGCGCACAGTGAGTGCGAATAAAGGAACGAACGAGGAACCTAAGGGACGCTCGATACGTACACTTTTGACGAATGGCAGGATTGCCTAAAGGGGGAGACCCCCATGGTAACGGAGTCACCATAGTAGTCCGAGCAAGGGAAAGCCTTGTACATGGCGAAGGGTGACAGGTAATTTCGATTAGTTAGAAAGGAGTAGGTGCGTGAGATGCGTACAGCCAAAACTGTTTTAACGGTCATTCAAGAACGTGGAAAACAAAAGAAACCTATTGAAAGAGTTTACAAGCTCTTATTTAACCGTGAATTGTATCTGAATGCCTACGCTAAGTTATACCCGAATAACGGAGCAATGACAAAGGGTGTTACAGATGAAACGGTAGATGGAATGTCCATTCAGAAAATAGACAGAATGATTGAAATACTCCGTGAGGAGAAATATCAATGGAAACCAGCAAGACGGGAATATATCAAAAAGAAAAATGGTAAAAAACGTCCGCTGGGGATTCCCGTATGGGGAGATAAAGTGTTACAGGAAGTAATGCGCCAGATTTTAGAAGCGTATTATGAACCACAGTTTAGCGAACATTCCCATGGTTTTCGTCCAAACAGAGGGTGTCATACAGCACTACAAGAAATACAGGTATGGAAAGGAACTCGCTGGTTTATTGAAGGAGATATTTCTCAATACTTTGATACAATCGACCATAAAATTTTACTGGAAATACTTGCAAGAAATATCCATGATGGAAGATTTATCCGTCTGATATCGAATATGTTAGAAGCTGGATACTTGGAAGAATGGAAATTCAATCAGACAATCAGCGGTGTGCCTCAGGGCGGAGTTATCAGTCCGATACTGGCTAATATTTATCTCGACGAATTTGATAATTGGATTGAAGAAGTCTTAATCCCCAAATACACAAAAGGGAAAAGGCAGAAATCTAATCCAGAATACAACAAGTTGACCGCTGAAATCCAAAAACTCAGAAAGGAGGGAGATGCAAAGACAGCCCATCAGCTTGTGGTTGAACGCAGAAAAATACCTTCTGTTAATACGCAAGATGAGAATTATCGCAGATTACGCTATGTGAGATATGCGGATGATTTTCTACTTGGATTCACTGGCTCTAAAGCAGATGCAGAAGAAATAAAAGCAGAAATAGGAAGATTTCTAAAAGAGAAATTAAATCTGATAATGTCAGAAGAAAAGACTCTAATAACAAATGCAGGCAGTCAGGCGGCAAAGTTTCTTGGATATGAAATCAAAGCACAAAGGGTCAATGACTATATTGACCCAAAGGGGCGCAGAGGAGCAAATGGAGCAATCGCACTATTAGTCCCTGCAAAAGTGATTGAAGAAAAATGCAAGAAATATATGAAACGTGGAAAAACAACTCACAGGAATAATCTTCTGCAAGATGATGATTTTTCTATTGTACAGACATACCAGCAAGAGTACAGAGGACTGGTGCAGTATTATATTCTCGCACAAAATTTGTCTTGGTTCTCGAAGTTGTACTGGTATATGGAAACTTCATTATTGAAAACTCTTGCGTGTAAACACAGGTCATCTATCAATAAGCAAAAGGCTAAGTATAAAACAACTACAACAAGTACAAGTGGAAAAACAGTTCCGTGTCTGCAAGTTGTAGTAGAACGTCCTAATAAAAAGCCATTAGTTGCGACATGGGGAGGAATCTCTCTTGTGCATAAACGAAAAGCTGTTATAGAGGATATGCCATACAAGGCATATGGTGGGCGAACAGAATTAGTTAAAAGACTGTTGGCAGAGAAGTGTGAATTATGTGGAAATACTGAAAATATAGAGGTACACCATATAAGAAAACTTGCAGATTTAAAGAAGAAAGGACAGGCAGAAGTACCTAAATGGGTACAGATAATGTCTGCCAGAAAAAGAAAAACGCTTGTGGTATGTCGGGAATGCCATGTAGCAATCCACAATGGTAATATAACCAAAAGTTCTTGAAATGGAATTACTGGGGAGCCGGATGATGCGAAAGTATCACGTCCGGTTCTGAGGGGGGATAACGGAAAAGGAGCTATTGCTACCTCGCCGGTATCCTACCCGACACCAATGACGGGCGAAAGCTGGCTCTCGACCAAAGGCTTATCAATTCCATGCTTGGAGACAGCGAAACAAGCAAAGCCACAGCCTGTGCGGAAAACGTATTTGAAATATGGAGGAAAACAGAAGAAAGCCGCTCTACGCAAATGATTTTCTGTGACCTTTCCACACCGAAAAATGACGGGAGCTTCAATATTTATGATGATATAAAAAATAAGCTGATACAAAAAGGGATTCCCGAAAATGAGATTGCCTATATTCATAATGCAAAAACGGAAATGCAGAAAAAAGAATTGTTCAATAAGGTGCGGGAAGGAACGGTGCGTGTGCTGATGGGCTCAACAGCCAAAATGGGTGCCGGGACGAATGTGCAGCAAAAACTCATTGCTTTGCACCATACCGATTGCCCATGGAGGCCTTCGGATTTGCAACAGCGGGAGGGAAGAATCATCCGTCAGGGCAACGAAAATGAGGAGGTTGATATTTACAGCTATGTTACCGAGCAGACCTTCGACAGCTATCTGTATCAGTTGGTGGAAAGCAAACAGAAATTCATCAGCCAGATCATGACGAGTAAGTCCCCTGTGAGAAGTGCCGAGGATGTGGACGAAACGGCTTTGAACTATGCGGAGATTAAGGCTCTGGCATCGGGCAACCCCTTGATTAAGGATAAAATGAATCTGGATATTGAGGTTTCCAAGCTGAAAATGCTGAAATCCACATTTCTAAATCAAAGGTACGCATTGGAGGATAAAATCATTAAATTTTTCCCCACAGAGATTGCCGAAACCAAAGAAAGACTTGCGGCCTATAACGAGGATATAAAAACGGTAAAGGAAAATACAAGACCGAATGTAGACGGATTTACACCAATGGAGCTGAAAGGCACTGTTTATAGCGATAAGAAAGCGGCAGGAACAGAATTGCTTTCCTTATGTGCCTGTAAAGTCAATGCAGACAGAGAGAATATCGGTAACTATAAAGGACTGCACCTTGATTTGGAGTTTGATAAGTTTTCGAGAACTTTTGTCCTTGGTATGGAAGGAAAACAGCGGTATAAGGTGGAACTGGGAAATGATATTTTCGGCAATATCCAGAGAATAGATAACTTTCTTGAGGCACTGCCTGTTCGGGAAAATAACTGCAAGCAGAAGCTTGAGGAATTGGAGAAACAGTTGGAAACCGCAAAGGTTGAGGTGAAAAAGGAATTTGAAAAGGAAGATGAGTTGGCAGAAAAAAGTAAGCGGTTGGAGGAATTGAATGTATTGTTGAATGAGGATAATAAGAAAAATGATATGCAGGAGGTCAGTACAGAAAAGATTGAGAAGAAAAATCAGGAGTGGGAAAGATAAGATTGTATTGAGAAGTTTGGCAGATATGGATATAATAAAGGAAAAGGAGGTGCTGTTTATGAATATCGAAACTATAAAAAATGCTGTTTTGAAATTGATTGACCAATACCCTATAAGCAAAGTGACTCTTTTCGGTTCAAGGGCAAACGGAACAAACAGAGAAAACAGTGATATTGATTTGATTATGGAATTTTATGCACCGATTACCTTGATTACCCTTTCTGCCATTAAACTGGGTATTGAAGAAATAATTCATTTAAGTGTCGATGTGATACATGGACCTATTGTTGCGGATGATATGATAGAGATGGATAAAAAGGTGGTGTTGTATGCAGCATAATGATGCTATTGTTTTGCAAAAGATTTTAAGTGAAATAGATATAGGGATTGATATGCTAGGAGAGACAACAAAAAACGATTTTTTTGGTAATGAGATTCTAGAAAGAGCTTTGAGTATGACTGCAATAAATATTGGTGAACTCGTGAAAAGTCTTACCACAGATTTAAAGTCTAAATATAATCAGATACCTTGGAGAGCAATTGCGGGAATGAGAGATATTACTGCACATAAGTATCAGACATTAAGAATGGAAGATGTTTATAATACAATAAAATCTGATTTTCCGGCATTAAAAGAACAGATAGAAGACATTTTGCAGAACGAAAAATAAAATACATTGTATTCTGACAGGAACAAAAATTCCTGTCTTTTTTATTGTAAAAAAAGGAGTGAACAGATGTGCCATATATATCGAAAGAGGATTTAGAGCAGGCAAGGCGTATTGACCTGCTGACCTATTTAAAGACCTGTGAACCGAATGAATTGGTTTCTATGGGGCATGAAAAATATAAATTAAAAAGCCATGACAGTCTGAAGCTTTCCAACGGCAAGTGGTTCTGGTGGTCGCATAACATCGGCGGCAGCACTGCGTTGGATTATCTGATTCGGGTAAAAGGGATTGCCCTGCCGCAAGCCGTACTTCTTTTGAGCAAAGAATGCGGCTTTTTTTCGTGCAGGGAGCTGTTGCCTAACCATGCAGAAAAACGGGGATTTGAGGAACGAAAGCTATACCTTCCGCCAAAGCATACGGATAATGAAAGAGTGAAAAAGTATCTTTTGGGGCGTGGCATTGCGGGCGAGATAATCGAGTATTGCATTGCTGAAAAGCTGCTCTATGAGGAGAGCCGATACCACAATGCGGTTTTTATTGGCTATGACGGAGAGAATCCCAAGTATGCGGCGATACGGGGAACGAATACAAAAAGAAGATTTTTGGCAGAAGCAGGAGGCAGCAACAAAGCCTTCTGTTTTTGTTTATGCAAAGGAAAGGACAAATTGAATGTGTTTGAAAGTGCCATAGATGCCATGAGCTATGCGTCCATGGTTTTGGAAGGCGGCGAGGACTGGACACAGCAGACCTACCTTTCCTTGGGTGGTGTCTACAAAAATAATCAAAACAGACTTCCGATTGCATTGGAAAAATACCTCGGAGAGCATGGAGAACCGAAAGAAATTATTCTGCGGTTGGATCATGATGAGGTGGGAAGAAATGCAACAAAAGATATTTTATCAGGCTTAAAAAGTGCAAATGCAAAGGCGGTTTTCTGTGAGAAAGGAAAGGACTACAACGAGTTTCTGATGATGCAAAAAGGACTTTTTTCTTCGGACAGGTCATGCGGAAAAGAAATGGACAGGTAGCACGCAAAGGATTTGTCGTGCTTTTGCAAGCATAGCATTTTGACGGCAAAATGCGGCTTGTTAGGGGATTTTGCCCCTAATACCCCAAAAAAAGAGAAAGGCAGGTGCATGGAAAAATGAAGATACGAAACCGAAAAATAACCGTCAGACTTTCCGAAAAGGAACGGAAGTTTCTTGGAGAACAGGCAGACGCAGGCGGCATGAAAATTGAGCCGTATATCAGAGAGCTGATTATGGGCAATGAGGTAAAGAGCAGACCGAAGGAAGAATGGGCGGAGGTTGTGCGGCAGGTTGCGGCGGTGGGCAACAACATCAACCAGATAGCCAAGAATACAAACATGGGCATGGAGGTGACGGCGGATATTTTGAAAGAGGTTTTGGAAATGCAGAAACAAATCTGGGAAAGGGTAAAAAATTTATGATATGGCAATCACAAAAATATTTGCGGTGCGGAACAGATTGGATGACAGCATTAAATATGCGACCAATGCGGAAAAGACATCTGCCGAGGTGCTGGAAGGAAAAATCGAGTATGCCCTTGACGCAGAGAAAACAGAGGAACATATTTATGAAACAGCCCTCAACTGTTTTTCAGCGTCCACCGCCTACAGTGAAATGCAGAAAACAAAAGAAAAGTGGCATAAAACAGGCGGGGTGCTTGGGTATCATTTCATACAATCTTTTAAGCCGAAGGAGGCAGCGCCGGAAACCGTTCACGAAATCGGTGTGGAGTTTGCCCGAAGATGCTTCGGGGAGCGGTTTGAGGTTGTGATTGGTACACATCTTGACAGGAATCATTTGCATAATCATATCGTGGTTAATTCCGTTTCCTTTGCAGACGGGAAAAAGTATCATTCCAATGCAAAAAGCTATTTCGGGGAGATACGAAAAATCTCCGATGAAATTTGCAGAGAATACGGACTTTCTGTGATTGAGCCGCAGAAAAAAGGCATACCTTACGGGGTTCTTCATGCGGAGAAAAACGGAAAACAGACGGTGCGAAGTCAGATTCGTGCGGATATTGATGAGGTAATCAAAGTGTCCTTGAATTTTACGGTTTTTCTGGAGCGGCTGAAAAAGAGGGGGTATACGGTAAAGCATCAAAATGTAAAGCATACTGCCGTAAAGCCGCCTTACAGCAAGAAATTTATCCGTCTGGACAGCCTTGGCGAAGGCTACAGCGATAAGGAGATTGAGGAAAGGATTTTAACGCAATCCCTGCCGAAAAGAAAAATGCCACAGCAGGATGTGGTTCTGTTCCGATTATACAATACCAAAGGAAAGAAGTATGGTATCAGACGTACAAAAAGACGAGCCAAAATAACAGGCTTTGCGGCATTGTATTTTCGATACCTGTATCTGTTAAGAGGACGGAAAACCAAAAAGACAAGAAAGCTTTCTTATTTTATGCTGGAGGAAAATACAAAATTTGAACGCTATTTAAAGCAGCACCGATTTTTGCAGACGCATAACATTACCGGCATGGAAAGACTTATGGCGTTTTATGCCGAAATGCAGAACCGACATGACGAGAACCTAAAAAAGAGAAAACGATTGCAGTACAAAATGAAAACGGAGGGAGAAAGTGAAACTTTGCAGGCCGAACTATCGGAACTCAGCCAAAAGATACGGGAAGAAGCCTTTTGTATCCGTATGTGCAGTCAGATTGAAAAAGATGCGGAAAAAATAGAGGAAAGACTGCATCAGGCAGAAGAAATCAGAGAGGAGGAAATGGAATATGAGTCAAGGCAGCGAGGCAGCCGAACAAATGACAAGAGAGGCGGTAAAGCTTTCGGAAGAAGCAGTTAAGCTTTCGGCATTGGGAGCCAAAAATCTTGCGGCTCTGTGTTTGGCAATGGCAAAGGACAACCGGAAGCTGAAGGGCAAAACAAAGCTGAAACGTCTTTTGACCGAAGGCAAGGAGCTTCGGGTGTTTGATTTAAAGGAGGAAGATGTATCGGCCTTTGCAAAAGAGGCGAAAACCTACGGGATTTTGTTTTCTACGATAAGAAATACAAAATCGAATCGGGATACGGTTGATGTGGTTGTCAAAGCGGAGGATGCCGCAAGGATCAACCGTATTTTTGAAAATATGGGATATGCGGTTCCGGAACGGGCAAAAAAAGAGATGTCCCGAACTCAGCAAGAGAACAAATCAAGCGGGCTCGGGACTGGCTTAACGAAGGCGGATATGAGGAGTGAAAGGGAATCGGTAGTCGGAAAAATAAAAACATATCAAAAGCTTTTGCAAAATCAGAAAAAGAGCAAAGAAAAGGAATGGGGCGAAAGATAAGCATGAAAAAGATTTTTTTAACCGCAATACTGACAGCTATATACACCTGCACGACGGTTTATGCGGCGTATTACCCTGTCAGCATTGACGAAAGTATAAAAAACGGCGTAAGAACGATTACCAAAAGCTATGAACTGAATCAGAATGACGATGTGACTGCCATTTCAAAGGAAGGCTTTGAGCAAAATGGCAGCTTTTTTGTTTTCAAGGACATGGTAAAAACAGAGCTGCCGCAGGCGGAAAGCAAGGAATACGCCGAAAAGGTTGTAATCAGCAGCAAAAGCAACAAGATGAATGACATTCTTCTGCTTTTGGAGGAAGAAAAACAGGTTGTGACTGAGGATGGATTTTCGGGGACGGCAAAGCTGGATCTTTCAAATTTGAAGATTGAAGGTGCAGGCTATGGCACAAGCACGAAGAATGTTAGCACAACGAGAACTTATCCAAATCTGGATAGTGCGGATACGCAGTACATCCCCAAAACAACCGTAGAGAACGGAAAGACCTTAGAACTTTCCGGTATCGACTGGCAGAGTGACAATACACAAAATATCAATGATACTGCCATTACGGATAGATATACGGCGGTTGCCACCTATACGGGAACAGTCAGCAGTAGCTATGTGAAAGGCTATACGGTTACGGCGGAGTATAAGGGTACTGTTTCCAAGACGAATACGGATAAGGTGCTGTATACGGCAATCTTTGAGGAAAGCACGCCGACAGAGAAAAATAAGGCAAATTCTCTATATGCCGTTCTTCCTTTGGGGGGTGCTTTGGCAGGCATTGCAGGAATGATTTTACTTGGAAAACTGAAAAAGAGAAAGGGTGTTGAGGATGAAGAAGAAAGCAACGATGTGGACATTGACACTGCTGATGACGATGATGACAACTACCCCGGCATTGGCACTGGAGTATAACGTATCCGACAAGGCGGCAGGCGAGTTCGGGAAAAGCACAAGCGTGGAAACCGTAACGGTTGTGGGCGAAGAAAAGCTGTTCAATGTAAATGTGGGCAAGGATAGTGCTTTTGTGCCGCCGACCTTCGGCAGTCCCTCTGCCGATACAAAGGGGACAGGCTATCTGCTGACACCGAATATTTCCGGTGTGGGAGAAATGAATATCGGCAGTGGTGCAGGCGGTGTAAATGTCCCTATTCCATCTGTAAGCAATATAGCGCAGTTTCCGCCTTCTGACGGAACAAATGATACGGGGTATGCTTCTTCAGATAAATTTACACTGCCCGATGGGTTATATTATGCGGATGGCAGTATCGGTACGCTAAAAATTCCTTCCGTAAATTTGAGTGTAAAGGTATATGAAACGGAAAGTCTGGAATCACTTGCCAAAGGTGCGGGGCATTTCAAATCCACTTCCTGCTGGGACGGAAATATCGGTATTGCAGGACACAACCGAGGGGTAACCAATCATTTCGGCAAAATCCATACCTTGAAAAAGGGGGATAAAATCAAATATACCACCAAACTTGGAACAAGAACCTATCGGGTAAAAACAGTTACTAAGATAAATGAAACGGATTATTCTTATCTGGAACGAACTTCGGATAACAGAATGACACTGGTTACCTGTGTGGAAAATGTACCGAGCAAAAGATGGTGCGTGCAGGCAGTTGAGGTCAAATAAGAACTTGATTTTTTGACAGAGATTTGCGGTGATTTTATACTGAAAGAAAAAGTGATTTTGAAAAGAGGAGGGAGAAAATGAGACTGATATATTTAATGCTGCTGATACTGCTGTTTCCCACATCCGTTTTTGCACAGCCTTACAGAACGGTATCCTACGATGAATTTGGAAGGAAGGTGATTACATTTACCTGTGATCCGAATGAAACACCGGATTGGTTCAAAGAGAACTATTTAAAGGAAGAAGAAACGGAGCAGAAGAAAACAATCGCTTCTGCGTCTACGGATACAAAGATTTCTGAGCCACAAAGAACGCCGCCTGCGGCAGGCAGTATTCCTGCAAAAATTGAAACGGTAGATGCGGAGGGCAAAGAAATATTCACCGAGAACTATCGTATCGGATACGCAGGACAGTGTACTTGGTATGCCAGAGGACGGTTTCGTGAGGTGAACGGCGTGGAGCTGCCGACCATAGGCTATGCGAAGGATTGGCTGATGGCTCCTTTGGTAAGCGATAAGGTGGACGTTTGCCTTGATGTGAATGTGGTTCCCGAACATTCCATTGCAGTGTATGCCCCGAAAGCAGATAGCCGTTTGAAAGGTCATGTTGTATTTGTGGAGTATGTGGAACGGGATACAAAAGGAAATCCTGTAAATGTTTATTATACAGATGCAAACGGAAAGCAGGATACCGAGAAAAATAAGTATACAAAGGGCTGTGACGGTAAGGTTATTAAGGAAAGCTTTCAAGAGTTTCGGGAAAATCGGCACTTGAAGCTTGTGGGGTATGTAGTGAAAAAATAAATCAAATAGTTTTATGAGGACTTTCTAAGTAAAGTCCTTTTTTATTACGAAAAAAGGAGGAAAAAATTATGACGATAGGAAAGAAAATCGTATCTGTATTTTTATCTTTTCTGATGCTGTTTTCGGTATGCGTGGAGGCTTTTGCAGGCACTTCCATGGAAACGGCATTAAACAAGGTAAATCTGTATGTAAAGGAAGAAAGCAAAGGGCAGCTTCTGACTTGGAAGGGCGTTATTGATGCGAGAAATTTTGCACCCGATGTGATTGTATATAAGGCGGAGGACGGAAAGGAATATCCTGCCTTTTGTGCCAATCCGAATAAGGGTGGTGTAGAGAATTTTGCGGCGAAAAATTATGATGTTGATGTGGACGGGTTAGACAAAGATCCTCATGTTTGGGGTGCGATTACCAATGGATACCCTTATAAAACGCCTGCCGAACTGGGTGTGAAAAATGCTTATGAGGCATATTACATCACAAAAATGGCAGTTTGGGCAATCGTCCATGATAATTACAGCAATCTGAATGACTGGAAGGCAAACGGCAGCCAGAATAATCATGTAGAAAAGGCAATGAAGGCTTTGGTTGCCAAGGGCAGAGCCAACACAGCGGTTTATCCCACATGGCTTGCGGTTAATCCCAAAAGCACAACGGTTTCCGTTGATGAGAAGGACAGCAATTACATCTCTCAGACATATACATTGAAATCCAATGTGGACATCAAAAGCTACCGAGTTGTGATTGACGGAAACGTGCCTGCGGGGGCAAAGGTTACGGATGTCAGCAATAAAGAAAAAACAGAGTTTTTCGGCAGTGAGCTGACCTTTAAGGTATTGATTCCGAAGGACAGCCCGAAAGGCGAGTTTCGTGTTTTGGTAAAGAGCAAGCTGGAGAACAAATCTGTTTTGTTCGGTGTGGCACACGATGAGAAAAAGCAGAATTATTATGTTTCCCCGTTGCCTTCCTATAACGGGGATTCTTGGGCGCAGCTTGCGTATGCACCTGAAGGCGGGGATGTTCCCGATACACCCGAAACACCCACAACCGATGTACAGATTTTGAAGGTAAAGAAAGGCACAACAGAAGGTCTGGCAGGGGCGGTATTTAAGGTGGAGGTTGACGGAAAAACCATCGGGCATTATGTAACGGATAAGAAGGGTGAAATCAAAATCGAAAAGGTATCCGGAACGCTTTCTGTTACGGAAGAAGTACCGCCCAAGGGTTATGTGTTGGATGAAAACAATCATAAAGATGTGGAAATCAGAAATAATGACGAGCCTACGGTTATCACATTTGCCAATGAGGAACAGGCACAGCTTGAAGTGGTAAAGATTGATGCGGATACAGGGGACAAGTTGGAAGGTGCGGTAATCCGAGTTGCCTATGACGGCGGGAATGATTTTTGGGATTTACATACAAATGCCTCCGGGAAGGCAAGCCTTTCCAATCTGAAAAGCGGTACTTATTCCGTTAAGGAAATTTCCGCACCCGCAGGCTATCTGCTCAATGATACGGTGCAGACAGTGAAGCTGGAGGCAGGCAAAACGGCAACAGTCACATTGAAAAATAAGGCAAAGCCCGGTATTCTCATTAAAAAATATGATGAAGATACGGGGATGCCACTGCCCGATGCGGAGTTTTCCGTTGCGAAAAAAGGCGGCAGTATCGTATATGAAGGCATGACGGATAAAAGCGGTCAGATAAAAGTCGAAAATCTTTCCGAAGACTGGTACACCATTACGGAGATTGCCGCACCGAAGGGCTATCTTATTGCGGACAAGAGCAAGGATGTATATCTGGAAGGCGGCAAATGTGTTGTGGTCAAGTTCGACAACAGGCTCAGACCTTCCTTGCAGCTTATGAAATTGGATGCAAAAACAAACGAACCACTTGCAGGAGCAAAATTCAAGGTAACAAAAACAGAGGATAAAACCGTAAGCGAATATGTAACCGATCGAACAGGAACGGTTGTGATTCGAGATTTGGATGAGGCGGTTTATACGGTTGAAGAAATCCAAGCACCCGATGGCTACACCATCAGCACCGATAACCATAAGGACATTGCTTTGGAATGGGGCAAAACCAAAACACTTATTTTTACGGATACCAAAAAGCCGACACTCATCATTACCAAAACAAATGCCTTGACCAATCAAGGTGTTCCCGATACGGTATTCAAGATTCAGAGAGAAAAAGCGGACGGCGGTGTTGTGACACTGGGGACATACAAAACAGATGCCAACGGACAGATTATTTTGAAGGGCGTGGATGCAGGCTGGTATGTGATTACGGAAGTGAGAGCGGCGCAGGGAATGAGCCTGCCCTCCAACCCTGTTACAAGAAAATATCTTGCGGAAGGCGAAAATGCGTATACGAATTTGAAAGGAAGCACAGCAATCACTGACACAGATAAAACAGAAAATACAGATAAGGCAGACAAGGCAGAAAGCACAGATAAAGTAGAAAATATAGGCTCCGGCAATGTAAAAATCACATCGGGAAATGACTATGGCGAGGAGATTCCGAACTATCCATTAAACAGCATTGTCATTAAAAAGACCGATGCCAATACATCTAAACTGCTTGCAGGTGCGGCATTTGAGGTGCGAAAGGTAAGCGGAGATATTTCCGGCAACGCCGGCACGATTATCGGCAGATATACCACCGATGACAGCGGCATTATTGTTATCGCAGGCTTGGAGGCAGGAGCATATCTCATTGAAGAAGTACAGCCGCCTGCAAATTATTTGCTTTCCGAAAACAGCAAGCAGCAGGCGTGGCTTAAAGCAGATGGTACAAGTGTGGTTGAGGTAACATTTGCGAATTATCCCTACGGACACCTTTTGATTACCAAAACAGATGCAGATACCAAGAAACCACTTGCAAATGCAAAGTTTAAGGTAACAACGGCGGACGGAACGGTTGTGGGAAATGCCAACGGAGAGTTTATTACAGACAGCAACGGCGAAATCTTGATTCCGAATGTAAAGCCGGACAGCTATGTGGTAACGGAAATCCAAGCACCCACAGGGTACGAAATCAGCGAAGAAGCAAAAACGATTCAGGTCGGCACAGACGGCGGAACATATCAGCTGCGTTTTGCCGACAGAGCATTAAACGGATTGGTTATTTCCAAGATTGACGAAGAAAGCAGAGAGCCGATTAAAAATGTTACGTTTGAAGTAAGCAAAATGAACGGAGAACGTATCGGTACATATCGCACTGACAGTGACGGTAAAATTGCACTTTCCAATTTGGAATCCGGTTGGTATACGGTAATCGAAACAAAGGCGGCAAAAGGCTATGCCCTTGATAAAGAGCCAAAGCATATCGAAGTGAAAAACGGAAAGCAGGTGTTGTTGACTGTTACCAACAGACAGACATCTTCCATGCTCATTCACAAGATAGACTCTGTCACAGGCGAGGGCATTTATGGTGTTACCTTCCTTGTCAGCGATGCAAGGCATAACCCAATCGGACAGTATACCTCCGACCAGAACGGGTATGTGTATATCGACAGAGAGCTGAAGGACGGGAAATATTATGTGCAGGAGATTCAGCCTGCCGAGGGGTATCTCATTGACCATACAGAGAAAACCTTCTATGTGGAATACGGCGAAACAAGCCATATCACATGGAAGAATACACCGCAGATGGGACAGATTCAGATTACAAAGAAATCTGCGGATGATAACCCGATCAGCGGTTTGGCGGCAGGAACCCTTCTGCCCGATGCGGTATTTGAAATTTACAGCAGAGCAGGCAATCTTGTGGATACCGTAAAGACGGATAAAAACGGCAGAGCAGTCAGCAAAACACTTCCTTTGGGAAGATATGTGATTAGGGAAACAAAGGCTCCGAATTATTATATTGCAGAAAAGGCGGAAATCAATGCGGAGATTGCGTTCAGCGGTCAGATTGTACGCCTTGAGGTATTAAACAGGAGCTGCTATACCAATGTTTCCGTTACAAAGAGAGGATATAACCAGATTGTACCGGGACAGGAGGTACGCTATACCTTTACAAACATCAAAAATAATTCTACCGTACCGCTGAACAGCTTTTATTGGAGAGATACCCTTCCTGTCAATGCGGCGAGATTGGAGAAAATCATCACAGGCACTTGGAATCAGAGACTTTCCTATAAGATTGTTTATAAAACAAATCTGAACGGTACATATAGAACGCTTGCCGATAATTTAAGCACTGCTGAAAACAGAGTCATTTTTGCATCCCCGGCGGCATTGGGGCTTGCAGCCAATGAATATGTGACAGAGGTAATGTTTGTTTTCGGGACGGTAAAGAGCGGTTTTGCACAGGTGGAAACACCATATATTTATTGCAGGGCATTGTCTAACCTTCCCCATGAATACCGTTTTGCAAATAAAACCGATGTCGGCGGTTTATGGAACGGTCAGTGGATTATGGGCAATGACAGCTTTGTTACCGTTGTATACGGAAAGAAAACAGCAAAGGTTCTTCCGAGAACAGGATATTAAAAAGTAGTGTGAAGGAATATGAAACAGAAATTGAACTTTCAGCAGGCTGCCCTTTTATGGGCAGCTTGTTCTATTATCATTGTTTGGCTTGGGATATTGGCATCTGATTGTTGTGGGGAAGGCGTAAAGCTGACAGGGTTTCTTTCTCTGTTTTCGGAACGGTTACAGCATCCCTTCCGCCTTTCTTTGAATGGATATACTGTCCGCTGTGTGTTTGCGGCACTTTGTATGTATGCGCTGGCGATTGGCTATTATTACACCTCAAAAGGAAATAAGAGAACAGGCGAGGAATACGGTTCGGCAAAATGGGGAGATGCAGCAGCCTTAAACAGAAAATACAGAGATAAAACCGATAACATTATTCTTTCTCAGCATATTTCGATGGGGCTTGATGGCAGAAAGCATAAGCGAAATCTGAATGTCATTGTTGTGGGCGGTTCGGGTGCAGGCAAGACCAGAGGGTATGTTTTGCCGAATATCATGGAGTGCAACTGCTCTTATATCATCGCAGACCCAAAGGGCGAAATTCTCCGGAAAACAGGCGGATTGCTTGAAAAGGAAGGCTATGAAATTTGCGTTTTGAATCTGGTAGAGCTTGAGAAATCGGATTGCTATAACCCCATTGCTTATCTCAGAAGTGACCATGATGCACTGAAGCTTGTGACCAATCTTATTAAAAATACCAATGAGAAGGGACAAAAAAGCAGTGATCCCTTCTGGGATAAATCCGAGGCGGCAATCTTGCAGGCATTTATCCTGTATCTGCTGCATGAAGCACCTGCAAGCGAACAAAATTTTTCAACCGTTATGTATATGATAGAAAATGCCGCCGCAAGCGAGGAGGACGAAAGCTATAAAAGCCCTGTGGATTTGCTTTTTGATGACTTGGAACGGAAAAATCCCGAGCATATCGCACTGAAAATGTATAAGGTTTTCAAACAGGCAGCGGGTGATATATGCTCTAAGTGACTTCTTAATCATGATTTTGTCATGGTTAGTGAAG
>ERZ827101.2523-NODE-2523-length-15944-cov-3.135817_pt1 | contig 15944 bp, 9 predicted proteins | sample MGYA00519869_ERZ827101 | MGnify/ENA primary metagenome ERZ827101 (study PRJEB31778, sample SAMEA3449256) | human gut metagenome | biome: human gut; feature: human-associated habitat; material: faeces | place: United Kingdom | collected 2010/2012 ...
CACCCAACCGGATTCCGCACCACACTCTCCCGTGAACACGCTGGGAGCATCACCTCCACATACAATATTAGAGAACATGGATAACGGGGTTCCAATCAAATCCACCCCACGAACCAACTGATCCGGACGTCCGTCTACATAGATTCGGTACACTTCCAAGGGAGTCACGTTAAATGAATTCAAACTACCACCTTCCCCGGTCAACGTGAAACCACTGGTTACTTCTTTAAAATAGTACCCGTATTCTTTTCCTTGTTTTTTAGCCTCTTCAATCAACATGGAACGCAATTCAGCCTCCGTGTGAGGTGCTGTTGTCTCCACCACCAAATTAGATTGACGGGATACAGGATCACCACCTCCGGCAGTACGTCCATGACCATTACTATGCGGGAATCCATCCAGCGGCACGCGGCTCATCAAGAACTCTCTCAAAATACCGTCTTTCACGACATCAACCCGGCGAGCTTTCACTCCCTGATCATCATACAAATAAAAACCATTCAACTCTTCCCCGGCATAACTACGCAAAGTCGGATCGCAATACACTTGAAAGTCTGCAGGCAAAACCAACTCGCCTACTTTCTTCTTAAAAGTTTCACCACCACCTTTCAAACGGTGACCTTCAATACGATGACCGAAAATCTCGTGGAAGAACACCCCACTAGCCGGACCGGACAAAATAGCGGGTCCCGTGTAAGGATCAACAACCGGAGCATCACGCAACACGGTCAATCTTTTTACCATATCCTTAGCGTCAGCAATCATCCGGTCATTAGACGGAAGGTCCTTCGGATCGTATGCAAAGTATGACATATTCAACGGTAACTCCATACCGTCTTCTGCCTTCATGGAAGCACTAATCATGATTCGTGCATATGTTCTATTCTGCACAACTTCAGTTCCTTCCGTATTTACAAAATAATTCCGAAGCACTCGGAACGTCAAACTAACATCACCCGATTGTAATAACGGATATGCTTTAAATACCGCAGAAACTTCATTCAATCGTTTTTCCCAAGCAGCTTGGTCAACCGTCAACTTCTCAGCAGGAAGAGGTGCCTCGTAATATTTCTCCACCGGAGCCGCAGAGAATGAAGGAGCTTTATCCTCATCAGCAACACTCACCTGACTTTGAGTTTTCGCTCTCTGATAAGCCTCCACTGCAAAATCATAACGTTTCATCACTTCAGCCCAGATTGCCTGACGAGTTGCATCAGCACCTTTTTCATCATCCAATCCCAAATAAGCCACCCGTACATTACCACGTTGGTCTGCCGGGGCCCCCATCGCGTTATATTTAAAATTATCCAAAATAGTATCCCCCACCCGAATCTGCGGAACCATTGAACGAGAATGTTGTTCCACGGACATCATCGTGGCCCCGAAAGAACTCGAAATATTCACCGTCCGATCATCCATCACCCTAAAGTTCATGTGATAGGGAGGATTCTCCTGTTTCTGCAGCTCTTGCATATCAGCTGCCAACTCCTGTTTCAATAGTTGCAACAACTTATCCTGTTCCTGCGCATACGTTGTATGCACCGATAACAGCGAGAAGATACAACTAACAATAATCAATCCTAATTTTTTCATCTCTAATTGTTTTAATCATTTAATTTTTTGATCTCTGAAGATCACGCACTATTTCCATCAACAAAATTATAGTTCTCATTTTGTTATTCAAAATGAATCTACATTAATTCTTTGTTAATTCTTCCCTTTTCAGCTGTTAACTTTGTTAATTTAGTTTCTCAAGTTAATTTAAACAAGATGGGGTATTCGTTTTATACCCGAATACCCCATCTGTCTATTAATGAGTCAAATAACTTACTATTCTACAAATATTTCGCCAATAATTCGTCCAACTCTTTTCCCCTTAAACCTTCCCCGATAATCTTATTATTACCATCCAACACGAAAATATGAGGAATCCCGGAAATGCGATAAGCTCTCGCAACCGGCCCATCCGATCCGTTAAGATCGCAGGCCTGAAGCCACTCCAATCCATCCGTTTTCACCGCTTCTTTCCATACCTTCTCGTTCGTGTCCATAGAGATACTGATCATCAACAAACTCTTATCTCTATACTTTTTGAATATTTCCACCAGATGCGGGTTCTCTTTTCGGCAAGGCCCGCACCAGGAAGCCCAAAAATCTAGAATCTTTACCGCCGCGCTTTTCCCGTATAAATGAACGCTATCCCCCTGCATGGTCGGAAGCTTAAAATTAGGAGCATACGCACCGATCTTCACCTCGCTCAACATACTGTACCGGGCCGCAATCAATTGTCCTTCAGGTGTATTTTTCATCGCTTCGCTCAACACGTCGAACTTGGGCTTCAATCGCTCGTAATTCAGATATTTATATCTATAAAACACCAGCGACAATCCCAAAATATTGTCTCGGTTCTCTTGAATAAATCTATTTTCTTCCTGATCGTACATCTCGTCCATTGTTTGTAACAAAGCCATTTCATGCATTTTTTCAAAAATGTCATGCTCCTTTTCCGCTTTATAGAAACGTGCTAACACGGAATCTCGATCTCCATAAATCTCGATCTCTTTCCGGTCCAATGCAAATTTCCGATTCTGCAACACACCTCCTCGTGCAACAAAATTCCGGACGTCAGATAAATTATCAGTTTTAATATCAACATTCAAAACCGTATCCTGAAGCAATAACGGTATTCTTCCTTTCCCGTCTTTCACGATCAAAAAACCGATTTTTGGCTCGGGCAAGTTCCCCTTCATCTCAAATTTACCGTTCACGGGCACCACGTGCTGAACAGTATCGAATTTACCATTTTCATTCACCACGATCAAATACACATCAGGATTTCCCCAAACCACATTTCCTTTAATCACATACTCTTTTACATTTATAGTGCATCCACTCAACATGAAACCATAAAATGCAATTAACATCATCCATTTTCTCATAACCCAATCATTTATTTTCCGCGTTCACGATATACAATGTCCACAACTTTCCCCAATTCCGTGTATTCCTTCTTCTTCTCCAACGGAGCCATCAAACCCGGGACATCATATATACGCATAACACCACATTTACTCTCCTCTTTGCCATTAATATAACTACCTACAACCAATTGATTTTCCCTAGCTTTCTCCCAAGGCTGGTAAACCACCCACGCTAACATCTTATTAATTTTCAATGCAGTAATTGTTTCTCCCGGGAAAGAAAGTATTTTCTCCGCAGGAATATTCGGAGCATCCATGTCAAATTGATAAACCGCATTTTCCGTCGAATAAAACAAATAACGATAAACCGAATGGAAAGCAATATGTACAATTTTATCCCTGTTTGGTCGATTCAACTTCATATAATACTGTCGGAAATTACGCCCGTTATTTTCGACATGTATCCCGTATACGTACATCTCTCCATCTACAGGATCTTCCAATACCGCGAAAGTATAACCATCTTTCGTCCAATTCATATACACCATATCTCTACCCGTTTTCGCCTGAAAATCAACTTTCCCCCCGGAAAAAGTAAGAGGATGCGGAATATTTTTATCATCATCGTCAAATTCCATAAACCGCTTATTTGTCTCGTCATAGACGATCACGGAAGCCCCGTAGCCACCATACGTATGACCAAAAAACGGGGCAACATCAAATCGTTGTCCATCAGATGTGTAATTCACAGGAAATCCGTAAATAGAACCCACGATTAAAGGATTACGTACATACAAATCATGATCCCTAGTAACAAATAAATCCATATAATAGCTTCGCTGAATGGCCTTTTCAGTGCCCAATCCAAACACGACATCCGGCTTATCGCCAAAGAACCATCTCACATCATTATCCTCCCCGACATGCCCATCATCTTTATCAATATTATATGTTCCCCTTTCCGTGAAAACATACCGGTTGCTTCCGTTAAGATAATAAGCAGAAGCTATTCCCAATGGTTTACCCAACTTAAAATCACTATCCTTCCATATATCCCTGAATACCCGATCCTCACTTTCTGTCATGTTCATAACCCAATCAAGCCGAGCTTCTCCATCCACTTCACATAAAATCATCCATCCCTCGCTCGTCTTTGTCTTCAAACGAACAAAGAAATCGACTTTCTCTTGCAATCCCAAAATAGTGTCCGTCACCACGAAAAAGCCAAAATACTCCCCGGCATTCAGCTTGATAACCGAATTCAGATCCTTCTCCCTTGACAGGGTATAATCTATCGGGTTATCTTCCTTGTCCAGCGTTTCATTATTAAGCGACATGAACTTCCACTCGTAAGTATAAGGTCGTTCCCCGTTCGCATACCGGGACGAACTGATCTCTACCGGAATTTTCAAGGTATCTTCATTCGCGAACAATTCATACCAACTATCAGTGATTATTCCATCAACAGTAAGTTCTCCAAGGTCAATATAATCATAATTTCCCTTGTCGTCAAAACAGGAAGTCCATAACATGACTCCCAATATAATTAACCATTTTTTCATAATCCTCTAAAATTTAATATATCGATTCTTCTCCCATCTCCATCGGTTCATCATCTTCATCCAGGGTTGGATGTTCCTTTAACCACAAATATACCTTGCGACCCAAAAACTTCAAGAAACCGGCTGTAAGATTCCCATCTTTCCCGTCTAAATCGGCCTGAAATTTTGCCCGGTCAATCTCTCCAACGTCACAGATTAAAATTCCTTTTTTCATCGACCATTCCCCGAAAACTGGTTCTCCTTGTCTGGACCACCATCCCGGCCTCGGGAACTCTTCATCCATATAAATCGTGCAACTATTATTTATCATGACCAAAGTGCTATCCTTCAACATATCGTAATTCATATACTCAAACCCGAACTCCTCGTTTGTCGTCAAATAAACGGTAAAACGTCTTGCTTGCTTGCGCAACGTATCCGTTCGAAGTAAATTAATATCAATATACGTGTGGTTTTCCATGGCCGGCATCTCATACTCCAAGGGAAATTCTTTGTAGTCAACCCCCGCAACACTATGCAATGTATCGGTCTCGTTCGAGACAACACGGATGTTAAATTTTCGCGGGTAATCCTTAACCATACCAAACAAGTTCACCTTTAACCGTACTTTCATCTCTTTTATTTCAGTAGCCCAAGTTCCCCACGACACCTCGTAAAAACCGGCATTATTATCATCGAAATAAATCGAGCTGTTCCCCTCGTAAGGGTCTATTTCCTGTTCCTTACAGGCAAATAACGAACACCCAAACAATATAAATATGATCCATTTTCTCATGACATTATCTCATTTTAATTATACTTACTTTCATCCTCGGGGATCAATAATACATAATCTGCCGGCTGCATTGAAATGCTCTCGTAAGGTTCGTATGCGGAAGGTATTTCTTCAGCATTTTTCCGCTTGTAGAAGAAAAACAATTGGCCCTCTCCCCAAAATTCCCGGGAGTACTCCGTTTCAAGCGTCGATTCAAAATAATACCAAGATGAATTACGTAACGAGCGAGCGTTCCTAACTTTATTCAGCCATTTGTTACCAACCTCTTCTCCCTCACATTCCGCGGCGATATAAAAAGCCTCGCTAACACGTAACATCGGGATTAATTGGGCATAAAGTGAATCTGCCGAAGTCGTCTGGTATTTCATCATCTCCTTATAATCTCCCCCTTCAATCGTGACATTTTTATCCAACCACATTTTGTAACGCAAATCTCCCCCTTCTCCATCAAATAAATTATCATCCACCACCCGTTGATTAGGAGCCAATAACGAAGCCAAGCCTAGGTTATCCGCATCAAAATGATTCGTGTAGATTGTCTTACGATTTACATTTTGCAAGGCAAACACGAGTTCTGTCGAAAACATCCGATCCGGACTTTCTCTCTCCAAAGCAAGCGAAGCAGGATCGACCCAAGGGAACAAACGTTCCTGCACGTCGATCACCTCTTTCGCGGCTTTCAGTGCCTCTTCCTTATTATCCATATAAAGATAGGCCCGGGCCGACAAAAGTTTCACGGCATAATAATTCATCCTCAACGCCCGGTAACCCAAGAAAGTATTTGCCGCATCAGGCTCCAACATTCCATTTCTTTTTTGGGCCGGATCGTACTCGTTCAGTAACCCGGCAGCCTCTTCCAGATCGGCAATGACCTGTTCCATGAATTTCTGAGCGGTCAATTTCGGTTGTGCCACCAGAGAAAAAGACGTGTAATAAGGTATTGTCAAGCTCGTCTCAGAGGCTAGACTGTAAACCGGTCCCCATAACCGGAACAAATCAAAATGGAGCAAAGCCCTCAGACCCAACGATTCCCCCTTGATTAAATTATAATATTCATCAGATAGCACGTCCCAACGTTCATCACAATTCTTTAGAATCATATTCACGTTCGAAATAAGTGAATAAGCCGTTGCCCATATACGACTAACCCGATCTTTCACCTCGTCCTCGGCGTAATGAAACTCCATCGCCTCCTTGTTATAAGTCGAACTTTTACTAATAGCATAACGCTGGGCAAGAATTTCAACAAAATCCCACGTTAATGCTTGCCCGTACAAACTTGTTTTATTCAAGTCAACATACACCCCGTTCAATGCCAGCTCGAAACCGCGAGGCGTGGAAAAAGTAGCGTCCTCCGAGATCCTGTCATTCGGCTTCACGTCGAGCCAACTTTCACACGAACCCAACAGAATCGGGATAATCAACACAAGTATATATATCTTCATTTCTGGAACAATTACAAGTTAATATTCAAAGAAAAAGAAACAGAACGAGCGAAAGGATAATCGATACCTCGTTCATCTTTTATAGAGGAAATCCTGCAAATCTGGTTCATATACGCGTTAAATGTCATACCTGACAAATGAATCTTCTTTAACCAACGTTCAGGAATTTCATACCCGACACGTATGGACTCCAACGAAACATAGTTGCTCTTCATCACGAACCGGGAAGAAATACGTGTTGTCTCCGTCAACGATATTCCCTTGAACTTGGCCATATCCCCGGGTTTCTGCCAACGATCGTAAAGCGCTCGACGATCTTGATTACTTTGTAATCCCGTGGTGGAAATATTCTCCACTTTATTATACAGGGTAGAGGCAAACGCATCCGCACCAAAACTATATCGCAGCTGAACACTACACGTGAATCCTTTATAATAAAGAACATTACCAAACACGCCCTCTAACGTCGGACGAGAATCCCCGACTTCCACCTCATCGTCATAATCGTAATCATACGTGTAACGGCCATCCTTATCTATAAAAATCTCTCTACCCGTTGCAGGATCTATTCCTGCCGAACGAACAGACCAAAGCGCCGTCGTACTTCCCTTATCGTAATAGCGAACCAAGCTCTTGGTTAAATTCGCCCGGTTAATCTGGTCAAGATTTTTACCGATCTCATCATAATACCCTTTCCCCCACCGGAAATTGATACTCGTCGTCCAATTGATGCGATCCTGAGGTTTATAAAGGAAAGCATAACGCAAGGAACCATTCACTCCCTTGTCCACCTGCATACCCACATTTGCAAGACGTTTGGTGGTGCCGACGGATAATGGCAAACCGATTGAAGCCATTAGCGGGTCTGTCTTTTTATGATAGTAATCCATCGTCAAATTAAATCGATTATTAAACAACGTCACGTCAAGCCCGATATTCTTGTCTATCGTTCGTTGCCAATCCATATCCGGATCCCCGTAAGAATCAATCACCACTCCCGTCCCAAAATTGTTCAACAACCAATTGTTAAAAGAATACACGGTAATCGAGGTAAACGAACCGAAATTCTGATTCCCGGGATTCCCGACCGATCCCCTGATCTTTAACCGATTTATAAAAGCGGCTTTTCCCTTCATGAATTTTTCATTGTGTACATTCCAAGCCAAACCAATCGCCCACGTCGTAGAAAAACGTTTATTTACACCAAACACGGAAGTCCCGTCCGAACGCAAGTTCGCATCCAGCAAATAACGATTATCGTAAGAATACCCCCCGTTAAAATAAAAGTTCACCCCCCGGCTTTTACTCTCGCTATACGAGGGTGACGAATTTTCCGGATAAGAATTAATAAATCCCGGCGAGGTAAAATTACCTTCCGGGAACCCGTAACCGGAATACCCTTTTGAATAAGAATTGTATTCATTCAACGTCGCCCCGACAGCAGCATTAACTTGATGCTTCTCCCCTAACACGTTACCGTAAGTCATCGTAATATCGCCATCATAATTCATCCCGTCCGAACGGCTATTGGAATAAGATCCCTTTTTCAGCTGTTCCGTCTTATCAAAACGAGTATCCGTCGGGGAATAAAACACCTCTGTCTCGTAAGAATTTTTATTTATCCCGAATCGGGCCCGAATCTGTATGCTAGACAAAGGATCATACTCCATGCTAAAACTATTCCTGACACCCCATGAATTTCCCTTGCTATAACTATTTTGCGAGGCATCCCACAAAGGATTCGGTACCCATACCGGAGAATAAGAATTCTGCGCAATATTATTATAAACTCTAGCCTCCAACCATTTCTCCACGCCCCCGCCGGGAGTCCGCTTCTCGTAATAAGGATTAGCCCGTGAATAGGACGAGAAAGCGACAATCGGGTTCTCCGTTTTACCATAATCTATGGTCAACTTATTCATGAATTGGAATTTTCCATTACGGTAAATCAAATCAAGATTTGCGCTAAACGAATTACGGATGGAAGATTTCATCACCCCGTCCACGTTAGAATAACTCACACCTAACCCATAACGCATTTGCTGATCCCCGCCTTCCATGTAAAGATTATGCCTGTGGCTAAAAGCCACCCGCAAAGGTTCCGACATCCAGTAAGTATCCACACCCCGCTTGACATTCTCCAGCAAATCATAATAACGCTCGGTTAATTGTTCTTGCGAGATCGCTTTATTCGTGTCAAAATTACCCGATAACTTTTCAAATTCAAGTTTTTCCGACGCATTCATCAAGTTATAATCCGAGAGGTCAGCAAACGAAATATCATAATTCCCGTTATAAGAAAGACGCAATCTACCGGCTCCCGGTGATTTAGTTTCAACAACGACCACGCCATTAGCCGCCTTTGCCCCGTAAATAGCCGTGGAAGCGGCATCCTTCAAAATTGTAACGCTCGCCACCCGGTCCATGCTCAAATCCATGATGGTCTGCAACGTCGTCTCGAAACCATCCAGAATAAACAACGGTTGATTCGGATCTTCCCCGAACTCTTCTTTAAATCCCACGATACTACTCTTCCCCCGAATCTCAATATCAGGCAAACGGTTAGGATCCGAACCATATTGATTATTCTCTATGATATTAAAAGCGGGATCCAACGTGCGCAAACTCTCCAAAATATTCCTGTTCCCCGCCATCTTCAGTTCTTTAGTCGTGTAAGTCTCGGACGAACCCGTGAAACTCTCTTTCTTACGGGTATAAATTCCAGTCACGACCACATCCTCAAGCGTCTCGACATCTTCTTTCAACACCACGTTAATCGTATCCTTCCCCACGTACTCGATCTCCCGAGTCACCATGCCGATAAAAGAAAAAAGCAAAGAAAACTTTTCCGGGGCATTCGGAATCGTAAGCTTGTAATTTCCCTCGGTATTTGTTACCGTCCCCAAACTAAATCCTTTTACCAAAACCGTTACCCCGGGAAGTGGCTCCTTTTTCTCGTCCATAACTTTCCCTTTCACGGTAATAGTTCTCATCTTTTTATCATCGTTAGTATCCAACCTCACCACAATCATATTCCCGTTAAACAGGTACGTCAGGCCGGTATTCTTAAAGACCGAAGTCAACACGTTCTCTACCGTCTCATCATTTACCTTCAAGGAAATACTTCCCACCTGTTTTACCTGTTCGATATTAAAAAGAAAATAAAGATTCGTCTGCCGTTGAATCTCGTCAAACAATGCTTGTACACCCACATCCTTCATATCCAAACTCACCCGCACCTGTTGTGCCAAGCTATTGGCTGACAAGGAAAGCGTAAAGCAACACGTCAGTAAAACAAATAACTTCATAACCATCAGAATTTTTCGCCACGGCCTTTTTAAAAGACGATGACATGATCGTTTTTTTTTCATACATTTGTATTTTAAGTTATTAATACTTCAACAAACCACTACGCCAAATAGTGTTTGTTGCATCTGATTAAAATACGGAAGGTACGCCAAATACCTTCCGTTTTATTTTGATACCACGACCGTTTTCCCTTGTATTGAAAATTGCACGCCAGTTGACAACGTAATTGCCTCCAAAATAATTTCAAAATTTTTATATCGTTCCATATAACCAGAAAAATGTAATTCTTTCACAGAGGGAATTTGATAAAATATATCCACGTCATACCAGTTCGATAAAATCGTGAGAATATCCTCCAAACGCTGATTTTTAAACCGGAAAATACCATTCTTCCAATCCGTGTAAAGATTCACGTCCACCTCTTTGACCTCCACCTTCATACTCCCTTGTCTAAACTCAGCCATCTGTCCCGGTTCTATCATGCTTTCCTCTCCTGATGCCAAGACTTTTACTCCCACACTTCCCTTGACCAAAACTGTTTGTACCCCTCCTTCCCGAAGAGAATTAATATTAAAAAATGTTCCATACACTTTCACTTCTATTCCCCCGACTTCTACCAAAAAAGGACGTTTGGGGTCTTCTGCCACCTCGAAATAAGCCTCTCCAGATAAAAACACCTTTCGTTCCTTCCTACTAAACACAACCGGATATTTTATCCTCGTCACAGAATTTAAATACACCAAAGACCCGTCAGACAAAGTTACTTTATACTCTCCCCCACGAGGAACCTCTAACTCGTTAAAACGTACAATCTCATCACTCTCCGGTATACCCTGAGCGTACACTAATCGATCTTTTCCCTTCGTTGCTCGTACCCTTTCACCAACGAGAATCTCCCCTTCTCCTTTTTCTTTTAACGCTACTCGTTGTCCATCATCCAATACCAACACGGCCTGCTGAGATCCCGGACGGATTTCTGCAGGAATTTGAACCACAACAGAAACTCCTTTTTCTAAAGACTTCCATTTCCATATTCCTCCGATCAAAAGGGGTAATAGCAACACGGCTGCATATTTCCACCAACGCCTTATACTTCGTCGGGAACCAATTTTTATTTGTTCCTCAAAGATGCGCAAAGCTTTTACGTCATCAATTTGCCGGTACACGAACCGTTCTTCCGAGAACAATTCTTCTCGACAAATCTGTTCAAGGAAACAACGATTCTTCTTGCTCGCATCACACCACTCTTCCAATTCCCGTTGTTCTTCCCCAGTAATATCACCAACTAAATATAGTTGTATCAAACGAACTATCCTATCGCTATATTGATCCTTCATCCAATCTATTTTGCAACATATACAACTATGCTACAAAAAAAGGGTATCCTATTTTCATTTATTTTTGGAAAACTTTTACCTAAATTGGTAACTTGCTAAAAATTAGATAATATTCAAAGCAACTAAAATGTAGAACAACTCACCTAACCATTCTCGTAAAAAATGCATTGCTTTCTTTTTCTGTGTCTTCACAGTTTCCACGGAAAGTTCCAACATTTGAGCAATTTCCTCGTTTTTCTTGCCCTGCAAATGCAACTCGAACACTTGACGACAACGCTCCGGCAATTCATCCACGGCCCGATGTAACGCCCGGTACATCTCTTCACGCATTAACCGATAATCTTCGTCCTCTTCATCCTGCTCCTGCAATAAAATCTCTGCATGTCGCCGTTCAACTTCTTGATGTTTTAAATAATTCAAGCAACGATTTTTGACCGAATCATACAAAAATGCCCGGAATCCATGATATGAATTATACTTTTTATCACTCTCCCATACAGCCATAAACACCTCTTGTACAATATCCTCTGCCTCTTCCTGCTGTTTCACGTAACGTATAGCAAATAGTACCAAGTAACGATAAAATGCACCAAATAATTCCCGGAAAGCTGTTACTTGCTTTCTATTTATTTGTTCTATAAATTCTTCCGGTTGCATTCCTACTTTACGCCATTATATTATTTGCTCACATACCCAAGGCAAAGCTATGATTTTTCATTCAAAAAAAACAAAAAATATATCATAAATTCAAAGAAACACAAAACACCCCCAAAAGCTCTTATCGAACTTTGGGGGGTTCACACAACATCTTGACAATTCCATACTACTTATTTCCGCTTTCTCCTCATCCACAACACCACGCCCCAAATCAGCAATATAGCGGGTACAATTCCCATACACGCTGTCTTCAAATAAGGCATCGCTTTCCGGCTCAAGTGTATCTTATTATCCGTTCCCATGGGGCGACGAACATCAATAGGCGCCTCTTCATCAGAGAGCCAATAGAACGTACCTGTAACCAAAGTATAATTGGCCGTCATCACCCGTAAATTCCTACGGATAGAAAACTCTTCATTACTGATACAATCCGCATCCCCAAGAATCATAATCCTTTGCTCACGATCGCCCACCTTCCGGGAAAGAGCCAGTGCCACCGGGTACATCGCCTCCACCTCTCCGGCCGCCGTATTAAGAATCACGCTATCATTCACGAAATCCCTCGTCTCCATCTCGTTCCAGCATCCGGTCGTATCTGTCCGCAAAATCTCCGTCACCTTAAATCCCCGATCTTCCGTGTAGGCCAATCCCGCGGCCCCGTTCATCACGATCTTCGCATTCCGGCCGATCAACATCTCCTGAAAGAAATAAGACATCTCTCCCGCCTCCGGCGTGGCACTCACGATCATCAAATCCGGTTGAATATCCTGTTTCACCTGTACCAAAACTCCCGGCAAAAAACGAACCCCGAACTGCTCCACGAGAGGATTCATAACATCCTGTCTTCCCACCTCTCCGGCAATCACCAAGTTCCCTCCACGGGTAATATACCTGTCTAACTTTTCCTGTTCCCCCGGCTCCAAAGGCTTTGTCAGATCGGCAATCACCACGATCTCAATATCATCCGGAATATCCGAACTTCCGGCAAGAGAAACATTCTCCACGTCAAACCCTTGATTAATCAAAGAATAACGAAAATTCTTCAATTGCGAAAAGAAAAGATAATCCTTCGCCCGGTCCGAATCAATCGAACGTTCCCCATGCCCGATCAAGAATCCTACTTTCGGTAATTTCATGGTAAACCGTTTAAACGTCACCGCCATCTCCGCCTCGCTGGGGAACTTCACCATATCATCGAATAGACGCAGAAAAGCCTTTTGGCCATTCTCCCGTTCCACGATCCGTACAAAACGATTCCCCTCGTCCGACAAATCCACCTTCTTCTTCAACTCTTCGGGTGCCATAAACATCTTAAAATTCAAATCACGCATATCCGCCAACTGCTCTGCTTTCTCCTTTGCCGTCGTATTCGGAAATCGCACGTCCAACCAAGGATTATTAGAAACCGAATCGTAATAATACACGTACTTCATCTTGATCTCCGGCTTAAACCGCAAATACTGCTTAAACCTCTCCAAATCCGAATTTACCATATTGGGCATTCCGATATAATAATCCCGATCCAAAAAATTAACATACGTGGTAATCGTCATTCCCCCTTCCAACTTGCTCATGACCTCCTGACTGTTAGGCGTCAATGTATTCCGTTTCGTCTCCGTCGCATCATAATAGCACATCATCACGGGACGAGACGTCACGAATCCCAACAACATCGCGATCACCACCACGCCAAGATACTTTCCCCAAACCATGGAAAAAGAAACCCGCTGTCTCGTGGACTGCAATTTCAAGATACTCAACAACAGGAACATGGAAATCACGATCACGAAATACAAAATATCTTCACTACACAACAAACCGCTGATCATCTCGTTCGTACGCCCGGAAAGACACAACCAATACGTGATGTCCCGAACAAACGCTATATCCTGCCACACCTGATTCATGTAATTCAGCACGGCCAGAATAATCAACGTCCCGATAGCTGCGACCACCTGATAGGAAGTCAGACACGAAACAAAAAGCCCGATAGCCGCGTAAGCACACAACAACAAATACAACCCCAGCAAACCGGACAACGCCTCGGCAAAAGCAAAATTATCCACCACGCAAGCCGCGTAACCGATATACAGGATTAACGTTCCCAACAACACCAACCCGTAAGCCATCATCGCCAAGAACTTACCCATGACAATCTGGGACGAAGTCACTGGCGAAGAATATAGCAACTTGATCGACCCGCTACTAAACTCCCGGCTCATCAACCCCATGGTCAATAGAGGCATATAGAGATACAAATACTGTTGCACCGTGTTATACATCCCGAACATACCCCCCAGCAAATTCGCTGTCAAAAATCCATTCCCGAACCCAATATCTTCCCGGTAAACAAAATCCGCCATCAACCCAGTGAACTTCAACCCGACTTGAACGGTAAAGGCCACAAGTATCAACCAAGCCACCGGGGAATAAAACAAAGTAAACAACTCTGCTTTCGCTATTTTCAATATTCTTCTCATAATATATTTAATTTCTTTTGACCAACATCTTATCTTTTCCCTTCACCATTCGCCTTGCCGGATAATTTAGCAAACACCTCGTCCATAGAGCTTTTCTCCACCACCAACTCTTCCAATCCCCAGCCCCGATTCACGCTCTGCTCCGCCACCCTTCTCGCCGTCTCCCGGCATCCGTCATAACGCAAACGGAACCGATGATCCGTAACCCTCTCCACGTTACTCACTCCCTCCCAGACAAGACTTCCCTCCGCGGGAGGATTGGCCAACGTCACCATGATCGTGTTCGGCTGTATATAATTATCAAACTGATCCAACGTACCCGAAAAGACCAGCTGACCTTGTTCTATCATCTTAATTTCTTCACAGGTAGCCTGTACCTCTGAAAGGATATGCGTGGACAAAAGCACGGAACGCTCCTCGGCAATCTCTTTAATCAAATGCCGCACCTCCACGATCTGGTTCGGGTCCAGTCCATTCGTCGGCTCGTCCAGCACCACGAACTTGGGATTATGCACGATCGCCTGCGCAATTCCCACACGCTGTTGATACCCTCCCGATAAATTCCGAACCAAGCGACTACTGAAATGAGTAATCCCACACCGAGCCTTCGCCTCGTCAACCGCCTTTTTCACATCCATCTTATCCACCATTCGCAAATCCGCACAATACGTGAGATACTCGTCCACGGTAAAATCCATATATAAAGGAGGCTTCTGGGGCAAGAAACCAATATTCCTTTTAGCCTCCACCGGATTCTCCCGGAAATTGATACCGTCAACGTAAACCTCCCCCTGCGTTTGTTTCAACACCCCGCAAATAATATTCATCGTGGTGGACTTCCCAGCCCCGTTCGATCCCAGCAATCCCACAACCCCCCGCTGATCTATCTCGAAATTAATATCCCGGATAGCCCACTGCACATTGTAACGATGAGACAGATTTTCTACTCTTACAACTGATTTTTCCATACAATAATTTTATAATTCAAACATCTATTCCCTTAATGTAAAGACAACACTCCCCCTGTTTATAAAGTTTACAAGCTCCAAAAACCTCGTTTACAGGGTTCCCGTCACTTGATAAACTTTACAAACTTTATGGACTTTATAAACTCTTAATACTAGTAAGTCTTGTTACCTATCTTCGCCAGATCAATATTATACTCTTTCTTGAAATGGTTCACCAAAATATCATACTTCTCCTTCACCAACGGGTAAGTCAAATCACTGGCCCACTGGGTGGACGTCCGGCAAAGAATACTTGCCAAAAAATACGTCAAATCATCCGACTGCAACAACGTCTTTGTCTGCCAATTAACGTAGGTACACCATTCATTCCCGTATTGAGGGTTTGCCACGAATCCTCGTTTACGTGCGTAATCATCATCATTGGGATCAGAGCTTGCTTTCGTTGAATAATCGCTGATTTTGTAAAACTCCTCCGGTATCGATACAGCCT